>Ga0187855_10002618_pt1 | contig 13494 bp, 11 predicted proteins | sample June2016WEW_8_10_2_FD_132969 | JGI IMG/M metagenome (GOLD analysis project Ga0187855, IMG submission 132969) | Peatland microbial communities from SPRUCE experiment site at the Marcell Experimental Forest, Minnesota, USA - June2016WEW_8_10 | ecosystem: Environmental > Terrestrial > Soil >...
CCAAGACGAAATCAACCAATTGCTGATCTTCCACGCCAACCGAAGCCCGCAATCCCGTAGTGGCCGATCTTTAGATCGGTCCACCGATGCTTCGGTCAACCCGCAGCCACACCACCAACCGACAACTCACGCCGAAGTCATCCGCCTGAAAGGCGGCGACCCTGTGGTTTTCGGCCGCGCCGGCGAAGAAATCGAAGCCCTTCGTCGCGCCAACGTCCCCTTCGAGATCGTCCCCGGCATCACCGCGGCTCTGGGCGCAGCCGCAGCCGCCGGCATCTCCCTCACCGACCGCCGCGCCGCCTCCCAAATTGTGATCACCACCTATTCGCGCGGCTCCGATGCCGCTCCGGCCGACCCGTTCGCGGTCACCCCGCAACTCAACTGGGCCGCTATCTCCAGTTCGACGACGCTGGTGCTGTACATGCCCGGCGCCGACTACTCTGAAGTCGCCCGCCGCCTCCGCGAAGCAGGCCAGCCCGACGATCTACCCTGCGTCATCGTCTCCAACGCCACGAACTCCCAACAACAAATCCGCTGGACCAACGTAGCCAGCCTGGCCGGCGAAGCAAAACTCCCCGCACCCGCATTGCTGATCGTAGGCCGCGTAGCCACGCAACAAGTCGAAGAAATCGCCGCAACCCATTGGCGCCCAGAACCAAGCGAACGCCAATCCAAACACCCAACAATCAGCTAAGAACTGTAGCTGCCCTCTTAAGAGGGCGGAGTTTAGCCTCACGAAAATCAAACGACGACCGAGGTCGAATTCACGAGAGAGGTCAACAACAATCAAATGAGCGGCAACACCCAACCACTCCTCCCAAAGAAAAAATTGCTGTCGATTGACACCTGGGCCGTCCTCATCGCCCTAGCCGCCGCCCTGCTGATCCGCGCAGGCATCCTGACCCATGTGCCGTGGTAGCAGCTGATTTGGTTCCCAAAGGAGTCACCGCGATGATCGCAAGGCCCAGCAGCAAACTGTCATCCTGAGGCGACCCGACGAGGGCAGCCGAAAGGACCTCAACTTACCCTTAAGCGTGAAGTGAAGGGTTTCGCTCAGCGCGAACGCAGAACGAACGGAGGACGCAACAAGCTCATGGCATCATCCATAGCATTAACGCAGACCCGCACCGAGCAACCCGCTTTGCAATTCCTCCGCCTGATCCCTGGCGTGCTACTCCTCGCGGCCGTAGGCTATGCAGGCAAACTCCTGGAAAAAAACGTAGGCGCCTATGCCAAGTCCCACCACTGGACCTTCCCCAACATCGAATACGTCCTTTGGGCCATCCTGATCGGCTTGGCCATCTCGAATACGGTAGGCGTGCCCGAAGTTTTCCGCGCAGGCGTAGCCACGTACGAATTCTGGCTGAAAGCAGGCATCGTCCTCCTAGGCGCACGCTTCCTCCTGGGCGACGTCCTGAAACTGGGCGGCGTAAGCCTGGGCTTAGTCGCGCTGGAAATTGCCGGAGCCACCGCCTTCATGATCTTTCTCGGCCGCGCCTTCGGTCTCCGCCCCAAGCTCACCACGCTTCTCGCGGTAGGCTCCGCCGTCTGCGGCGTAAGCGCCATTATCGCCACCCAAGGCGCCATCGACGCCGACGAAGAAGACTCCTCTTTCGCCATCGCCGCCATCCTCGCGCTAGGCGCGCTCTCGCTCTTTACCTTCCCGCTGATCGGCCACTGGCTCCATCTCAGTGACCATGCCTACGGTCTGTGGGCCGGTCTGGCCGTCGACAACACCGCCGAGGCCACCGCCGCGGGCGCGCTCTATTCCGACGCCGCCGGCAAACTCGCCGTGCTAGCCAAGACCACCCGCAACGCCATGATCGGCTTCGTAGTCCTCGCTTACGCCATCTACTGGGCCAGCCAAGGCCAAGCCAAAACCGTCACGAACAAAGCCGCCTTCCTCTGGCAAAAATTCCCCAAATTCGTCCTGGGCTTCCTGCTGATCTCAGTCCTCGCCACCTATCATTTCTTCACCAAAGATCAAGTCACTGCCGTAGCGAATCTGTCCCGCTGGGCCTTCCTCCTGACCTTCGCCGGCGTTGGCCTGCGCACCAACTTCAACCAAATGCGCAAACAAGGCCTGCGCCCCTTCGCTGTAGGCGCCATCGGCGAAGTCGTAATAGCCATCTTCACATTAGGTTTAGTAGCGGGCGCCGAAAAACTCTTCGGCTTCTAAAGTTCCCCGGGCCACAAAAAGAAGGGGGCGCCAAGTTGGCGCCCTCTCTGGATCTTCTCCGTGTCCTCTGTGCTCTCCGTGTCCTCTGTGCTCTCCGTGTTAAATCCTCTCCTGGTTTTTTCCCTCAAATCCCCAAAACGGCAACCAATTCCTTCACCGACCCAGCCGATTTCTGTAAAGCCGCATTCTCCTCTGCAGTCAGCTTGATCTGAATGATCTCTTCCGCGCCCTTCGCACCAAGCTTCACGGGGACGCCGACGCACAGCCCCTTGATGCCGTATTCGCCGTCGAGATACACCGCGCAGGGCAGGATTTTCTTTTTGTCTTTCAGGATGGCTTCGACCATTTCAACCGCTGCCGCAGATGGCGCATAATATGCCGATCCAGTTTTTAACAAGTTGACGATTTCGGCGCCGCCTTTGCGTGTTCGCTGCACGATAGACTCAATCCGGTCCGCCGGAAGCAAATCTGGCAGCGGGATTCCCGCCACCGTCGAATATCGTGGCAAAGGCACCATGTCATCCCCGTGCCCTCCCAAAACGAACGAGTGCACATTCTCCACACTGACTTTGCACTCCATCGCCACAAACGCGCTCATCCGCGCCGAATCCAAAACGCCAGCCATCCCCAAAACGCGCGCCTTCGGAAATCCGCTGACCTTAAACGCCGCCTGCACCATCGCGTCCAACGGATTCGTCACCACGATAATGATGCAGTTCGGCGAATGCTTCACAATCTGCTCGACCACTGCCTTCACCACGTCATAGTTCGCTTTCAGCAAATCGTCGCGAGACATCCCCGGCTTCCTCGGAAATCCCGCCGTAATCACCACCACGTCGCTATTCGCCGTACCGCTATAGTCCCCGCTGGCCGTAGAAAGCCCGGTAGCGAACGAATCCGTCCGCGTAATCGGCCCCGACTCCACCATATCCAGCGCCTTCCCGGCCGGCGGCCCATCCAGAATATCCGTCAACACTACGTCCGCGAGTTCCAAATCCACAATCCGCTGCGCCGTAGTCGACCCCACAAACCCGCCACCCACCACCGTAACTTTCTTTCGGCTCATCCGTTCTCCGTCCTTTTTCTTTCTTGATTCTTCCTTCTTCGCTGTTCTTTCTTTTTCTCCGTGCCTCCGTGGCAATCCCTTCTTCCTCCTACTTCGCCGCAGCCATCCCCTTCATGTTCTCAATAATCGCCGAAGCAAACGCCGAAGTCCCCGCCTTGGTCGCCCCGGGCATCAAACGTTCCAAATCATAAGTGACTTTCTTCTGCTGAATCGTCCGCGCAATCCCATCCTCAATCAATTTCGCCGCTTCCCCCCACCCCAAAAACTCCAGCATCATCGCCCCCGATAGCATCACCGACGAAGGATTAATCACGTCCTTGTCCGCATACTTCGGCGCAGTCCCGTGCGTAGCCTCGAACACCCCAAACCCATCCCCAATATTCGACCCCGGTGCCATCCCCAACCCTCCGACCTGCGCCGCGCAAGCATCCGACAAATAATCCCCATTCAAATTCGAAGTCGCCAAAACACTGTATTCATCCGCTCGCATCAAAACCTGCTGAAACACCGAATCCGCGATCCGGTCATTGATCATCAATTTCTTCTTCCACTGGCCCTTCCCATGCGTAGCATAAATCGAAGCCAAAGTTTTCTTCACCTCATCGTAGAGCGTCATCTTGAACGCGTCGGTAGCCTGCTCCAACCCCGGCTCAATCATTGCCGCATTCTGCTCCACGGTAAGCTGCGGATTCTTGTCCAAGTTATCGACAATCCAGCTCTCCCGCTCCGTTATCGTCTCCGCGCGAAACTCCTCCTGCGCCAGCTCGTAGCCCCAATCGCGAAATCCGCCCTCGGTAAATTTCTGAATATTCCCCTTGTGCACCAAGGTCACACTCTTGCGTTTATTCGCCAAAGCATATTTGATCGCCCGCCGTACCAATCGCTTCGTTCCCGTAGGCGAAATCGGCTTGATCCCCACGCCGGAATCCCACCGAATCTGTTTCTTGCCACCCTTCAACATGTCGTTGTTCAAAAACTCCAGCAATTTCTTCGCTTCCGGCGAACCCGATTTCCATTCGATCCCGATATAGACGTCCTCGGTATTCTCGCGAAAAATAAACACGTCCATTTTCTCCGGCTCCCGCACAGGGGAGGGAACTCCCGGGAAATACCGCACCGGACGCTCGCAAGAATACAAATCCAAAAGCTGCCGCAAAGCCACGTTCAAAGACCGAATCCCGCCCCCCACGGGCGTAGTCAAAGGTCCCTTGATGGCCACTCGAAAATCCCGAATCGCGTCCACAGTCTCATCCGGCAGCCATTCCTTGAATGCGTTGAACGCCTTTTCTCCCGCAAACACCTCAAACCACGCAATCTTTCGTTTCCCGCCGTACGCATGTTCAACCGCCGCATCAAAAACGCGCCGCGAAGCCTTCCAGATGTCCCGACCCGTCCCGTCGCCCTCAATAAACGGGATGATCGGATTGTCCGGCACCTGCAATTCGCCGCCGCTGTATCCAATCGCCTTGCCGTCAGCAGGAATCGCCTGACCGTTGTAAGCGCTCTTCATAAGTTCCCAATCCTCCCAGGAAGTAACACAATCCCAACTAACCGTGGCACATACTTCAGTCTGCGTCTCCGCCTTCCACAGATCGCAAATTCCCGAGTCCCATTTCTCACGATTTTGCGCCTACTCTAAACACTTTCAACTAACCGCGCGAACCTGAAAACATATCACAACGAGAAGGAAGATCGAAATTGAGCGTGTATACTCCTTGAGCGAAAAGCTGCGCTGCAGGCCCTTCAACGGAGGAAATCGACATGATGCTCGACTGGAACGAATACCAAAAGCAAATCGGCGCCACGCTCGCCGAGCTGATGAAAATGAGCCCGGACACCGTGCGCGGCTATCAAACTCTAAGCGCGGCGAACTCCAAAACAAGCAAGCTCGGCGAGAAAACCCGCCAGCTGATTTCACTCGCGGTCGCGGTGACCACCCATTGTGATGGCTGCATTGTCATCCACACCGACGCCGCGCTCAAAGCGGGAGCCACAAAGGAAGAAATTGCCGAAGCTCTTGGTGTCGCGGTCTCCATGAACGCCGGCGCGGCCCTCGTTTATTCGACGCGCGTCCTCGACGCGGTCGCGGCCAAATCCTCACACACCCCGTCCGCCTAGCCCATCTCCACGAAATTTGTGCGGGCGCAGCACTGCTGCTCCCCATCTCGGAAACAATCGTCGGAGTGCGACAGCCTCTTGCGGCGCCGGATCTCAGCGTAATGTCCTACCCATCCAGCGGCCGCCCAATCTCCCAGTGCAGCCCAAACGGATCGCTCAATCGTCCAAGCCGCCACCCGTGTCCCTCGCCGACAGGAAATACCTCCGTCGCACCGGCCGCCAACGCCCGCGCGAAAACCGCGTCGGGATCGGCCACCGTCAAGATCATGCGCACCGAACCGCCGCCCAGCGGCTCAGCAGATTCAGGTTTGGCCTCGCGATCCGACGCAGACTCGCCACTTACCCAAAACTCAGCTCCGGCAACCGAGAGCCTGACGACGACTCCCTCGGGCTCGGGAATTCCCAAGCGGTAGACCTCCGTCGCTCCGAACGCTGATTTGTAAAAGGTGACCGCGCGCCCGCCGTCCCGCACCGACAGCCAGGGCGCAATCGAGCACGGGATGGAAGTTCCCGAATCTGGAGACATGGTTGGGCCTCGGGAAGTCCGCGAAGATCGAACCGGCAAACTCCGATCGTCTAAAACATATTCCACAAAAACTGGTTGTAAACCTCGTGGTGGAACTGCACTTCGGGAGCCTTCACGAAGGTCCCGAGCTGTCGCGCGCAACGATCGGCTGCCGCCTGTTTCAGATCGGCGTAGCGTCCCTTCACATCTTCCCCGAGCAAATCTGTCGTCCACTTCGCCTTCCGGAAGTCCTCGAGCGCCGTGTAAATGTTGTCGGGCAGATAGCGTTCCGCCTGCCGCAAGTTCTTGATTTTCGCCGTAGTGCCTTCGATGCCGGTCTTGAAGATCGAATGCATCACCAGATACGGATTCGCGTCCGGCGCTACCGAGCGCACCTCGACGCGCATGCTCTTCTCGTTCCCGATCGGAATGCGGATCATCGATCCGCGATCGACAGCCGACGCCTTGATCTGGTTTGGTGCCTCAAAGTGCGGGTCCAACCGGCGGTAGGCATTCACGCTGGCGTTCAGCAACAAGCAGATGTCGTTCCCATGCGTCAGGATGCGATCGACGAACGACCAGCCAAACTTGCTGAGTTTTTCTTCTCCCTTAGGGTCCCAACAAAGATTCTTGCCCTTTTGACTCACGGACACGTTGGTGTGCATGCCGTTGCCGTTCACGCCCACGACCGGCTTCGGCAGGAAGCACGCGGTCAGTCCCATTTTGGTCGCCACTTGCCGGCAGATCAGCTTGTAGAGTTGGATCTGGTCTGCCGCCGCGACCACCTCGCCGTACCCATAGTTGATCTCGAATTGCGAAGGCGCGACTTCCGGATGATCTTTTTCGTTCTGGAAACCCATCGCGCGCTGCACTTCCGCGGTGGTGTCGATAAACGTCCGCAGCGGATCGCTCGGCAGCGAGTGGTAATACCCGCCGGTATTCACGTACTCGAATTTCAAGGTCTCGTTGTAGCGCGCCTCCGCATCAATTCCATTAAAAAGAAATCCTTCGATTTCATTGGCCGCGTTCAGCGTGTAACCTTCCTTGTCGTACTGTTCCTGCGCAAATCCCTTCAGCACTCCGCGAATGTCCGCCGAATAGGGTGACCCGTCCTTGTCGATCACCTCGCCGAACACCAGCACCTTGCCGGACCCGAACACATCTGCCGGCCCCCAGTAAAACGCCGACCAATCCATCGACAACCGCAGGTCGCTTTCCCGCTGTGCCGTAAATCCGCGGATCGACGAGCCGTCGAATGTCAGGTTGTCCCAGCTCTTCACCAAAAACTTCTTGTCGTAGTCCAGCATGTGCAAGCGGCCTTCCAGGTCGCTGAACAGCACGGTAACCGCCTTGATGCGCTTTTCGTCGGTCAGGTACTTGATCCGCTCTTCCTGAATCGTGTGCGCTGCAACGCGATCCATCCGCTGTTTTTTCGCCTTCAGGTTCAGCTCTTCCAGCTCATCGTATGTAAGGGCCAGGAAACTACGCAGTTCGTTCGACATGACTCTCCTCGAAATAAGTTGTTGGTGAATGCAGCGGCGGAATGATCAGCGGAAAAAGACAAGCCATAAACACGGTAGGGTACTCCGTCATTCTCACACGGGTCAAATCGAAAAACCCATCCGCCCACACGCGAAAAATCGATAGCTCAAATCACCAAATCAAATGTAGGGGCGCGCTTGAGCGCGTCCTCGCGAGCGCCTCGCGAGCCGGCCCATCTGGCGCAACCTGGCGCTTGCATCGGAACTTCTCGTAGGGCGGACCCTAGTCGTAATACTCCTGCCCAAGGTGCGTAATCAAATCCTCACCCATCATCCACCGCAACGTGTTTTTCAACTTCATGAGCTGAATGAAAAGGTCATGCTCCGGATACAATTTCGGCGCCGTCATCGGCGACTTGAAATAAAAACTCAGCCATTCCTGAATCCCGCGCATGCCAGCCCGTTGCGCCAAATCCAGAAACAGAACCAGGTCCAAAACAATCGGTGCCGCCAGAATCGAATCCCGGCAAAGAAAATCCACCTTGATCTGCATCGGATATCCCAGCCATCCAAAAATATCGATGTTGTCCCAACCCTCTTTGTTGTCACCCCGTGGCGGATAGTAGTTGATGCGCACTTTGTGGAACATCTTGCTATAGAGCTCCGGGTACAAGTCCGGCTGCAGAATAAATTCCAAAGCTCCAAGCTTCGATTCTTCCTTGGTCTTAAACGAGCCCGGGTCTTCCAGAACCTCTCCGTCGCGATTCCCAAGAATGTTCGTCGAAAACCATCCGCTCAAGCCCAGCATGCGCGCCTTAAACGCCGGCGCCAGCACCGTTTTCATCAAGGTTTGCCCGGTCTTGAAGTCCTTGCCGCAAATCGCGACGCTATGTTCTAGCGCCAACTGTTGCATGGCGGGAAAATCCAAAGTCAGATTAGGCGCTCCGTTAGCAAACGGCACCCCGCTCGTCACCGAAGCCCACGCGTACAGCATCGACGGCGCGATCGCCGGATGGTTGGCCTTCATCGCCTCCACAAACTTCTCCGGCGTCGAGTGCACTTCCTCCGGCTTCAGGAAAATCTCCGTGGACCCGCACCAGCAGGTAACCATCCGCGAAACCTTATTCGTCTTCCGGAAATTCGCGATGTCTTCTTTGATCTGCAGCGCCCATTCATACTTATTCTTGCCCTTTTTCACGTTCGGCCCGTCCAGCTTCTTCACGTATTGCGGGTCAAACGCCGCTTTCATCGGCTTAATGCCCGACAGAAACGGCTTCACCTTCGCCAAATCCTCCAGGCTCAAGACGCCGGCATTCGACGCCGACTGAAACGCATTGTCCTTATAAATATCCCAACCACCGAACACGAGGTCATCCAGATCTTCGAGCGGCACGAATTTCTTGATCTGCGGCGAGCGCCCATCGGTCCGCTTCCCCAGCCGGATCGTCCCCATCTGTGTCAGGGAGCCCACCGGATGCGACTTGCCCTTGCGGACCAGCTCCACCCCGGCCATAAAGGTGGTGCTGACCGCGCCCATCCCGGGCAACAGCACGCCCAGTTTTCCCTTGGCTGCCTCAATTTTTACAGGCTTATCCATGCCGCTCCTTCGCAGAGTGAACCTTTTTTGGTTTGTACGTGCGTGTTTCGCTTGCGCACCGAGCCCCAGCTCAGGCAATTCCGGTTGAACAAACCAGTAATGATGCGCGATCAAGGTGGGATTTGCAAATTCCAGGGCGTGGGAGGCTGGGTTCGAGGCGATGGGCTTTTGCTTGTTGTCGGAAATTAGGATGACGCGCGAGGGATGTAATAGAATCCTCGCGCTGTTCTCGCCTTTGATCTGCGGAGGGTTTCATGCGTTTGTCTCGCTCCTTCAGAAGATGGTTTGTTGTAGCCGTGGTGGTCGCTGCGTTGTGTGTGGCTGGCTTGCTGTCGGCGGGCCGCGGCGACTCGCGGTTGGGCACACGCCTTGTGGCAGCGGCTAGTGGCGAGGCGTGTCCGAACGACGATAGTGGGTTGAAACTGCCTGCTGGATTTTGCGCGACGATATTTGCCGACGAGATTGGGCACGCGCGGCAGATGGTAGCTGCGCCGAACGGCGTGCTGTACGTCAATACGTGGTCGGGGGAGTACTACGGAAACGATACGCCGCACGCGGGCGGATTTTTGGTAGCGCTCCAAGACAAGGCGGGAGCAGGGAAGGCCGGCGTGAACGAGCGCTTCGGCGAAACGGTGCAGACGGGTGGACATGGCGGGACAGGCATCGGGTTATATAACGGCGCGGTTTATGCGGAGAGCAATGATCGAATCGTGCGTTACGCCCTGGGCGGGAATTCGATCGTGCCAACCAGCGTAGCCGTGACCGTGGTATCGGGGCTGCCGCTGGGCGGCGATCATCCCATGCATCCCTTTGTGATCAATCCGGAAGGGATGATGCTGGTGGATGTGGCGACCGCCACCAACGCGTGCCAGTTGCAGAATCGGACCCTGAAGTCGCCGGGCGCGGATCCGTGCACGGAGCTCGAGACCCGCGGCGGAATCTGGCGGTACGACGCCGGCAAAACGGATCAGGCTTTTTCGAAGGCCGCGCGCTATGCGACCGGGATTCGAAATGGCGAAGGATTCGCGATCGACGCAAAAGGGCGGATTTTTGTCACCCAGCACGGACGGGATCAACTGCATTCGAATTGGCCCGACCTGTATCGGCCGGACCAGGAGGCGACCCTTCCGGCCGAAGAGGTGCTGCTGTTGAAGCAAGGCGGCGACTACGGGTGGCCGGAGTGCTACTACGATTCGTTTGTGCAGAAACTGGTGCTGGCGCCGGAGTACGGCGGTGACGGCGGCAAGAAAGTTGGCGTGTGCGCGGAGAAAATTGCGCCCGCGGCGGCGTTTCCAGCACATTGGGCGCCGAATGCGATGGCGCACTACGACAAGAAGGAATTTCCGGCACGCTATCGCGAAGGGATGTTTATTGCGTTTCATGGATCGTGGAATCGCGCGCCATACCCTCAGGGTGGGTACAACGTCGTGTTTCAGCCATTCTCAGGCAATCACGCGTCGGGGAATTGCGAGATTTTTGCCGATGGATTTGCGGGGGCGGTCAAGTCGCCGGACGGCGCCGCCCATCGGCCCAGCGGGCTGGCGGTCGGCCCGGATGGCGCGCTGTACGTTTCTGATGATGTGCGTGGGCGGATCTATCGCATTGTGTATCACGGCGGAAGCTCCGCGAGCGGCATGGAAGGTGTGACGGCGTGTCCGAGCCCGACGGAGGGCGCCGGCGAAATCGCCGAGGCGCCCGCGAAGCCGCCGGAAGGCACGCACCCCTACGCAGGAGTTCCCGTGCCGGAAGGGGCGACGCCGGAAATGGTGGCCCTTGGCGAGAGGGTTTATCACGGTCAGGTGGGCGGAGCGGCATGTATGGGTTGCCACGGCAATAGCGGTCAGGGTTCGACGCTGGGTCCGGCCTTGACGGGGAAGAAATGGCTGTGGTCCGACGGGAGTTACGCCGGAATCGCGAAGACGATACGCGAAGGAGTGCCGCAGCCAAAGCAATATCGCAGTCCCATGCCGGCGATGGGCGGGGCGCAGCTTACGCCCGAGCAGGTGTCGGCGGTCGCGGCGTATGTGTGGAGCTTGAGCCACCGATAGCTACGATCGAGAACGTACAGAAAACGATCGTCGCTCCCCACGTAAACCGTATCGGCGGTCACCTCGGGCGACGACGATGGAAAGGTTCTCACCGGCGTGGACGGAGCCGTCAAGGATGGCCTTTTAGGTTCAGGACAAGCCGGTGCTACCAGTGCGGCTCGCGGCTAACCGGATTCGCGGAACGTGAACCGCCAACGGTAGCTTGCGAGCTGGGAAGGAGTACCCAGATTCAAAATTCTTCTGTACACTCTGTCCGCTATGACTACCGTATCGCGACGCAACCTCATTAAGACGGCCGTTTCTGGAGTCACCATGGCTTCCGTCCCAACGGCGGCTTGGCCGCAACAGAGCACTCCGATCAAGCGCAAAGGCAACATCAAGCAATCGGTTTCGCGCTGGTGCTACAAAGACATTCCGCTCGACAAACTTTGCGCCTACTCCGCCGAAATCGGCTGCAAGGCAATCGACCTGTTGAATCCCGACGAGTGGGACATGCCGGCGAAGTACGGCCTGGTCTGCGCCATGGGGTACGCCGACGGCGGCACGATCAAGAGCGCCATGAACCGCGTCGAAAACCACGCGCGCATCGAAGAAGGCTTTCGCAAGTACATCCCGCTGGCGGCCAAGGCCGGGGTGGTCAACGTGATCACGTTCTCCGGCAACCGCGAAGGCATGTCCGATGCGGAAGGCGCCAAGAACACCATCATCGGGCTCAATCGCGTGAAGAAAATCGGCGAAGACCATGGCGTCACCATCTGCATGGAACTGCTGAACAGCAAGGTCGATCACAATGACTATATGTGTGACCACACCGCGTGGGGCCTGCAGGTGGTGCAAGCGGTGAATTCGCCGCGTGTAAAGCTTTTGTACGACATCTATCACATGCAGATCATGGAAGGGGACCTGGTCGCCACCATCCAGAAAAATATCGACTGGCTCGCCCACTTCCACACCGGCGGCGTTCCCGGGCGTCATGAACTGGATGGCACACAAGAGGTACAGTGGGATGGCGTGATGCGCGGCATCGCGGCAACGAATTTCAAGGGTTACGTCGCCCACGAATTTGTCCCCATTCACGATCCGCTGACGTCGTTGAAGCAGGCCGTCGATTTGTGCGACGTGTAATCGGCCCCGACAACGGACATCGTGCCGGCCTTAACGCCGGGCGGAGCCAGCCCCGCCTCTACAGTCGCGCGGACCAGCAACCCCAACTAGTGGGAATGGATGGGCCATGCCCAGCTCGTACACCAAATCCGCGAAAAATGGTGTATCCTACCTACATGGGCAGGACGAACATTGAAATCGACGAGAGCTTGGTTCGCAAGGCACGGAAGCTGACGCGACTCAAGACCAAACGCCAAATCGTTGCCAAAGCTTTGGAACTACTGGTCCGCACGGAAACGCGCAAAGGACTCCTTCAGTATTACGGAAGCGGAGTGTGGAAGGGCGATTTGAAGCGCGCGCGGAGAAACCGCGTTTGATCCTGGTGGACAGCTCGGTGTGGATCGACTTTTTCAGTTCCGCACCGGGTCGCGCCGGCAGAGAATTGCGCCGGCTGATCGCCGAAGCGGAACCCCTTGTGCTCACGGGCCTTGTCGTCACGGAGGTCTTACAGGGACTGACTCGAGACATTAGCCGGATCGAGCACTATCTCTCTATGTGGAACCTTTTGGAGCCTCGCGGGCGATCGACCTATCGGCAAGCGGCAGCCTTATTCCGGCGGGCTCGCACAAAAGGGATCACTCTTACGACGATCGACACTTTGATCGCGGCGATTGCACAAGAGCACGGCGCCGTCATCTTCACAATCGATAGGGACTTCTCGCGCATGGCAAGCGTCGCAGACCTTTCGTTACATCTCGTACCGTAATCTGACGCCAATTAAGATTCCCACTGGCGGGATGATTTCGAATAGCCACAGTCTGCGTTTCTCGGTAGATTGTGTACGGCTACCACAAAATTAGAAAACGCGCTCTTGAGGACCTAGAGCCGGTTTAAAGCGGCGCTCTATGTCGTTGTTGAAGCTGCGACCTCGTGACACAAGAAACCTTTGGAAACCGTTAACCCCATCGCTGGCACTACACCTCAGGTAAAGAAATCGTTCCTGTCGAAATTGGGACCGGGGCTGATTACCGGGGCTTCCGACGACGATCCCAGCGGGATTGCGACCTATTCGCAGACCGGGGCGCAGTTCGGCTACAGCATGATGTGGCTGATGCTGTTTTCCTGGCCGTTGATGATTGCGATCCAGGAAATCTGCGCCCGGATCGGCCGGGTAACCGGCGTGGGCATCGCCGCGAACATGCGGAAGCATTATCCGGCGCCGCTGCTGTATGGGATTGTTTCGCTGCTGTGCCTGGCGAACATCTTCAATCTTGGCGCGGACATTGGAGCTATGGGGGCGGCGGGGCAACTCTTGCTGGGAGGTCCCATCCTTCCCTATGTGTTTTTCTTCTCGGTGGTTTCGCTGCTGCTGCAGATGTACGTCCGCTACACAAAA
>Ga0187855_10002623_pt1 | contig 13485 bp, 14 predicted proteins | sample June2016WEW_8_10_2_FD_132969 | JGI IMG/M metagenome (GOLD analysis project Ga0187855, IMG submission 132969) | Peatland microbial communities from SPRUCE experiment site at the Marcell Experimental Forest, Minnesota, USA - June2016WEW_8_10 | ecosystem: Environmental > Terrestrial > Soil >...
CGCCATCGTACTCGTATTCGATATTCGCCGGAATCGGGTACTTCTTGCGCTTCAGCAGTTGCAGCACTTCCCGGATGGGCGTGTCCCCCTCGCCCAAGGGCATATTCTTGCCTTGATTCTTCTTGCGGTCCTTGATGTGCAGCGTCACGATGCGCGCGTGGTGTTCTTCAATGAAGGGCACCGGATCGTAACCCGCCGCCCAGTAATGCCCGATATCCAGGTTCACCGCGATGTACGGCGACAGCTTCATGGCTTCCACGAAGGTCTCCGGCTTCGCGTATTCGTTGGGGTCTTTGATATTCGAGTGCCCGTGCATCCCCACTACGATCTTGTATTTCTCGGCTTGCGCGGCGATGCGCGGAGTCACCGAAACGGTGGCCGAGGTGGTCATCGCCTTGACGCCCAGCGCCTGGGCCATCTCGAAGCCGCGCGCGATTTCCTCGTCGGTGAAGTCGTCGCGCATGTTGTAGGCGTAAGCGGACAGTTCGATGCCGGCCTGGTCGAATTTGCGGCGGACCTGGCGGATCTCGTCGAGCGGCACGCTCAGCCGCCATTTGCGAAGCGCCGCGCGACCGTCCGGCCCGCGCGGAAACTCAGGCTCCACGTGCCCCATCGACAGCTCGCACTCGCTCAGGCCCACGTCGACGAAGCCCTGAATGGCCGCATCCAACGGCCGGTCGCGAAAGCTATAGGATTGCGCGCCGATCAGCACGCCGTCGACGTGCGAATCCAACTTGGCAAACGCGCGGGCCAGCGGCAACGAGGCCAGCGCCAGGCGTCCAATATCGCGTCGGGAATACATAGCGTCACTCCAAAGATGAATCAGCCGCAGATGCACGCAGATTCACGGAGATGTTCTATCCGCGTGCATCTGCGTGCATCTGCGGCTGACTGTTGTTTTCATCCGTGGTTCCAATTGTATCCGGATTTGCTATGTTGCAGAGATGAGCGAGCCGCGGACTTTGCTGGAAGTGTTGGATGCCGCTGAAGGGCAGCGCACCGCGATCATCCTGCCTGAGGCGGCGTTGTCCGTGACTTACGACGACCTGCGGCGCCGCGTGCGCGGCATGGCAGGGGCGTTGTACGCGGCGGGCGTGCGGCGCGGCGATCGCGTGGCGCTGGCGCTGCCCAACGGTTTGGACGCCATCGTCGCGTTTCTGGCGGCCGCCGCGGCCGGCACCGCCGCGCCTCTCAATCCAGGCTATAAGTTCGAGGAGTTTTGTTTTTATCTCGCGGACACACGCGCGAAGATGTTGATGGTTCCGAACGCGAAGGACGCCGATGCGGCCGACGCCCGGCGCGCCGCGGAGCAGGCCGGCATCCCCGTCGTCGCTCCGGAGATTTCCGCAGCCGCCGCCGCACCCGAACCTGGCCCGGACGATATCGCGTTGGTCTTGCACACCAGCGGCAGCACCGGACGGCCGAAGCGCGTGCCGCTGCGCCATCGCAATCTGGCCGCCTCCACGTGCATCATCGCGGCGACTTACGCGCTCAGCCCCGGCGACGTTTCGCTATGCCTCATGCCGTTGTTTCACGTGCATGGCTTGATGGCCTCCACCATGGCCACGCTGCTTACGGGCGGAACCGTGGTGGTTCCGGCGCGCTTCAATCCCCTGGCGTTCTGGCGCATGGTGCGCGATTACGGTGTCACTTGGTATTCCGCGGTACCGACCATGCACCAGCTCATCCTCACGCGCAAGCGCAGCGGCGACGAGAAACTCCGCTTCGTGCGCTCGTGCAGCGCCGCGCTGGCGCCGGACCTGATGCGCCGCATGGAGGAGTATTTCGCCGCGCCAGTGCTGGAAGCTTACGGGATGACCGAAGCCTCGCACCAGATGGCTTCCAATCCGCTGCCGCCCGCGCCGCGCAAGGCTGGCTCGGTGGGGCCCGGAACGGGCGTGCGCATCGCCATTCGCGACGAGCAGGGCGAGGAACTGCCCTGCGGCAAGGCGGGCGAGGTGTGCATCGACGGCCCCGGCGTCATCCGCGAGTATGAGAACAATCCGGAAGCTACCGCCAAATCGTTTTTTGGCGTTTGGTTCCGCACCGGCGACCAGGGCATTCTGGACGACGACGGCTATCTGCATCTGACCGGGCGCCTCAAGGAGCTGATCATTCGCGCCGGCGAGAACATCGCACCACGGGAAATCGACGAGGTGCTGCTGGCGCATCCCGCAGTCGCCGAAGCGGTCTGCTTTGGCGTGCCGCATCCCACTTGGGGCGAGGAGGTGGAAGCGGCGGTGGTGCTCGGTCCCGAAACGCAAGCGGGCGAAGCCGATCTGATCGCCTTCTGCCGCGGCCGCCTGGCCGACTTCAAGTGTCCCAAAAAGATCCACCTTGTGGTTTCCATTCCGCGCACCGCAACGGGCAAGATCCAGCGGCTCAACGTCGCCGCGGCGCTGAGCGGAGCGTCCAAATAATGCAGAGCATCGAAATGAAGTTCGTCATCGCCGGCGCCGGGGCCGTGGGGGCTTACATGGGCGCAGCGATGGCGCGCGCCGGTCTGGACGTCACGCTGTTCGCGCGCGGGCCGCAATTGCGCGCAATCGTCGCGCGCGGCGTGCGCGTCCTCAGCCCGGACGGCGACTTCGAAGCGCGGCCGAAAGCCACGGGCGACCTGGAGTCCATCGGGCCGGTCGATGTAGTCTTCCTGGCCGTGAAAGCGCACAGCCTGCCGCAGTTGGCGCCGAGCCTCGCGTGTCTGCTAGGCCCCGAGACGTGCGTAGTCAGCCTGCAGAACGGCGTGCCGTGGTGGTTCACACCGCTGGAGCGAGTGGACCCGGGAGGCGCGATCACCCGCGCCATCGAGGTGCGCCGGGTGGTGGGCGCGCTGGTCTATTTCGCTACAGAAATGGCGGAGCCGGGTGTGGTGCGGCACATCGAAGGCCGCCGCCTCTCCATCGGCGAGCCGGATGGCGCGCGCTCCGCCCGCTGCCGCGCCATCGCCGAAGCGCTCATCGCCTCCGGGTTGCGCTGCCCCATCACCACCCACATCCGTGAAGAGATCTGGGTCAAGATCCTGGGCAATGTGGCTTTCAATCCCATCAGCGCGCTGACCGGCGCGACGCTCGCGCGCATGACCGCCGACCCGGACGTGACGGCGTTGGCCCGCGCCATCATGAGCGAAGCCGAGTGCGTTGCCGCGCGCCTCGGGATGAAGCTGCCGGTATCGATTGACCAGCGCATGGCAGGCGCCGCCAAGGTCGGCGAGCATAAGACGTCCATGCTGCAGGATCTGGAGGCCGGCCGGCCGCTGGAACTGGAAGCCGTGGTGGGCGCGGTGCTGGAACTCGGCGAGCGGCTGGACGTGGCCATGCCGGCGACGCGCGCGGTCTATGTGTGTACCAAGCTGCGCGCCGCGGTTCAGGCGGGGCTAACCGGCGACGTGCAAAACGCGCAGCGCCGCGCCTGAATCGGAATCGTGCTCAGGCATTCCGGACACTGCTTCGTCGTGGGATCTGGCGGCGCTTCGCCGCGCCGTGCGCGGGCCATGATGGCGTTGACCGGTGCAACCACAAAGAAATAAATCGCGGCGGCTACCAGCAGAAACGAAACCAGCGCATTGATGAAATCGCCTATGGCAAACATGCTGCCATTGACCGGGAACTTGATAGCTGAAAAGTCCGGCTTGGTGACAATGGCCGCGATCAGCGGCGTAACCAAATCCTTGACCAGCGCGGTCACCACCGCGCCAAATGCACCGCCGATGACTACGGCGACCGCCAGGTCAATGACATTGCCTCGCAGCAGAAACTGTTTGAAACCTTTTAGCATGAATCCTCCGTGAGGCTTATTCTAGCGAACCTCGGGAGGACCTTGCAGCGGGCGGCCTGGGAGGCCGCCGCAGGCCGGGGGCCTGCCCCACAGCTAGTCTGCTGTACAGTTATTACTTGGACACTGCGCTAGTGGTGCGAACCGCCGCCGCCGCCCGCGCCGACACCACCGCCACCGCCGCCGTGCGCGATCCCCCCGGAGCTTCCGGAGCTTACCGTCCCCGTAGAGACACTCCCCGAAGAGCCCACCGAGGGTCCATGACCCGATGCGACCGACCCGACGTGCCCGCCGGCGCCGCTCGAACCACCCGATCGCGACGGTACCGGCACACTCTTGTACCCGACCGAGTTATATGCGCCGCCGTAACCACCCGCGTATCCGGAATTTCCGTAGTAACCGGGGTAGTAATACATGCCCGGCATGTACGCCATGTACACGTCGTACGGGCTAAAGAAGGGATTTCCAAAAGGACTGTAGAACATTCCCCCCATGCCAGGAACGTAACTATACATCCCGAAGAATGGATTCCAATACCACCCGCTCGAGAAGAGGTTGCCGCCGCTATACATGGAAGTGCGCAGCGTGTTGGCCGCCCCCACGTTGGCCATGGAGACATACGCGTCGCGTCGCTCGCTCCAGCGGTTCAGCGCATCGGTGACCGTTTTGTCGAACTTGCGCACCGCCAGCGTATCCAGCGCGATCAGGTGGCCTTCTTTCACTTCCACCGTCTGGTCGCCCGCAGTCACCTCGGCCAGTCCGTCATAAACGCGCAACTCGCCGGGGCCGGAGTCGAACCGGTAGACGCCCTTCTTAGTGGGGTGAATGGTGGCGTTCCCATAGACTACCGTAACGGAGTTGTCTTTGGCGATGTCCTCCGCCTCGACCACCGCGGCGCCCGCCTGGAACTCCAGGCGCGTGTCGATCAGGCGGTTGGTTATCATGCGGAACGAGCTATTCTCGCCGACCCGCAGGAAAACGCCGGGAGTCAGCAGCACCTCCGCGCGCCCTTCCTCGGTCTTGAGTTGTTGGTTTTCCTTCACTTCCGGAAAAACGCCGAATTTGGTTTCCACCAGTTGGTCGCCCAGGTAGACCTGGCCTTCCACGTAGTGGATGAGCCCGGAACGGGCCGAAATCACCGCCGACTGGGCTAGGGCGGCCACACTGCCAGCCGCGACAGCCAAAGCACTAAGAGCTAGTTTCCCTGCCGGTCGCATCGTTAACAACTCCTTAATAAAAGGATCTGCGCAATGAGGACGTTTGTCAATGGTTCCGCGTTACTATAAGCGCACAATGTGGCTGGAATTCACATCTTTCAGCGCGTTGCGCGTGTCCACGATCAAGCGCGCCTGGGCGGCGATCCGCGGGTAATCGAAAGACGAGTGGTCGGTGATGATCGCGGCGCAATCCGCTTCCCCGGCCAGGGCCTCCGGCTGGGCCTGCAATTCTTCGCCATCTAATTGAAGGTGTGGCACATATGGGTCGCTGTAGGTGAGCCGGGCACCCCGCTTCTTAAGCAGCAGCATGACGTCCAGGGCCGGAGACTCCCGCAGATCCTCGATATCCTTCTTATAGGCGACGCCCAGGATATGGATGTGCGATCCCTTCACCGGCTTGCCGGCGTCGTTGAGCGCGTTCTGGATCTTGTCCACCACGAAGTGCGGCATCTGCCCGTTGATATAACCTGCCAGCTCGATGAAGCGGGCCTCGATGCCGGCCTGCTTGGTCTTCCAGGAGAGATAGAACGGATCGATCGGAATGCAATGGCCGCCCAGGCCCGGGCCGGGATAAAACGGCATGAACCCGAAGGGTTTGGTCGCGGCCGCCTCGATCACCTCCCAGACGTTGATGTCCATGCGGTCGCACATCAGGGCCATCTCGTTGACCAGTCCGATGTTGATCATGCGGAAGGTGTTCTCGAGGAGCTTGACCATCTCCGCCACTTGCGTGGAACTAACCGGCACCACGCTCGAGAGGGCTTGCGAATAGAACAACTGGCCCATTTTGGTGCAGGCCGCTGTGGTGCCGCCCACTACCTTGGGGATGTTGACGGTCTGGTACTTCGGATTGCCGGGATCGACCCGTTCGGGCGAAAAGCACAGGAAGAAATCCTGCCCCGCGCGCAGGCCGGACTTTTCGAACATGGGAAGCAGCAACTCGTCGGTGGTGCCGGGATACGTGGTCGATTCCAGGATGATGAGCATGCCGGCATGGATGTGCTTGGCGATTTCCTCGCAGGCCGACACGATGTAGCTCATGTCCGGGTCCTTGGTTTTGCGCAGGGGCGTGGGCACGCAGATGTTGATGGTGTCCAGATCCCGCACCGCGCTGAAATCGGTGGTGGCGCGCAGTTTGCCCGCCTGCACGACCTCGGCTAACAGGGCGCTGGGGATGTCGCCCACGTAGGAATCGCCCGCATTGACGCGCTCGGTCTTTCCGGCGTGCAAATCGATGCCGGTCACGGAGAAGCCGGCCTTGGCGAACTCCACCGCCAGGGGCAGCCCTACATAACCGAGCCCCACGATTCCCACGCGCGCGCGGTGCGAGACGATTTTCTCTTCGAGGATACTGGCGATGGTTTCCGGGGCGGCCGTTGTCATATACCTATCATACAGGCGAACTTTGCCGGTTTGAACTTTGTCCGCGAGCGGCTGCGTTAACATAGGTGGTAAGGAAGGCTGCCCATGCGTTTACACCTGTTCGCTGCCGCAACTCTTTTCGCCGGCTCGTTGTTCGCCGCCGATCCCGGACTCGTCAGTCTGGCCATGCCGGATACCCAGGTGATGACCGGAGTCAACGTCGAGCAGGTAAAGCTCTCGCCGCTCGGCCAGGTCCTTCTGGCGCAAAGCGGGGAACTGTTCGCGGGCGGCCTCGAAAAGCTGATACAAACGACAGGTTTCGACCCGCGCCGGGATCTGCGGGAGATACTGGTGTCTTCCACCGGCCAGCCGGCTAACGGCTCGACGATTGCCATGGCGCGCGGCGCGTTCGACGTTCCCAAGATTCTGGAGACCGCCCGTGCCGATGGCGCCACTGCCGATACGTACAAAGGCGTCCCGATGATATTGAGGGCGGCGCGAGGATCCATGGCATTTCCGGATTCCACCGTGGCGATTATCGGAGAAGCAGCCGACGTGCGCGCTGCCATCGACCGCCTGTCGGCTCCCACGGCCATCAACTCGGCGCTGGCGGTCCAGGTGAACCAGTTGAGCACTACCGAAGATGCCTGGTTCGTCTCGATGGCGCCGCTTTCCCAATTGCAGCCGAAAGCGCCGGGCGCCTCCGGAGCGGGTCCGGACCCCTTCGCGATCCTCAGCAAGGTGCAGCAGGCCAGCGGCGGCGTGAAATTCGGCGCTAATGCGGTGGTGAGTTTGCGGGCTGTCTCGCAGACGGACCAGGATGCCGCGGCATTAGCGGCCGTTCTGAAGGCGTTCGCCAGCGCGGGCGATCTATACTTCCCGAAAGACACGTATACGCCGGCCGCCTCGCTGTTGAAGAGCTTGAACGCGACGTCTGACGGGCCGGTTACCACGGTTTCGCTGAGCGTGCCGGAGTCGCTGATCGAGGAGATGATCAAGACATCCCATGCCAACGAAACTCACCCTGCCAACGCTCCGCAACCTCAGACGCGGCCGATGCAACGGCCGACGGGCGGCTTAGCGGATGGCGCAACTCCGCAGCGCATTCGCGTGGGGGGCAACGTGCAACAGCAAAAGCTGGTTCAGCAGCCCAGGCCGGTGTATCCTCCGCTGGCTAAGGAGGCGCGCATCTCCGGCGTGGTGCGCCTGAACGCCATTATCGGAAAGGACGGAACAGTTCAGGATCTCACCATCGCAAGCGGGCATCCCCTGCTTGTGCCCGCCGCCATGGAAGCGGTGAAGCAATGGGTCTACCAGCCGACTTTGCTAAACGGGCAAGCCGTAGAGGTAGTCACGCAGATCGAAGTGAACTTTACGCTAAGTCAGTAAAGGTCGCTGGAGGGCGGGCACTCATGCCCGCAGCCGGCTTTTTAGCCGGCTTGGCCGCCTGAAAGGCGGCTGCGGCCAAGATTGGCCGCCCTACAACCTGCCTTAGCCTGCCGTGCGCCGCATCATCGCGCGCTTCACTTGCTCCAGCAAAGCGTGCGCCCGCGGAAGGCTCTCCACTGCCTGCCGCACTTCCGGATCGTTGCTCCAGTCCAGGCGGTCGGCCGCGCGCTTGTCAAACGCGCGCGCATATAACTCCACCTTGATCTGCTCTTCCACCCAGGCGCGATTCTGGGCGAACTCCGCGTCGGTGAAAATTACGCCCTGCTGCCGCACATAGTCGCGAAAGCGCCCAACTACGGCTTCGTCCGGCGACCAGCCCTGCGGCAAGTGGGGCGTCTCCGCGCCAAAGTAAACCGCGCCGAAGTGAAAGAACTGGCCCGGTTGCGGGAAGCGCACGCGCCGTTGGAATGCGTTCATCATTTGCGCAGGGAATTTCTCGTCCGGCGTGATGCCGCCCCCGCCATACACCGTCCGCCCGCTATCCGTCATTTTCACGTCGTTGGAGTTCTGGGCGTCTTCCTGCCGGTTGTGATAGTAGTAATCGAAAAACGAGCGGTGCGTATAGTCGCGCTGGATGAGCCTTCCGCTGGGCGTGTAGTAACGCGCGATCGTCAGCAGCAGCGCCGCGTCCTCCGACAGCGGAAACTGTGCCTGCACCAGCCCCTTGCCGAACGTGTTTTCCCCGATCACCCAGGCCCGGTCGTGATCCTGCAGCGCCCCCGCTACGATTTCAGAAGCGGAAGCCGTATTGCGGTCCACCAGCACCACCACCGGATATTGCCGGCCATGGTTCCCGGTTTTCGCGCGGAACACCTGCTCCGGTTCCGACCGTCCGCGGTGCGAAACCACGGTCTGGTCCTTGCGCAGGAAGTGCCCGGCCACCTCCACGGCTTCGTTCAGCAATCCGCCGCGGTTCTCGCGCATGTCCAGGATCAGACCATTCACATTGTCCTCGCCCAAACGGCGCAGGTCTTCTTCCATGTCGCGTCCGGCGCTCTGGGCTTCGAACGTCTTGATGAACACAAAAGCGATGCCCGGCCGCACCCAGAAGGCGTCCACCACGCTGGGCGAGATTTCGCCGCGCGTCACATTGAAGGAAACCGTCTTCGCTGCGCCATAGCGGCGTACCCCGACTTTCACCAGGGTGCCACGCGGCCCCTTCAGCCGGTCCGCTACTCCAGCAGAATTTTCGCCTTCCACGTTGTGGTCGTCCACCGCCGCAATGGTGTCTCCGCGCCGCAGCCCCGCGCGCGCCGCCGGCGAATCCGGAAACGCCTGCACCACCACCACGTGCGGTCCGTCCATCATTACTTCCATGCCGACGCCGTAATACTGCCCGCGCTGGTTTTGTTGCAGCAGCCGATACTCTTCGGGGTCCAGGAAGTTGGAGTGCGGATCGAGCGTGCCCAGCATGCCCGGAATGGCGCCCTGGTATATCGCTTTGTCCGGCGAGATGGCGTCCGCGAAGTTCTCTTCGATGAGGGCATACGCGGAGGCGAAGGACTTTACGTTGCCGCGCAGGTCGCCTTCCGATTGTCCCGTCGCGGTATGCGCGACGCCCGGCCCCCAAAGGCCGGCCATCGAGCCGCCCAATACGATCGCCAGCGGCACGAGTGCCGCGAAACGGGTTTTCTTAGGTCTGTCGGAGTCTCTCGCCACGCGCCAAGCCCTCGTTGCAACCATCATAACACTGCGGGCGCGGCGCGTATATCAGACTTGCTCGTCGGCCGAAGGACCGTACAGCGCCGGTACCGGTACGTCGTTCAGCCGCAGATACACCGCGAGTTGGCCGCGATGGTGGATGGTGTGGTTCATCACCATGCTCCGCAATACGGCGATGCGGGGCATCGAGAATATGGTCCTGCCGCCCTGCAGCAGGCTCCACGGCGCCATCCATTGCGCGTCGCTGGCCGCGCCGATGGCGGCGCGCGCGACCGCCACGTTCTTGTCGAACACTTCCAGCAACTCGGCCCGCGAACCCGCGGTCTTGGGCTGAAAGGGAGGCGCGCCCGGCGGCGCAAAATCGAACGACTCGCTTTCGAGAGTGGTCGGAACCCATCCGCTCAGCTCGGCCACATGGGTGGCCAGCCGGCCCAGGGTCATGGATTTCTCGTGCGGCTTCCAGCCGAACTTGTCCTCGGGCACGCGCTCCAGCGCCTTGCGCGTGTTGGCCATTTCATGATCGAACTCGGGTAACAGGGCTTGGCTCATCGGCATGACATTTTCTCCAATATATGACCTTACCACCCGTGCCGTTCAGACCGCGGCCGCCCGGCTCTGCAACACCCCCGCAATGCGCCGGTACATCACGGCGCGGAACAGGGCGCCAAAGTTCGGATCGTCCTTGATCTTCTTGTAGATTTCGAAGTCGGAGTCGATCATGTCTTCCAGGGTGTCACCGAAGAAGGTATCGAACGCCAGTCTGCGCGTCTCCTCCGACGGGTTTACGCCGGTATCCAGCGCGCGCCGGAGGCCTTCCCGGTCTTCAAGGCGCCGGCCCATGTTCTCGGCGAAGAACCTGACCTTGTCCGCATTCGTGAAATCGGTCCCAAAGTGGTGAAGCCGTTGGCGGCCAGGTAGGTGAATATCCCAGGCAACCTTCATAAAGGGCCTGAGCCTAATTGACGCGGCTACGCTACCTTGCGGGTCTTCGGCCCCTTCGGCTTAGCGACGGAAATAAGCCGAATCTGGACTTTCTTGCCAACCGCCTCCGCTATGCGGCGCAACATCGCGAGGGAGTCGCCTTCGTAGTCGGCGTCCTCCAGACGGCTGATCACTAAGGCGGTAGTGCCGACTTTCTTCGCCAGAGCCCCATGGCTCAACCCCGCCTTGGTGCGGAGGTCGTAGACCTTGGTTGCCACTTCGGTATCGAATAGCGCCTGTTCGTAGGCCCTTTCCCGTTCAGGGTGGCCCGCGATGAACCGGTCCCAGGTATATTGCAGCGCCTCCGAATAAAACTTTCTTTTCGTCGCCATTTCGTTACTCTCCTTTCGACCGGATGAAGGTGTGCTTCAGCGGGTTGGCCCGAAACCGCGCCATTCTTTCGATCGCCCGCTCGATCTCCGCGGCGGGCACCTTGTCCTCCTTTGTCAGGCCATGTGAAATCACGACTGCCTCGCTGCCATGAAAGAAGTAAAGGATACGATAATGGACGTGCGCGATAGATGGTCGCAGTTCGTGAATGCCGTCCCGCAGGTAATCGGCAATGGGCCTTCGCAACTCGTGCCCTTCTGCCTCCAGAAGGCGGAGATACGCCTGGCTCTTGGCGTAAGCTCCATGAGGCAGCGTGGTTAGCCACTGGACCATCGGCACCGTACCGTCCTGCTCGGCGTAGTAGATGAGCTTTGTCCGCGGCACAACATACTCTAGTGTTCGTCAATTGGCGAATCTTTGTCAAACCCGGCTGACGCGGCGGGGGCGTGTTCCACGAATACCGCACAGTCCTCATCTCCGCCGCTGTGACCGGCAAGATCGAGTCCGCGCCTTGGCAATCTGTTCGCATACTTACCGGCAAGCAGGCGAGTTCGTTCTGTCCAATTGTGCTCATCGTCGATGTCTGAGCGATCGCCACGATGCGCTGTCGGACCAAGGCCGAGTTCAGATACTAGGACAAGAACCTGGGCACCGCAAAGCAGGGCTCAGGCCGAAGCCGGACCAGGTGGCACTCGAACACGGCCGGCTCTGGAACATGGTCGACGAGGGCAGAGGCGCCGGTTCCCTCCAGCTTGAGCGACGCGCGATCTCCTGAAATGCACCTCGGCGCAGCGGAACCACAGATGGACATAGATGCACATAGACACATAGATAAGACCCGCGCATCGCAAGGCCGACGCATGCTCCGATCCACGCCAAGAATCTTTATCTGTGTGCATCTGTGTCCATCTGTGGTTCCATTTTCGCCGCATGTTAAGCTGCTGGAAGTGGCCGAACCTTCCGGCCAGGCGCCGAAGCCTCCTAAAGTCTCGGCCCTGGTGATTTCCTACAATCGAAAAGCCCTGTTACGGCGCGCCCTCGAAGCCCTGGAGCGGTCCGAAGCCCGCGATACCATCGAGATCGTGGTGGTGGATAACGGTTCCACCGACGGCAGCCAGCAGATCGAAAGCGATTTCCCCCGCGCGCGGTTCATCCGCATTCCGCGCAATTTCGGCTTGACCAAGGCCCTCAACCTGGGCGTGCGCGGTTCCGAAGCCGAGTACCTCTTCCTTCTGCATGAGGACACCGAGGTCTTCCCCGATACCACGCGTCTGCTGGCCGCCCTTCTGGACTCGCAACCCGACGCCGGGGCCGTCTGTCCGCTGCTGGTAGACGACGGCGACCGCCCCGCGCCGCAATTGGGCAAGTTTCCGCCAGACGATACCTGGAGCCCCGCCGAGCCCGGGCTCGATCCTCTCCCGGTGGATTACCCGCGTGGCGCCGCGCTCATGATGCGCCGCCATTTCTTCACCGCCATCCGCCAGATCGACGAGCGCTACGGACAATTCGGCAGCGATGCCGACCTGTGCTTCCAGCTCCGCCGCGCCGGCAAGAAGATCCTGCTGCTCCCCCAGGCGCGCGCCCGCCACCAGGGGCGCGTCGCGGAATCGGCCCTGCGCATCGCCGACCGCAAGCAGGGCGCCACCGCCTGGACCGGCAAGTACGGCGGCTTCTGGAGCGGCCTGCGGGCGCAGATCGCCGCGGTCTTCGGCGCCCTTGGTTCACTTCAGTTAACTGTGCTCAAGTATCTATTGGCAGGCCAAAAGGTTGACGGTAGTCAACAGGAATAGTCCGAAACCGCCCCGTAAGACAGCAGTTTCCGCTATCATATGACTAGTGGACGCTATTCTTTGGATACTGTTACCGGGCTTTGTCGCTGTCGGCTCCGGCTTGCTGGCGTTCTATATCATGCAGTCCCGTATGGAAGTCGCGCTAGCCCGCGAGCGGGAAGCCATGGCCCAGGCCCGCGGCACGCTGGAAGCCGAGAAGAACTCGCTCGAACAAGCCCTGCGCGGCGCCAAAGACTCCGCCCGGCGCGAGGCTCTCGACGAGTTCCTGGCCGATGTGCACGTGGAGCAGCGGCACTATGTCAAAGATAACAAGCTGCTATTCCAGAACCGCAAGGCGCTGGTGTTGCAGGAGCGCATCTTCTTTCGCAATATCCCGCTTTCCAACTGGATCGAGAATGAGATCGTGCTGCAGGAAGGCGAGGACGTGGACAAAGCTGCCCGCAGCCTCACTTCATTCGTCGACGTCGGCGTCGAGCAGCCGGTCCACAACGGAAACCGCCTGCTGCGCTGATCACTTGCTTGCCAGTAGCATGCGCGCCGCCACGATTACCAGAAACACCGCGTAGATCCGCCGGATGGTCAATGGCGGCAGCGTTAGTATGATGCGTGCGCCAAAGTAGGCGCCCACGAATAGTCCTGCCGCGATCACCAGCGCGTATTTTAAATTGATGTGGCCGGTGCGGTAGTATTCCATCGCGCCCAGCAGTCCCACCGGCGGGATCAACGCGGCCAGCGAAGTGCCGATCGAATCCACCTCGCTTAGCTTCATGAAATAAAGCAGCGCCGGCACGATCACCAGCCCTCCGCCAATACCAAACATTCCGGCCAGGACGCCGGCCACCAAACCAATTGCGATGAGGGGCAAGTAAGCCATGATCCTGCGAGTCTATCAGAATTAGTGGGGCGGACCTCCAGGTCTGCGC
>Ga0187855_10002626_pt1 | contig 13474 bp, 9 predicted proteins | sample June2016WEW_8_10_2_FD_132969 | JGI IMG/M metagenome (GOLD analysis project Ga0187855, IMG submission 132969) | Peatland microbial communities from SPRUCE experiment site at the Marcell Experimental Forest, Minnesota, USA - June2016WEW_8_10 | ecosystem: Environmental > Terrestrial > Soil >...
CACCGCCCGGAAGAAAAATGGTCGGACCTCGTCTATTACGACGCCCCGCGTTGCATCCTCTGCTTCCGCTGCGTCCGCGTCTGTGACGAAGGCATGGACGTAAAAGCTCTTGGCGTCGGCATGCGTGGCGCAAACAGCGTCATCATTCCCAACCGCGAAGATCACCTCGAGTGCGAAGAGTGCGGCATGTGCATCGACATTTGCCCGGTCGGCGCGCTCACCAGCGGCACCTATCGCTACAAAACGCGCCCCTGGGAAATGCAGTACGTCTCCACTGTCTGCACGCACTGCTCAAACGGTTGCAAAACCACGCTCAGCGTCCGCAATCACGAAATCCTGCGCTCCAACAATCGCGATCTCTCCGGCATCAACGGCGATTTCCTCTGCGTGAAGGGCCGTTTCGGTTTCGATTTCACCAAGCATCCAGATCGCATCAAGCAGCCGCTGGTTCGCAAAGGTGACAAACTCTATCCCGTTTCGTGGGAAGAGGCTTCCGAGACCGCTGCCGCCAAGTTGAAGCAGATTCTCGACGCCAACGGCCCCGATTCGATCGGCTTCATCGGGTCCAATCGCACCTCCAACGAAGAAAATTATTTGCTCCAGCGCCTTGCTCGGGCCACGTTTGGCACCAACAACATCGATCACCATCGCACCATTGATTATTCGGGCCTGATCACCGCGCTCGGCGAGCGTGCCGCCGATTCGCAGCTAACCATGGAGCAACTCTACAAATCGCCGGCCGTCCTGCTGATCGGCAACGACCCGACCAACCAGAACCCATTCGTCGCCTGGCAAATCCGCACCGGCATCCGGCACCATCAATCGAAACTCTTCATCTTGAATGGGCGTGAAATCAAGCTGCACCGCCAGGCCACGCAGTTCGTAAAGGTCGCTGAAGGCGAAGAGCTCGCGGCCATTCGTTGGATGGGTCGCGAAGAGGGCCGCCTCGCTCCCGAGCTGGTCGAAAAGCTCGTGCAGCTCAAGGCCGCGCTTGAAGAAGAGGCCGAAGTCGCCATCGTTTTTGGCGCGGAAATCTCCGGCGCCGCAATTGCGGAACTCGTCGCGTTCGGCTCAAAACTTCCCGGAAAAGTTCGCTACATGGCGCTCGGCGATTACGCCAATTCCCGCGGCGCAGCGGACATGGGTGTTCTGCCCGATCGTTTGCCCGGTTACGCCTACGTCGACAACGCCGATGCCCGGGAGACTTTCGACAGACTTTGGGGCGGCGTAATTCCCTCGAAGCCCGGCCTCACCACGCCGCAAATGGTCGAAGCCGCACAATCTGGAAAACTCAAGGCCCTCTACGTCGTCGGTGCAAACCCGCTGACGCACTTCGGTACCCTGGGTTTCGGACGCGGCAATTTGAACTTGCTGATCGTTCACGAGTTGTTCCCGACCGACACCTCGCGTCCCGCTGACATCGTTTTCCCGGCCGCCTCCGCCTACGAAAAAGACGGCACCGTCACCAATACGTCGGGCCAGATTCAGCTCCTGCGCAAAGCCGCCGAAGTGATGGGCGCCCGCAGCGATTTCGATCTGCTGCGCATCCTCTCTCACCAGCTCGCGAAAGTCGGCTTGGGCAAAGCGTTCCATTACAAATCGCCCAGCGCCGTCTTCGACGAAATTCGCAAAGCCGTGCGAGGTTACGACGTGCAGCCCGCGGGCCTGCTTACCGGCGGCGCCGAATCCACGCACGTCCACGTCGCCCGGAACGGCCATGCGCCTTACGACGTCCCAGCCGGCCTGATTCGCTCCGCGCACGACACCCTTTTCACCAGCGGCACCCTGGGCCGTTTCTGCACCATGATGGATTCCCTTTCGGAGGCCGACGCCAAGCCGTGACCGACTTCCTAGCCCAGCACGCCGACATCCTGATCACGCTCGTCAAAATTGCGTTGCTGCTCTTCATCGTGCTGACCGTCAATGCCTACCTCACCTGGTTCGAGCGCAAGGTTGTAGCGCACATGCAATCGCGATGGGGCCCGCACCGCGTCGGCCCGCACGGTTTGCTGCAGCCGCTCGCTGACGGCGCGAAGTTTTTGCTGAAGGAAGATCCGACGCCCGCCGGCGTCGACAAGTTCACCTATTTTCTCGCGCCGATCATGGCGTTAGCACTCGCGCTGACGTCAATCGCCATCATTCCTTTCGGCCCCGACCCCATCCGCGTCCTCGGCCACGACATCTATCTCGGCATCGTCGATCTCAACATCGGCATCCTCGCGCTCTTCGCCATCACCGCGCTCAGCGTCTACGGCGTCGCCCTCGCGGGCTGGTCCTCCAACAGCAAATATCCGCTGCTCGGCGGCCTGCGTAGCTCCGCGCAAATGGTCAGTTATGAGTTGGCACTAACAATGTCTGTGGTGGGCGTACTTTTGATGGCAGGCAGCTTCAGCCTTCGCGACATCATCAACGCCCAGGCGATTCATCCCGAGCGCGGCATTATCGGCTGGAACATTTTTCCGCAGATTCTCGGCTTCCTCTGTTTCTTCATCGCCGCCATCGCGGAAACCAATCGCGTGCCCTTCGATCTCCCTGAAGCCGAATCCGAACTCGTCGCCGGCTTTCACACCGAGTACGCCAGCTTCAAGTTCGCGATGTTTTTCATCGCCGAATACACCAGCATGATCACCGTATCCTGCCTCTGCGCGATCATGTTCTTCGGCGGCTGGCTGTCTCCGTTTCCCGCGTCGTGGACCTTCACGCACTATTTGCCGTCCGCGATCCTGATTCCATTCGGGCTCTGGGTCGTCTGGGACGGCATCCGCTACGAAACGATTTTCGGGCGCATCATTCTGCCCGGCGTAGGCACGGTCATCACCGTAATCGGCGCGATCTTGATCGCTTTCCCATTCATCAATGAATTCATCCAGGGCCCGTTCTGGCTGCTGGGCAAGATTTTCTTTTTCCTCTTCGTCTACGTCTGGATGCGCGGCACGCTGCCCCGCTTCCGCTATGACCAGCTGATGTCCTTCGGCTGGAAATTGCTTCTACCTCTTTCCCTCGCAAACGTCGTGATCACCGCCTCCGTAATTCTCCTGAGGAGCCACTGATGAACGCTCCTCTCATCGTTTTCTTCTTCCTGGCGGTGATTGCGATCCTCGGCGCAGTCAGCCTCATCCTTCAGCGTCATCCCATCCACAGCGCCCTCTCTTTGATCGTGGTCATGGTCGCCCTTGCAGGCCTCTATCTACTGATGGGCGCTGAGTTCGTCGCCGCAGTGCAGATCATCGTCTACGGCGGCGCCATCATGGTGCTCTTCGTCTTCGTCATCATGCTGCTCAATGCCGGTGTCGAGGAACGCACCAACATTTCTAAGATGGCGGGCTGGGCCGGCCTTCCGCTGGCTATCGCCCTGATGGGATTCCTCGCCGCCGCTGTCGCTCGCTCGACCGACCGCGTGCAAGCCGCGGCTCAAAGCGGCGCCCCCGCACCCACAAAGGCCCTCGCCACCCTGCTCTTTCAAGATTTCGTCTACCCGTTTGAGCTGACCTCGTTCCTCATCCTCGTCGCCATTCTCGGCGCCATCGTCCTGGCCCAACGCGACCAGAAGGAAAGCCACCTATGATCCCCACGCACTATTACCTGATCCTCAGCTCCATTCTATTCGGCCTCGGCGTCGTAGCCTTCATCTTCCGCCGCAACATCATCACCATCTTCATGTCCATCGAACTGATGCTCAACGCCGTCAATCTCGCCTTCGTAGCCTTCAGCCAGGCGTGGAACCGCCTCGACGGTCAGGTATTCGTTCTTTTCGTAATCGTAGTAGCGGCAGCGGAAGCAGCCGTAGGCCTCGGTATCATCATTCTCATTCAGCGCAACCGGCAATCCCTCAACGTCGAGCGCGTGGACTTGCTCAAACTCTAATGCCGATACTCGACAATCTCTGGATCATTCCGCTCTTGCCCTTGCTCGGCTCGGCCATCAACGGCCTGTTCGGCGCCAAATGGCCGAACAAGATCGTCAACTACGTCGCCATCGGCTCGACCGGCCTCCCCTTCGCATGCGCCCTCGAAGCCGTCCGCGAATTCTCGCAGCTCTCGCCCGAGCAAATTCCCTGGGTAAGGCAATATTTCACCTGGATCGCCGCAGGGACTTTTCGCGCCGGCTTCGACCTGCAAGTCGATCAGCTCACCGTAGTGATGCTGCTCGTCGTCACCGGAGTAGGCTGGCTCATCCACATCTATTCCGTCGGTTACATGGCTCACGAGGGTGGTTATTATCGCTTCTTCTCGTATCTCAATCTGTTCATGTTCTTCATGCTCATCCTGGTCCTCGCCGCCAATTACTCTCTCCTCTTCGTCGGCTGGGAAGGCGTGGGCCTGTGCAGCTACCTGCTGATCGGTTTTTACTTCCTCAGAAAATCCGCTGCCGACGCAGGGAAAAAAGCGTTCATCGTCAATCGCATCGGCGACTTCGGCTTCATGCTGGGAATGTTCCTGCTCTTCAAAACGTTCGGCACGCTCGACTTCGTTTCGCTATTCGCCAAGGCCGTCCCGATGCCCGCCGACGCCATGGGACAATACGGCACGCTCACGGTTGCCTGCCTCCTGCTCTTCGTGGGTGCCACGGGAAAATCTGCGCAGCTCCCGTTATACGTCTGGCTCCCGGACGCCATGGAAGGTCCCACGCCGGTCAGCGCCCTCATCCACGCCGCCACTATGGTCACCGCGGGCGTCTACGTGGTTGCCCGCTCTCACGTGCTCTTCATGCGCGCTCCCAGCGCCATGCTCGTAGTCGCGATCGTCGGCTGCGCCACGGCTCTGTTCGCCGCCACCATCGGCCTGGTGCAAACCGACATCAAAAAAGTTCTCGCGTACTCCACCGTCAGCCAGCTCGGCTACATGTTCCTTGCCTGCGGCGTGGGCGCCTTTTCCGCGGGCATCTTCCACCTGATGACTCACGCCTTCTTCAAAGCCTTGCTCTTCCTCGCGGCCGGTAGCGTCATCCACGCCATGGGCGGCGAGCAAGACATGCTCAAAATGGGCGGCCTCAGCAAAAAAATAAAGTGGACCTACGCCACCATGTTGACGGCCACGCTGGCAATCGCCGGTTTCCCTCCGCTCGCGGGCTTCTTCAGCAAAGACTCCATTTTGCTGAACGCCTACCGCAGCGAAAATGGCGGCTACATCCTCTACGGTATCGGCTTGTTCACGGCGTTGCTCACGTCGTTCTACATGTTCCGCCTCATCTTCCTCACCTTTTTCGGCAAAGAACGCTACGACGAGCATCACGTCCACGTGCACGAATCGCCCAAAAGCATGCTCGTTCCGTTGATGATTCTCGCTGTCCTCGCGATCGTCGGCGGCTGGCTGGCAGCCCCCGCTTTCTGGGGCGGACCTGATTATTTCGCCAAGTTCCTCGAACCCGTCTTCGCCCAAGGCACGCCCGCGGAATCCGGCGCCGCCGAGGCTGCAGCGCACGCGCTGGAGACACCGCTCGCCATCGTCGCGGTCGTCACCGCGCTGATCGGCTTCGGAATCGCCTTCTGGCTCTATATCAGCAAGCCGCAAAAGCCCGGCGAGCTCGCTAAGTCCATGAAGGGCGTCTACGCCACGCTGCTCAACAAATATTACGTCGATGAACTTTACGCCGCCGTGGTCGTCAAGCCGCTGCTCTGGCTATCAACAAAAGTCCTCTGGCAAACCGTCGACGTGCAAATGATCGACGGCGCCGTCAACGGTGTAGCCCACGGCGCGCTCGATGTCGGCGACAACGTGCGCCAAGCCCAATCCGGCAATACCCGTAGCTACGCCGTCTGGGTCATCATTGGCGCCATCGTAGTGATCGCCATCATCTTCTTTTGGCCCTCGAAGCCCGCCGCGATCGGGATGGTGCGCTGATGCTCCCCGGCTTGCTCTCCGTTCTGATCTTCTTCCCCGCGCTGGGCGCTCTCGCCCTGCTCCTACTGCGCGGCGAGGATCACGTCTGGATTCGCCGCCTCGCGCTCACGATTTCTCTCGTCGAGTTTGTTTTTTCACTCTTGCTGATTCCCCGCGTCCCCATGGGAGTGGCTGGCTACAGCCTGGCCGAATATTACAATTGGATTGCCAACCCGCCGATCCACTATCACCTCGGCGTGGATGGCATCAGCCTATTTCTCGTCATCCTGACGACCTTCCTTACGCCCGTCTCCATCCTCGCCTCCTGGCAGAGCATCAATCACCGCGTAAAAGAATTCTTCGTCATGATCCTGATGCTCGAGGTTGGCGTTGTCGGCGTTTTCCTTTCCCTCGACCTCTTCCTCTTCTTCTTGTTCTGGGAAGTCATGCTGATCCCCATGGCCTTCCTGATCGGCATCTGGGGCCACGAGCGCCGCATCTACGCCGCCATCAAATTTATCCTCTACACCATGGCCGGCTCGATTCTCATGCTCGTCGGCATCGTGTGGCTCTACAACCTGACCGGCACCTTCGACCTCCCCAAGATTCAGCAACTCCTGCAAGACGGCCGCTTCGCCGCGCTGACCTCGCAGCAGGAAATGCTCTTGTTCCTGGCTTTCTTCGTCGCCTTCGCCATCAAAGTCCCGCTCTTCCCGCTGCACACTTGGCTGCCCGACGCCCACGTCGAAGCCCCCACCGCGGGCTCGATCATGCTCGCCGGCGTGCTCCTGAAAATGGGCACTTACGGCATGATCCGCTTCTGTCTTCCGCTCTTCCCCAACGCCGCGCACCGCGCCGCACCGTGGGTAGCAGCATTAGCGATCATCGGAATCATTTACGGCGCGCTGGTTTCACTCATCCAGCCGAACCTGAAAAAGCTCGTCGCCTATTCGAGTGTCAGCCACCTGGGCTTCGTAGTTCTCGGCATCTTCGCGTTCCATAATATTTCCATGCAGGGTGCTGTCTACCAGATGCTGGCCCACGGTATCTCTACCGGCGCGCTCTTCTTGCTCGTCGGAATGCTCTACGACCGCCGCCACACCTTTGAAATCAAAGAGTACGGCGGCCTCGCCACTCCGATGCCCCACTTGGCCGCCTTCTTCCTGTTCGTGGCTCTCTCTTCGATGGGCCTGCCTATGCTCAACGGCTTCGTCGGCGAATTCCTGATTCTGCTGGGCACATTCCAGGTGCACGCCGACTGGGCAAGCTGGGCCGCCCTCGGCGTCATCCTTTCCGCCTGCTACCTGCTCTGGGCCTACCAACGCGTCTTCTTCGGCGACATCACCGTCGAAAAAAATCGCACCTTGCCCGACGCCTCCAGCCGCGAAATCGGCATCCTAGCCACCATATCCGTACTCATCCTCTGGATGGGCCTGGGTTCCACCTTCTTCACCCACCGCTTCGCCGCCTCCAGCCAAAACGTCCTCGACGAAATGCAGCGCTCCAGTCCCCAGGAAGCCTCAAGTCCCGCTTCGGCGCCAACGGTTCACCGATCGATCCTGACCGTCGCACATTTAACCGAGCTCAATCAATCCACCGTCATTTCGAACGAAGCAGGCCGGATTTCTCCTCCCCGTTCGCTTCCTGCGAACGGGCCGGCTTGCGCAGAGAGAAATCTCTCTTGTCTTTCGATGGCTGAAGCCAAGTCCGCTGCCCCCACTTCTCCCGAAAGGCCCGGAGCCCGCTAAATGATTCCCCGCCCCGAAGACCTGATCCGCGTCCTCCCAGAAACCCTCTGGTGCATCTTCGGCGTCCTGCTGATGCTGCTCCAACCTTTCACCCGCAATCGCCACGTCCTAAGTTTTTTTGCAATCCTGGGCGCGATCCTCGGCACCAGCGCCACGATCTACGCCTACACCACGGTAGGCGCGGGGTCAGCTTTCCATGGCCTGATCCAACTGGACGCCTTCAGCATCTTCTTCCACCTCTTGGTCGGCGCCGTCTCAATCCTGGTCGTGCTGATCTCCGGCCCCTATCTCGAACGTGAAAATCTGGAATCCGCCGAATTCTTCGCCCTCGTGCTCTTCGCCACCGCAGGCATGGGCGTCCTCTCCTCGGCCCAGGAACTCCTCACCGCCTTCATCGGCCTGGAAATGAGCTCGATCTCCAGCTACGTCCTGGCCGGCTATCGCCGCGACACCATCAAGTCCAGCGAATCGGCCATGAAGTATTTCCTCCTGGGCTCGTTCGCCACGGCTTTCTTCCTCTACGGAATCGCGTTGGTTTACGGAGTCACCGGCACTACGAATCTCGCTCTGATGGGCTCCGCCGACAACACCAGCAATCTCCTGAAGCTGGGCTTGGCCCTGATTCTGATCGGACTGGGCTTCAAAGTAGCCGCGGCTCCGTTCCAACTCTGGACCCCTGACGTTTACGAAGGTGCTCCGACGCCCGTCACTGCGCTCTTCTCGGCCGGACCCAAAGCCGCAACCTTCGCGCTACTCCTGCGCATTTTCGCCGACGTTCCCGCCGCCACCCATTTCTGGTTCTGGGCCTTCTGGATTCTCGCGGTGCTCACCATGTTCGTCGGCAATCTCGGCGCCCTGGTCCAGACCAACGTAAAGCGCATGCTCGCTTACAGCTCGATCGCCCACGCAGGCTACATCCTGGTAGCCTTCGCCGCCGTAACGTACCTCGAAGGCAACTCCGACACGGGCGGAGCCGCGGCCTACGCCGCAGTCCTCTTTTACCTGTTGAGCTACGCGCTGGTAAAACTGGGCGCCTTCACCATCGTCTCCCAGCTCGGTGGCGCCGGTGAAAAGCACCTCTCGCTCGACGACTACGCAGGCCTCGGCCGCCGCCAGCCGGTCGTGGCCGCGGCTTTGAGCCTCTTCCTGCTCTCACTCCTGGGCCTACCGGTAACCGCGGGCTTCTTCGGCAAATTCTACATATTCAAAGCGGCCGTAAATTCCCACCTGATCTGGCTGGCAGTCTTAATGGCCGTGAACAGTATCATTGGCGCCTACTACTATTTCCGCCTGATCGTCGTGATGTATATGCGCGAACCGAACCTGGAAGCAGGCCCCGCTCCCGCAGTGATCGGCTTCCCGCTCCCGGTAAATGTCGTCCTAGCCGTGACCGCTGCTGGCACCGTCTATTTCGGCCTCTTCCCCAACCAAGTCCTCTCCTTCGTCCTCCAATCCAACCTCCTCGGCCACTAAGTAGCACAGGCACTCCTGCGCGTGCAGGCTTCGACATCGGCAATACGTGAACCATCGTGCGGACTCGTTGTACTCTCCGCGCGAGCGAGGACGCTTTGCCGATTCGATACGAAATCTACCGCGCCCACGTTTACTTCACGAATCGCTTGCTTCATCCCCCAAAAAGCATATAGTCGCACCAACACCACGCGTCGCCGTAGCCCAACGATCAATCGTCCACGTTCGTGCTACTCCGCGACCTCTGGTCGGCCAAGTCAATTGCCCTAAATCCAAGCTCCACGAATCTCAACAGGAGAGAATCTCGATGAATGTGAACAAACTCGCGTCGATCCTCGGAATTACCCTGCTAACCGCCGTCTCCGGCCTGGCGCAGGAGAAACCCGGCACCATCAGCGCGCTGGAATTCCAGACTCCCAAAAACGGCATGGTCAAGCAGTACGAAGAAGGCCGCAAACAAAAAGCGGAGTGGCACAAGCAGCAGAAGGACACGCAGCCCCTGTACGTTTGGGAAGTCGTCAGCGGGGAACACACCGGCACCTACATCGTCGGCCGGCTGGGTCAGCACTGGGCCGATTTCGACAAACCCTCGGTTCCCGAGCAGGCCGACTTTGACCAATACAACAAGGTCATCGCCGCATCGGTGCAATCCCTGATCATCCAATATTACGAGTTCCTGCCCAAGGTCAGCAGCCCGGGCAACACCAAACCCGGCGACAAATACTCCGAAATCTTCACCTATCACGTACGCGCCGGCAAAGATACGGAGTTCAACAGCGCCCTGAGCCGCGCCAACGAAGCCATCCAGAAAACAAAATGGCCCACCAGCTACCTCTGGCTCGCTCTGGCCAACGGCGGCGCCGGCGGCACTTATGTGCTCATCATACCGCACAACAGTTGGGCCGATTTCGAAAGCAAGCCCGACATGAAACCCTTCCGCCAAATGCTGCTGGATGCGTTCGGACAGGAAGAAGCCGATTCCATCACCAAGCGCTTCGACTCCTCGATCGAGAGCGTAACCTCGGAAATCGACAAGTTCCGCGCCGACCTAAGCTACCTCCCATCCAAGTAGCGGTCGTTCCGTCCGCATCACATGCTCCCGGTTCGCCGCGCAAACGCGCGGCGAACCTTCCCAATCCCGGCAGGATTTGGTCCAGTGCCATTTCGCGTAGCACCACGAAACGCGACGTTCAATGTAGCCGCCGGGCTTCAGCCCGGCGACCCAACTCCGCGACTCGCAAGTAAGCAACAAGCCACACGGCATCTTCTTCAGCGGCGCAATTCTCCCCAACTCATGCTCTCCTAACAAATGTGGGAATCGGCTTCGTCCTCCTCATCTGGGCCATCGTCGGCGCCCTCCTCGCCGCCGCCACCGCCGTAGTGCTTGGCACAACCACCTTTCTCGCGACACGTCGCGTCCACCGAGGACGCCGCATGGCCGCCATATTTGCCGCAAGTGTTTTTCCGTTCTTGGGTCTCGGCTGGGCAGCCACCCTCTTTATTTTCCAGGCCACCGTCAACGAAACGATCCTCCATCGCGATCCCGGACTCGGAGACACTTGGAGGTGCCCGCTACCCAATGGCTACTCCCTGCTGATGATCGACGACACCGACAACGGCTGGGTCTACAACCCCGCCACACAAGTACCCTTCGGTGTCGGCGAGCAAGAAGACGCCGTCGGCGGCGTAGCCGTCGTTCAAGTGGCAGGCCGCTACATCCTGGGCCGCTCCGAAGGCAAAGCCTTCCACGTCCCCACCGAAGCAGCCCCGCGCGCCGATTTTTACTTCTTACTCGACACGCAAGCCGGAAAATATTCCAGTTTCCCCACCTACGATTCCCTGGTCACCACCGCGCAACCCTTAGGAATTCAACCAAAACTAGAGCCCATCCAAGCCGTCTATTCCCACTATCGCTTCACCTGGTTCGACATCTTCGTGGCCATCCTTTTCGTCGTCCCACCACTTCTCGCCGCCATCCTGCTCCTCCTATGGATCCGCCGCCTGCGCAGAGCCCGAGCAGTTCCCTCGGTGGCTCAGAACGTTGGTTTCACGTGAGTCTATGCAAAGTTAAATTATGTTCTTTAAGGTGGTAGACTTTGCCTATTCTCAATATCAACAAATTCTCTGACGCGAGGTCCCCCGCCATGCGCGTGCGCTACAAGGTCGGCTCCGAAATCCTGATCGTGGTGGTTCTGCTCTTCGCGCCAATTTCCTACGCGCAATCCACCGGGAAGAAAAAAGTCAGCAGTCAGGCCGATCTGCCGCGCTTCAGCTACCCTGTCCAAGGCTCCGCCTCTGATCTCGTGCAGGGCGACGACGCCACCTTCAACGCTTTCGCCTCCAAAGTGCGCGGCGATCTCGAATCCGTCTTTCGCGATTACGACATCGACGACAAGGCCACGCTGCGCACCCTACTTAGCGCCAAGCTCGACCTCCAGGAGCTCTCGGGCGAGTACGCATCCGCGCTGCAAACGGTGGAAGCGCTCCGCGCCCTCGAAGAAAAGCCGGCCGCCAAGCTCACCACCGGCCTATTTGCCCGCGCGCGCCTCCACGCCGCCATCGACACCAACTCCACGAGTGGCCCTGACTACGAGCAGGCTTTCGCCAGGCACTACAAGCAAGCCGTCGACCCGTTGCCTTGGGACGTGGTGCAGGACAATATCAAGGCTTCCTACGCCGGCTCTCGCGTGTTCACGAAGGCCGTCGCCATCGGCCAGATCAAGACCGACCTTGATCCCGCTGTCCAGAAATCCGGCTCGCTCGACAATTCCGAAGCCTGGGATCTGATCTCCGCACGCAATCTCATCCAATTTGCCATTCCCCTGGGTGCTGTCCGCGCCGAAGTCCTGAAGCAGTACCTCGCGCTCCACAATGTCGTCAAACCCGACATCTGGGCCGCTCGCGAAGTCACGCTCTCGACCGATCAAAAGCTGGCGCCCGTCCTGGTCGCGATTTGGGATTCCGGCATCGATGTCACCCTCTTCCCCGACCAGCTCTTCACCGACCCGAATCCCACCGCCAGCGGCACGCACGGGCTGGCCTTCGATGACCAGGGCGGCCCCTCGCCGTCATGGCTGTATCCCCTGACCGCCGAGCAGCGGAACGCCTACCCCGAGTTTCGCGGCCAAATCAAAGGCTTTCTCGACCTCCAGAACGGCATCGACTCACCCGACGCCGAAACCGTGCAAAAAAAGTTCAGCAGCCTATCGCCGGACCAGTTGCACCAGATGTTTGAACTGGACAATGTCCTCGGCTTCTATATCCATGGCACGCATTGCGCGGGCATCGCCGTGCGGGGCAACCCCGCCGCACGGCTGGTCGTCGCCCGCTTCAACGATGAGTTGCCCGAGCTGCCTTTTCCCCCGACCGTGGAATGGGCGCGTCACCTGGGAGCCGCCTTCCAGCAGATGTCCGACTATTTCCGCACCCGCAACGTTCGCGTCGTCAACATGAGTTGGGGCGACGAACCCGCCGAATTTGAGCAATGGCTATCCAAGACCGGCGGCGGCGCCGACCCCGCGGAGCGCAAAAAGCGGGCCGCCGAACTCTATGCCATCTGGAAAGCAAACGTCGAAAACGCCATCAAAGGTGCACCTAACACTCTCTTCATCACCGCCGCGGGAAACAGCGACTCCAACGCCGGCTTCACTGAAGACGTTCCCGCCTCGCTGCACCTGCCGAACCTCATCGCGGTCGGCGCCGTCAACCAGGCCGGAGACGAAACCTCTTTTACCAGCTACGGCGACACGGTGGTTGTCGATGCCGACGGCTACAATGTCGAAAGCTACGTCCCCGGTGGCGCCAGACTGCAGCTTTCGGGTACGTCGATGGCTTCGCCCAACGTCGTGAACCTCGCCGCCAAACTCTTCGCACTAGACCCGTCGCTCAGCCCGCAGCAAGCGATCGCGCTGATCAAGCAAGGCGCCACCCCCAGCGACGACGGGCGCCGCCACCTGATCGACGAGAAGCGCACCGTAGCCCTGCTGCATGCTCAGGCCAACAGGTAGACAACGGGTAGGGCGGCGGTGCTCACGCAGGTCTGGGGCAGCCGGGGTTATTCTCCTCGACCTCACCGGACGGCCTTCCTGGATGGCGAGGAGACGGAAAATTTCTAGTTAACCATAACACCCACCCCCCTAGGTTTTTTCGTAAGTGTTCATTCTAAATATGGTTAAAGTGCTTTGTTTTGACACACTTTTGCAAGTGTTGATTCTAAATGGCTTACAGAGGCGTCGAAAATAGCGAAAAAGTGGGGCGCATTCCGCGAGAATGGCGGAACGGCCGAGGAAGCCGCGGATCAACTTCAGCATACATCACCAAGCTTACCACGATGAGTATCAATAGGTTAAGTAATATTCATCGAACAGTCGAAAATGAGGGGCGAACGGCGCTGTGCGGGATTTGAGCTGCGGCGTAGAAATCCTAGAGACGACAAGG
>Ga0187855_10002627_pt1 | contig 13471 bp, 13 predicted proteins | sample June2016WEW_8_10_2_FD_132969 | JGI IMG/M metagenome (GOLD analysis project Ga0187855, IMG submission 132969) | Peatland microbial communities from SPRUCE experiment site at the Marcell Experimental Forest, Minnesota, USA - June2016WEW_8_10 | ecosystem: Environmental > Terrestrial > Soil >...
CAGCACAAGAGGGTAGGTCTACACTACATCGCCATTTTCAAAACCCGCCATTGCAGACACGTCACTTGCTCCCGTCCGAAGCCTCAAAACTTCTGGAATCATCGATCCCGTGACGAACTTGGGTTAGAAGAAGTCAGAAGTCAGAATAACACTGGCTTCCGTCTTCTGGTCTGTGACTCCCCTCCAACCCGATGATTCCACAGGAGCCTGGTTGTGGGGCGGCCAATCTTGGCCGCAGCCGCCTTTCAGGCGGCCAAGCCGACTAAAAGCCGGCTGCGGGCAGAATTGCCCGCCCCACAATTCGTGGCGGAATCGGTGGTCCTGAGGGGTGGCTGGGCTGTCTTCTGACTTCTGTCTTCTGACTTCTGTCTTCTTATAGCGGCGTTAACGGCCGCAGCTCCGCGCCCATCCGGTAAACGTGCGTCAACGAATTGTCCGGCGGCGGAGTCAGCAGCGTGGGCCGCAGCAGGATCAGCACCCGGTCCGTGCTGCTGTTATGAGTGACATTGCTTGTCAGCGGTCCGATCACCGGGATGCCGGCCACTCCCGCAATGCCCGCAATGCTGCGGGCGTCTTCATCGTCGATCAGTCCCGCAACCACCGCCCATTCCCCCATCTGGAGCGTCACGTCCGACTTCAGAGACCGGTTTGAGATGATTGGAATCCCGTTCGAGGCCGTGCCCCCCAGTACCTTGAATTCGGCTTCCACGGTCAGGGTCACCTCCTCGGTGCCGTGCACGTGGGGCGTGGCCTTGAGGGAAAGGCCCAGGTCTTCGAAGGTAAACGAAGGCGGCGGCGTGTAGGCGCCCGGTCCGCTAAAACTGGATGGGCCGAAATAGCCGGCGGTCATGATTGGATATTTCTGACCGACGTGGATGGTGGCCGGCTGCCCATCCACCGAGCGGGCGCTCGAATGCAGCAAAACCCTGCTGTCGGAACGCGTAAGCGACGCCACCAACTGCAGGTTCGCGATGCCTATGCCAATCAGAGCCGCCCCGCCGCCAAAACGCAGCATGCCGGAGATGTTCGAAGCGAGCTGCGGCACGTTATTCATGAAGGTGCTGAAGGAAGCCACCGGGAACGAACTCGGCAGCGGCAGGCCGTAGTTCAACACGTTGCTATCGTTTACCTCCAGGAAGTCCATTTCCAACATGATCTGCGCGCGCGGATAAAGCAGGTCCTGGAGAAGCTGCCGCGCCGGTATGACCTTCGAGACGGCGTCCCGTATCACCACGATGCTGGAGTGGCTATCCCAGGAGACCTTCTGGATGCCGCACGCCTGTTGTACGGCGGTAATCATGGCGGTCAGATCCTGTATCGTGGTGGGCTCCGGCACGGGAACGATCACCGCCGCGTAGGGCTCCTCCTCTTTTCGCTTTTGCGCAGTATCTTTCACCACCATGAAAAGGCGATCGGAGATCGGCACGATAAACGAGCTGGTCACTGCCTCAAGCGCATGCAAAGCTTCGCGGTAATCGGCTTGATCCATCTGAAAGCGGAGAATCTGGGTGGCCTGATAGCCTCCATCGAAAACACAGTCCAGTCCGTAGGCGCGCGCCACGGTTTCGAACAGGGTCTTGGCGTTGGCGCGCAGACTGAAATCTTTAAGGCCCGGCGCGGCGCTCAATTTGGTGGGCGGCAGAGGCTTGCGCGCCTCCGCCAGGTCTTGCGCGGTGGCGGCAATCAGCGCCGGCTCATCCGCTTCCGCCGCGGCGTCCCCTTTGGGCGAATCGGCGGCCAAAGCGACCGCTTCCGCCGCTGCCACGGGTGGCGTCGCCTTGGACTGCTGCAACGCCGCGCCTGTCTGCAAAGCAAGGCTGCGCCCCCAATACAGGTGGTTGTCCGGCTCCAGCGCCGCAGCCTCCGAATACAGCAGATAGGCGCGCGCCACCTGGCCGGCTTTCTCGGCCTTGCGCGCTTCGTTGTAGAGTTTGGAGGCTTCCGACGCCCATGCGCCGGTGGTCAGCGCCAAAGCCAACAAAATGGGAAACGTCCGCACATACGATTGACGCACTCGAACCTTGCCGCGTGCAGAGGAAAGCGCGCGCGCGGGTATGATGGAAGCTGAGATGAACGGAATGGCCCCGGTCCAACACTTTCTGGCGCGACACTGGGAGCAATTGATCGTCCCCCTTTGCGTCCTGGCCCTGACGCTGGCGTTGGGCTACGCCGCCAAGCGCCTGATAGTGCGCCTGTTGCGTCCCTGGGCGGCGCGCAGCAAGGGTCCCACAGCCCAGATCGTCATCAATGCCGTAAAGGGTCCGTTCATGATCTGGGTGCTGATACTCGGTACGCACCTGGCCATGCAATCGTCGGAATTGCCCCCGCGGGCGACAATGTGGATCGGGCGCATCTTGCTGGCGCTATGGATCCTGTCGCTCACCTCGGTCAGTTCGCGCCTGGCGGGCGGCCTCATCCGGTTGCACGGCAGCGGCATTCCAGGGGCGCTGCCGGTCACCACGCTGACCCAAACGCTCGCGCAACTCGCGGTGGTGATCCTGGGCCTGTTGGTGCTGCTCAACTTGTGGGGCGTCTCGATCACACCCATTCTGACGGCCCTGGGAGTCGGCGGCCTGGCCGTGGCGCTGGCCTTGCAGGATACTCTCTCGAACCTGTTCGCTGGATTTTATGTGGCCGTAGCCGGCCAGGTGAGGCTGGGCGATTACATCCGCCTCAGCAGCGGCGAGGAAGGTTACGTCACCGATATCGGCTGGCGCAGCACCACCATCAGGCCGCTGGCAAACAACATGATCATCATCCCGAATAGCAAACTGGGGCAGGCCATCGTCACCAATTTCTATTTGCCGGATAAGCGCATGGGAGTGTCGATTCAGATTGGGGTGGCCTACGACTGCGACCCCGACCGCGTCGAGCGCGTGCTGCTCGAAGAAGCCCAGATCGCCGCGCGCGAAATCCCCGGCATGCTGGCCGACCCGGCGCCCGGCGTGAGCTTCGATCCGGGCTTCGGCGATTGGGCACTGGGCTTCAACCTAGGGTATAGCGTGGCGGAATTCGCCGATCAGTTCCGCGTGCGCGCCGAACTGAGGAAACGCATTCTGAAGCGCCTGCGCCAGGAGAAGATCGATATGCCTTTTCCCACCCGCACCGTCTACGTGCGCGGCCAAGGAGAGCCCTGATGAGACTGGCCGCCGCGTTGGTCGTCGGTGCCCTCTCGGTTTCCGGTGCGCGGGCGGTGGATTTGAAGCCGGAAACGGTGCAGGCGTTCGATCGGTACATTCGCGAAACCGAAGCGCGCCTGGAGCGACGCCTGGCGCCCGGCGGCAGATTCCTGTGGGTGGATGAAGAAAAGCCGCGCGCGGATCGGGTCCTCCAGGGGCAACTGGCAATCGAGAATCGCAGCGGCAGCGACACCATTGCGGTTCCTGGCGGGTTGATCCACGATTGGATCGGTGCGGTATTCGTTCCGGGTGTCACGCTGGGGAAGACTCTCGCGCTCATCCAGGATTACGACCACAATCAAGACAATTATAAGCCTGAGGTGCTGGCTTCGCGCCTGGTCAGCCGTCACGGAAACGATTTCAAGGTGTACCTGCGGCTCATGAAACAGAAAGTCATCACCGTGATCCTGGACACCAATTACGACGTTCGCTATTTTCCGCTGGATGGCGGCCGCTGCCACAGCCGCGCCTATAGCACGCGCATCGCGCAAGTCCGGAATGAGGGCAAACCGGACGAGCGCATTTTGCCGCCGGGCAAGGATGATGGATTTCTGTGGCGGTTGTACTCCTATTGGAGATTCCAGCAACGCGACGGCGGCGTATACGTGGAGTGTGAAGCCATCTCGCTGACGCGCGGCATACCGGCCGGTCTGGGCTGGTTGGTTGAGCCGATCATCACCACTCTGCCGCGCGAATCGCTGACCAACACCTTGCGGGAAACGCGGGCGGCGTTGCAGAAGTAGTGGGGCAGGTGTCCACGCCTTGCAGCGGGTCTCCAGACCCGTCGGGGCGTTGGCGCCGATTGGCAATCGGCGCGCAGGATGCCATCCTGCCCCACTTGCATTTCCCTTTTTCTTCGCCCACAATAAAACAGAGGAGACCCTATGGCTTTAACCCGCCGCCAAAAGCAAGTGCTCGATTTGATTGCGAAATTCGTCGACGAGAACGGCTATAGCCCCAGTTACGAAGAACTGGCGCAAGGCCTGAACCTGGCTTCGCTCGCCACGGTGCACAAGCACATCTCCGCGCTGACCACCAAGAACTATCTGAAGCGCGGCTTCAACCAGAGCCGCTCGCTGGAGTTAGGCCCCAAATACGTGCACGAGAATCGCCGCCATCGGGATGCCACCGCGCTGGAAATCCCGCTGCTGGGCCGCATCGCCGCCGGACTACCGGTGGAGGCGGTGGAGCAGCGCGCCACGCTAAGCTTCGCCGATTTCGTGGGACACCCCGGCACCTTCGCGCTGGAAGTGCGCGGTGAGTCCATGATCGGCGACCATATCTGCGACGGAGACATGGTCCTGGTCGAGCGCGCGAACGAAGTGCGCGACGGCGAAATCGTGGTAGCGCTCGTAGAAGGCGCAGAGACAACCCTTAAACGCTTTTATCGCGAACCGGGGGGCAAGGTTCGGCTACAGCCCGCCAACGCCGCCCTGCAGCCAATCATAGTTCCAGCCGCGGACGTACAGATACAGGGCCGCCTTCTAGCCGTTCTGCGCAAATATAAGTAACTTGACCTAAAGAAGAAGTCAGGAGTCAGAAGACAGAAGTCAGAAGGGCTTCGGTCCCGACTTTGTTCACCCGATCGAATTTGCGACTGACATGGTCAGGCCGGCGCGCAACTCTTGCTCGGCGCGCAGCCAGTCTTGTTCGGAAGAGCCGCCTTGATAGCCGCGCGCTTCCCAATAGGAATATGCCAGTTGGGCTATTTCATCGAGCGTCGGGCTGAAGGCCGGTATTGTTGCCGCGGACGTGGGGGCTGGAATACTCTCGGATCTCTCTGTCACGCTGGAGTTCCTATGCTTACGTGTTACCGTACTTTTGGCGCGCGCCGGAGCGGCGCCGGAAGACACTGCAGGCTCGGAACTAGTACGTCTTTTAGTTGCCATACAAGGTATTTCTTCTCCCTTAATTTGAGCTTGGTTCCTTAATTTTAGCAGACTTCGCGGCTCGCTCCGTAAAAAGTTTTTATCAATTCCATCACAATTTCGACGTCCGTGACGTCTCAGACAATCACGTCTAAATGGAGGTATATTAATGTTAGCGTGCGATCACGATTGGCAAGTCTGCTGCTGCTGGCGCTGACGGCAGCGGGTTCGAAGGCCGCGGCGCCGCGGGTGCTGGCCGTGGACGTGGATGGCATGATCCACCCGGTAACCGACGAGATCCTTTCGCGCGCCATCCAACAAGCCAAACAGGAAAACGCCGCGTTGCTGCTGGTGCGCTTGAATACGCCCGGCGGCCTCATGGACGCCATGCGCGAGTCGATCGAAAAAATCGTCGCCGCGCCCATGCCGGTGGTCACCTACGTGGGACCCAGCGGCGCGCGCGCGGCCTCCGCGGGTTTCTTCATCCTGGAGGCCGGCGACGTCGCGGCCATGGCGCCGGGCACCAATACCGGCGCGGCGCATCCCGTGCTGATTGGCGGCGAGATGGATGCCATCATGAAGCAGAAGGTCGAGAACGACGCATCGGCCTCGCTGCGCAGCATCGTGGCCAAGCGCGGGCGCAACAGCGCGCTGGCCGAGAAAGCCATTCGCGAGAGCCAGTCGTTCACCGACAAAGAGGCGCTCGACAACCACCTGATCGAACTGGTGGCGAACGACGAGCGCGATCTGCTCGACAAACTGGATGGCCGCGAGATCGCGCGCCTGGATGGAACCCGCGTGGTGCTGCACACGCGCGGCGCCGTCATCGAAGTCTACGAAAGAAATTGGCGGCAGAAAATCATGTCCGCCATCAGCGATCCCAACCTGGCGCTGGTTCTACTGGTGCTGGGCGCACTCGGCATTTACGTGGAGTTCACTTCGCCCGGCCTGATCGTACCCGGCATTCTGGGAGCGATCATGGCCCTGCTGGGCCTCTCCGCGCTCTCGGTGTTGCCCATCAACTGGTTGGGCGCGGCGCTGCTGCTGCTGGCTTTCATGCTGTTTATCCTGGAAGCGAAATTCGCCACGCACGGCATCCTCGGCTCGGGCGGCGCGCTGTCCATGGTGCTGGGCGCGGTGATGCTGATCGACAGTCCCGTGCCCGAAATGCGCATTCATCTGTCCACCGCCATCGCCTTGGCGTTGCCTTTCTCGCTCATCACCATGGTGCTGCTCTCGCTGGTGCTGCGCGCGCGCCGCAATAAAGTGGTCACCGGCAGCGAAGGCATGCTCGGCGAAACGGGCACGGCCGTTACGCCGCTGGCGCCCGAAGGGAAGGTCTTTGTCCGCGGCGAATACTGGAATGCCATGGCGCCGTCCCCCGTCGCCGCCGGCAGCCCTGTGCGCGTCGTTGCCATCAGTCAACTCAAACTCACGGTGGAACCTGTTCCCCCGCCCAACGGAGCCTCAACATGATCGACATCACCAGCTTCACCACGATTGTGATCATCATCGTGGTGCTGTACCTGATCTCTTCCATCAAGATCCTGCGCGAGTACGAGCGCGGCGTCATCTTCCGGCTGGGCCGCCTGTTGGATCAACCCAAAGGACCGGGCATCGTTCTGGTCTTCGCGCCTATCGACCGCATGGTGCGCGTTTCGTTGCGCATCGAAACTCTGGAAGTCCCGCCGCAGGACGTGATCACGCGCGACAACGTCACCGTCAAGGTGAACGCTGTAATCTACTTCCGGGTTCTCGAGCCGCGCCTGGCCATCGTGGAGGTCTCCAATTTCCTCAACGCCACGTCGCAACTGGCGCAAACCACGCTGCGCAGCGTGCTGGGCGAGGTGGAACTCGACGAACTTCTGAGCCAGCGCGATAAGCTCAACTTGCGGCTGCAATCCATCCTCGACCAGCACACCTCGCCTTGGGGCGTGAAGGTGACCGTGGTCGAAGTGAAACAGGTGGACCTGCCCGAGCAGATGATCCGCGCCATCGGCCGCCAAGCCGAGGCCGAGCGCGAGCGCCGCGCCAAGATCATTCACGCCGAAGGCGAATACAGCGCCGCCGAGAAACTGTCGATGGCCGCCAAGGTGATCCAGGAACAGCCCGTGGCCATCCAGTTGCGCTACCTGCAAACACTGGTGGAAATCGGCACCGAAAAAAATACCACCATCGTTTTCCCTCTGCCAATCGATATACTGTCATCTTTGGAGCGGGCCCTTGCCAAGCTGGGCGAACAATCCAAACCGGCTAACTCATGAAGAACAGCGAGACTGGCGAATTCGAAATGGTGCTGGGCAACAAGCAGTTGCTCAGCGGGTTTTTCCTTGTGGTGATCCTGTTCGCGGTATTTTTCGTGATGGGCTACATCGTAGGCCGCAACTCCACGCCCACCACTCAACTGGCGACTCACGATCAGAGCAGTGCGGTGACGGCGTCCGGGGCGCGCCCGCAGCCGGCCTCCGGGTCCGCTCCCGTGGAGCAGAGCCCGCCCGCGGCCGTCGCGGAGCCGCCCAAGGATGACGCCGGCGCCGCCACGCCGGCCACCGAACCGCAGCCCACTACGCAACCGGCACAGCCGGCCCAGACGAAGACGGAGGCTGCCCCGCCTGCCGCGGCTCCGCCAGCCCAGCCCGCGCCGGGAGAGACTTACTTGCAAGCCTACTCGGGGAAGCAGGAGGTGGCCGAAACCGTTGCCCATACGCTTAAGCAGAGAGGATTCCCAACCCTGCTGTCTCCCGGTCCGCAGGGTAAGACGCGCGTCCTGGTGGGACCGTACGCGGACTTGGGCAAACTCGGACAGGCCAAAGCGGATCTCGAGCATCTCGGCTACCAGCCGTTTCGTCAGAAGATAGAAAAGTGAGCGCCGATTTGGTCCATATCGGCGGCGCGCCGCCGCGCTTGCCCGAATGGGCCCGCAAGAGTGCCACGCATTACGAAGCGCTGCACCGCCTGAAAGCGGATTTGCGCCGTCTCAATTTGCACACCGTCTGCGAATCGGCGCGCTGCCCGAATATCCACGAATGCTTCGCGCGCGGCGCGGCCACTTTCATGATCCTCGGCAATCTGTGTACCCGCGGCTGTGGATTCTGTTCGGTGCCCAAAGGCTCTCCGGCCAAGCAGGATATGCGCCTCGATCCGGCCGAACCCGCCAACGTCGCGCGCATGGCCGCCTCGATGAACCTGCGCTACGTGGTGATCACCAGCGTGAATCGCGACGATCTTGCCGACGGAGGCTCTGCGCATTTCGCGGAAACGGTTTGGCAGGTGCGGCGCGACCTGCCGGACGCCCGCGTGGAAGTGCTGACGCCCGACTTTTGCGGCGACCTGCAGGCCGTCGCCCGCGTCCTGGATGCCGGCCCGCACGTTTTTAATCACAACATCGAGACGGTGCCCCGGCTTTACGGCCGCGTGCGCCCCCAGGCCGATTACCAACAATCGCTCGACGTGCTGGATTTCGCGCGCCGCTACCGGCCCGAAATCCTGACCAAATCCGGCCTGATGGCCGGGCTCGGCGAAACCGAAGAGGAGGTCTACGCCGTGCTGCGCGATCTGCGCGCCGCCGGGACGGCCGTCGCCACCATCGGCCAGTATCTCCGACCCACGCGCCGCAACCTGCCCGTAACCGCTTACATCGAGCCGCGGCAGTTCGACCGGTACCGCGATTACGGCCTGTCCGTCGGCTTCCAAATGGTCTTCAGCGGGCCGCTGGTGCGCAGTTCCTACATGGCAGAGCGGGTCAGCGACGAGGCGCGATCGGCAAATTGAAATATCTTCTAGCGCTCGCCACAGCCCTCCTGCTTATCCTGACCTTTCCGCGCTTCAATCTGGTGTGGTGCGCGCCTGTGGCGCTGGCGCCGCTGCTGGTGGCTGTGGCCCGCGAGCCTCGTCCGTGGCGCCGCTTTCTGCTGGGTCACATCGCGGGCGTGGCCTATTGGTTCGGCGTCTGCTACTGGATCCAGGGCGTGCTGGCTTTCTATGGCGGCCTGAACGCGCCGCTGGCCTGGCTCGCGTTTCTGCTCTTCTGCCTGATCAAGGCGCTGCACATGGGCGTATTCGCGATGCTGGCCGGCATCCTGATGCGCAGGTGGTGGGCCACGCCCGCCGTGGCTGCACTATGGGTCTCGATCGAAGCCACGCACGGATCGCTCGGATTCGCCTGGCTGGCATTGGGAAATGCCGGTATCGACATGGGGTTGCCCATGCGTTTGGCCCCTTATACCAGCGTCTACGGCCTGTCGTTCGTCTTTATGGCGATGGCAACCGCCATGGCGCTGGCGGTGCTTGGACGGCCGCGGTTATACCTGCTGTGGCTGCTTCCCCTGCCCTTTCTCATCTTTCTGCCGCCGCTCCCCGACGCACGCCGCGGTCACGACACCGCCGTCCTGGTGCAGCCCAACATATCCGAAGACCAGCAGTGGACCGCGGAATCGGCGGACCGCATGCAGCGCAACCTGGCGGCGCTCTCCCTGCGCGCGGTCTTGACCGGCGGCGCCGAGCATCCCGCGCTGGTGGTCTGGCCCGAAGTGCCTGCGCCGCTTTACTATGACGAAGACCCGCGCTTCCGCGGCTATGTCGCCGATCTCGCGCGCGTCGCCAATACCAACCTTCTGCTGGGAGTGGTGGCCCACACGCCGCAAGGCGCGCCGCTCAACTCCGCCGTCCTGGTCTCGCCGGAGGGCCGCCTGATCACTCGCTATGACAAGGTCAACCTGGTGCCATTCGGTGAGTTCGTTCCGTGGCCTTTCGATTTCGTCAAGCGCATCACCAGCGAAGCGGGGGATTTCACGCCCGGCAAGCAGGTGGTAGTCTCGCCCATCGACGGTCACAAACTGGGCACCTTCATCTGCTACGAATCCGTGTTCCCCAATTTCGTGCGGCGCTTCGTGGCGGACGGCGCGGAAGTGCTGTTCAACATCTCCAACGACGGCTATTTCGGCAAGAGCGCCGCGCGCACGCAGCACCTGGAAATCGTGCGCATGCGCGCCGCCGAGAACCGGCGCTGGATACTGCGCTCCACCAATGACGGCATAACGGGCACCATCGATCCCGCCGGCCGTCTGCGCGGGACGCTGCCGCTATCTGTGGAAGCCGCCTCGCGCACCGGCTTCACCTATATCCAGGAACGCACGTTCTACACGCGCTATGGCGACTGGTTCCCCATCCTGTGCGCGCTCGGGGCCGCGGCGCTGCTGATCGTCACGGTCGTCACGAAGCGGGCTTGAGCAGATGGAACTCCTAGCTATAGCTAGGCCACAGACTAAAGTCTGTGCCACCGGTTATCAATCACTTAGCGGCAGATGGTGGCGCAGACTTCAGCCGGCGAGGGCCTTTTTCAGCATCCTGTTCGGCCAGGAGAGCGATCCGCTGGTGGCCCGACCAAGCGCTCGAGATCGATGTAGAAAATGATGAGCGCAAGAACCCGTAGGATCGGCTAGCCTATGCTGACTACGCCTTGGTGGGGCGGTCCCCCTGGACCGCGCGGGACGCTCCCGTCCCGCTGCCGGACCCGTTACCAGCCAGGATTTTATGGACAAACTGAACAGCCATGGATCCTTCGCCCACGGCCGAGGCGACCCGCTTCACGCTTCCGGACCGGATGTCTCCAACCGCGAAGATGCCGGGAACGCTGGTTTCGAGAAGATAAGGCGGACGGCTTGCCGGCCAGTCGAGTCCCAGGTCGGCGCCGGTCTTAATGAAATGCTTTTCATCCAGCGCCAGGCACCCCTTCAGCCAAGCCGTGTTGGGGTTGGCGCCGGTCATCAGGAAAACGTGTTGAATCTCGTGCATCTCACTGGTTCCTGTCTTTGCATCTCGCCAGCGAACGCGCTCGAGGTGCGTGCCGCCTTCCAGCGCCTCGACCTCGGTCCCTGGCTTGACGGTGATCTCCCGGCGCGCTTCGATCCGGGCGATCAGGTATCGTGACATGGTGTTGGCCAGCCCTGCCCCGCGAACCAGAATATAGACATGCTTGGCCCGTCCCGAGAGGAAAAGCGCCGCTTGCCCAGCCGAGTTTCCTCCGCCCACGATGGCGACCTCGGCATCGCTGCAGAGTTGGGCCTCCACCGCGGTCGCGCCATAGTAGATTCCGGCGCCCTCGAACTGAGCGACGTTGGGTAGATCCAGCTTTCGATATTGGGCCCCCGCCGCGACAATCAGGCTCCAGCCCTGCACCGATCCTCCATCGTCCAGTTCGACCGTGTAGGGAGGGCGGACGCATTTGATCCCACGGGCGGCGCGCGCAATCGCAATTTGCGCGCCGAACTTTTCCGCCTGCACAAAGGCGCGGTTAGCCAAGTCCTGCCCCGAAATACCGGTGGGGAATCCGAGGTAGTTTTCGATGAGGGAACTGGCGCCGGCCTGTCCTCCAGGGGCGGTGCTTTCGAGGACCAGCACGTTCAATCCCTCCGAAGCTCCGTAAACGGCAGCCGCCAGTCCACTCGGCCCCGCGCCGACCACAATCAGGTCGTAGACATCGGCCTCGTCGATTCCCGCATTCATTCCGAAGCACGCGGCTGCTTCGGCGTCGCTGGGATTGCGAAGCACCAGATGCCCGTCGCAGATCAGCACCGGGATGTCGGCCACGCGCACCGCGAATTGGTCGAGTACAGCCTGCACGCCGGCATCGTTCTCCACATCGATGTAGGTGTGCGGATAACCGTTCCGCGTGAGGAACGCCCGCAGACGCAGCGTATCGCCTGAATGGCTGGATCCGACCAGTACCGCCTCGCCCACGGAATGCGCGATCAGATACACACGCCGCAGGAGGAACGCCCGCAGGAATGTCTCCCCGAGTTCGGCATCGGTTTGCATGATGCGCCGCAGATCTGGCCGGTCGATTTCGAGTAGCGCGCTGGCTTCATGCGCGCGGCATCGCACCAGACTCCTGCGGCCTGAGAGTTGGGTCACTTCGCCTGTGAACTCACCGCGCAACAGCACACGGATTACGGACTCCCCTCCGTTGGCGACACTCTCGACTTCGATACTGCCGGCGAGCACCACAAAAACGCCGTGGTCCGCATCTCCCCGATCGAAGAGCACTTCGCCCGGTTCCGCGCGCCGCTGGTTGCCGAATGCCGCAAGGCGCGCGATTTGCGCATCGTCCAGCTTCGGGAACATTGCGTCAAGTTGTTCGGGAGTTTCCATCTTCTTTATTCTAGGCCGACTCACAATATTCGGACCCGGTAAATCGTCTACAACAGTGGATGGAGGAAGCGTTGAACATTCCGCGACTGACCGCGGAGCAAAACCGGCAGATTTCCGAGGTGGTTTACCGCGAGCGTGTCCGTCTCCGTAACTTTGTCCGGAAACGCGTGCCCGACGCGGGCGATGCCGAGGACATTCTGCAGGATGTGCTTTACGAGTTAGTGCAGGCTTACCGGTTGATGCAACCGATAGAGCACGCCGGCGCCTGGCTGTACCGCGTAGCGCGGAACCGGGTCATCGACTTTTTTCGCAGGAAGCGGCTCGTGGCGCTCGGAGACGCTCTGGCGGAGAGAGCGGACGATGAAGGCGTGCTCACGCTGGAGGACCTTTTGCCGTCGCCGGATGCCGGACCGGAAGCGGCCTACGCGCGGAGAGTGTTGCTGCAGGAACTGAATGCCGCGCTTGACGAACTGCCGGAGGAACAACGCGATGTGTTCATCGCGCATCAGATCGAGGGCCGGAGCTTCAAGGAACTGGCCGGCGAAACTGGTGTTGGATTGAACACGCTGCTCTCGCGCAAGCGCTATGCGGTTCTTTACCTGCGCCGGCGCCTGCAGGCCATCTACGACGAGTATCTGAAACCATGAGGAGGAATAATATGCGAAAGAAACGGTGGGGAAGGGGAATGAAGATGGCCTTGATAGCCCCGGCGGGCTTGGCGGCAGTGGCGCTCTTCGGCTTTATCGTGATGTATCTGTGGAACTGGCTGGTGCCGGCAGTCTTCGACGGTCGGACGATCACCTTTTGGCAAGGGCTCGGTCTGCTGATCCTGGCGAGGATCCTGGTTGGAGGACTCGGTGGGGGGCATGGCGATAACAAGCATGGGCGCCGCCGCATGATGGAACAGTGGGAGCAAATGACTCCCGAGGAGCGTGAAGCGTTCCGGCAGGGATTGCGCGATCGCTGCGGCAGCCGGGCCGCGGACACCGGGCCAGAGGCTTCAGGCACGTCACCGGCCTGAGGGATCGAGGGCTGGCTCGAGCAGATCGACCGAATGCGTGATACCCGAAGAGATTCGGGCCAGCCCTGCGACCAGTTCCTCACCCGCGCGAGCGAGTTCTTCGATCGGCATGGGCGGCAGGCGATCGATGATGAACCAAAGATCCCGGCTGTCTTCGTTCAGGGCCGTTCGTTTGCACTGGCGCCAATTCCACCTGCGGCAAGTAACGCCCCGATCGTCCCGCCACACCATCTCACCGGCATCGGGATGTTCGA
>Ga0187855_10002633_pt1 | contig 13448 bp, 10 predicted proteins | sample June2016WEW_8_10_2_FD_132969 | JGI IMG/M metagenome (GOLD analysis project Ga0187855, IMG submission 132969) | Peatland microbial communities from SPRUCE experiment site at the Marcell Experimental Forest, Minnesota, USA - June2016WEW_8_10 | ecosystem: Environmental > Terrestrial > Soil >...
CAATCTCGGCTCCCATGATCATGGAAGCCAGTGTGGACCCTCACCCGTGGGGTCCCGATTGGATGCCGATCACCCTAAGAGGACCCCACAATGGGGGGTCCTTTTTGCATGCCGAAACTCAGCCGGGGATGCAGGAAGACGCCGCGGCTCGCGTTGACCGCGATCTGGAAGACGTAATAAACAGGCGCACGAAAACGATTGGGTAGCAAAAGGGTAGCAACCGGCCCTTTCCACGATCAGCCGAAATACTGATTGTGCAGCAATCTCAATGGTTTGGAGAGGTGGCTGAGCGGTTGAAAGCACCGCACTCGAAATGCGGCATACGGGCAACCGTATCGGGGGTTCGAATCCCTCCCTCTCCGCCAAATTCACCACTCTTGCGCGCCGCTAGCGGGCGTTTCGCCCGCCAGCAGGTCGCGCATCCACGCGCGATCGATATTCTGTCCTGACAGCACGAGGCCGATCCGGCGCCCTTGCATCCGCTCGCGTTCTTGCATCAGCGCGGCGAGAGCTGCGGCGCCGGCGCCCTCGGTCAGCGTATGCGTGTCGCTGAAATAGATGCGGATCGCCTCGGCGACATCATCGTCGGCAACCTCGACGATCCGTTCGGCGCCGCGGCGGATGACGGCAAGGGCCGCTTCGTCCGGCACGCGCACGGCCATGCCGTCGGCAAAGGTCAACGCCGAATTTGTCGCGACCACATGCCCCGCCGCGAACGATAGGGCATAGGCGTTGGCGCGTTGCGCCACGACCCCGACGACCTTGGTTTTCAGGCCGAGCGCGTCGCGCACGCCAATGACCCCGGAAATCCCCGAGCCGAGCCCGATCGGCACATAAACGGTGTCGATGTCGGCGATGGCGGTGAAAAGCTCGTGCGCGTAAGTGGCAACGCCGATGACGAGATCGCGATGATACGACGGCGCGAATTCATAGCCGCGCTGGCCGGCGATCTCTGCCGCATGGTCCTTCGCCTCGTCGAAGTCGCGGCCGTGTTCGATGAGTTCGGCGCCGAAACTGCGCATCGCCGCGTTCTTCTCGGCCGAATTGCCATGCGGTACGACGATCGCGGCCGCCAGTCCGGCGCGTTGCGCGGCGAAAGCGAGCGACTGGCCGTGATTGCCGCGCGTCGCCGAGACGATGCCTTTGATATGCGGCCGTTCGCGTTTGAGCCGCTCCACGTAGAAGAGGCCTCCGCGCAGCTTGAAAGCGCCGATCGGCGTGTGATTTTCGTGCTTGACGAAGACCTCGGCGCCGACACGCGCGCACAGCAGCGGCCACGCATATTGCGGCGTCGGCGGCACGGCGGCGCGTACGATCGGCAGAGCCGCTTCAACATCGCCGAGCGTGAACATTGTTCCTTATCCCGTCGGGTTCGGGGCTTCCGGCCATTGGGTCGCCAGCGCCTATTATAGCGTCCGGCGCGAGCGCCGGTGGCCTTGAGCCTACGGCAGGCGCCACCTATGCTGTCCGAGCTGTTGCGCGACGGCTTGGGTTCGCTGCGACAGTTTTGGCGACGGCTGGACGGGATCAATGCACGGCCCCCGCAAACCAATCGATGAGGCGAGACTCGAGGCGTATTCCATGCGGCTCGAGGATATCGACGTCAGCCGGCCGGAATTGTTCCGCCGCAATGCGATGTGGCCGTATTTCGAACGGCTGCGCAAGGAAGACCCGGTTCACTATTGTCCGCAAAGCCGCGTCGGTCCTTACTGGTCGGTGACCAAGTACAAAGACATCATGCACGTGGAGACCAATCACCGGATCTTTTCGTCCGACGTCAATCTCGGCGGCATTGGCATCCAGAACACCAAGCCGGACTACCGGCGCGAGAGTTTTATCGCGATGGACGAGCCTCGGCATGGTCAGCAGCGCAAGACCGTCGCGCCGATGTTCCTGCCGGAAAATCTCGAGCAGCTAGCGAACACGATTCGCGTGCGGGCCCGCGAGATTCTCGACCACTTGCCGCGCAACGAGACTTTCAACTGGGTCGATCGCGTCTCGATCGAGCTGACCACGCAAATGCTGGCGACGCTGTTTGACTTTCCCTGGGAGGAGCGACGCAAACTGACCCGCTGGTCCAACGTGGCGACCGCGGCGCCCGGCAATCGCGAGATCATCGCTTCGGAAGCGGCGCGCGATGCCGAACTGCGGGAATGCGGCGCCTATTTCCAGGAACTGTGGAACGAGCGTGTCAAGCAGCCGCCGAAGACCGATCTTCTGTCGATGATGGCCCACAGCGAAGCGATGCGGGACATGGATCCACGGAACTTCCTCGGCAATCTCATCCTGCTGATCGTCGGCGGCAACGACACGACACGCAATTCGCTCTCCGGTAGCGTCTACGCGCTCAACCTGTTCCCCGAGCAATACAAGAAGCTTCGGGAGAATCATGGGCTCGTGCAAAACCTCGTGCCCGAGACGATCCGCTGGCAGACGCCGCTCGCCCACATGCGCCGGACCGCGCTGACCGATACCGAGATCGCCGGCAAAGCGATCAAGGAGGGCGAAAAGGTCGTGATGTGGTACGTGTCGGGAAACCGCGACGAGGACATGTTCGAGAACGCCGATGATTTTGTCATCGAGCGGCGCAACGCGCGCAATCACATCGCCTTCGGCTTCGGGATTCACCGTTGTCTCGGTCTTCGTCTCGCGGAATTGCAGCTTCGTATCGTGTGGGAAGAGATCCTGCAGCGGTTCGCGACGATCGACGTCGTCGATGAACCGAAGTGGATTTATTCGAATTTCGTCAAAGGCTACGAGACGCTGCCGGTGCGGATTCCCGGGTAGGCGCACCTGAGAAACGCTCGCCGGACGCTCGTCGCTGTTTTCGCCGCCGGGCGTCGCCCGGCAAACGCGGCCGTCAGCTCGCGGCGGCGTTCAATCCTTGGCCGGGGGCCGTGGGCGCCTGAACCGTCGCGATTGACCCGGGTTTTGTCGCCGGTGCTGCCGCTTGGGCGAGCGGCCGGCTCAGATGCCTGGTCTGGTATTCTCCCCAGGCCAATACCACCGCGAAGACGATGAACGCGGCGACAATCGCGGCGACGATGACGGCATCGGTGATGGGCATGGCTAGCTCCCCTGCCCCGTCATCATGGCGACGTCAGCGACGGTCAGCTTTGATATGAATCAATGCGAGGTATGAGTGTTCCGCGTCGCGCGCGGATCAGGGTTAACCCAGATCAATGTCGCTCGCGGCCGAAATGCATTTATAAGGATTCCGAATCTAGATTGGATCGCTCGAAGCAGGCGAAGCCGCGCGCCCCGTTGAGATTGGCGGAACATGTCAACCTATCGTCTCGACAAGTTATTCTCGCCACAATCCGTCGCTGTCGTCGGCGCCTCTCCGCGCAGAACATCGCCGGGCCGGGCCGTCCTCGCCAATCTTCATCGCGCCGGCTTTGCCGGCCCGGTCTATCTCGTCAATCCCCGCTACGATGCGATCGAGGGAGTTCGTGCGGTCAAATCCTATGATGATCTGCCTGGCGCTCCCGACCTGGCGGTAATCGCGGCGCCGCCATCGACGGTTCCGTCGGTCGTTGCCGCGGCAGCGGCGAAAGGCACGGCCGCCGCCATCATCATCACGGCGGGACTGGGACACGGCCCCGGGTCGCTTGCCGAGCTTTGCGTGAAGAACGCTCGCGCCGCCGGCATGCGCGTCGTCGGCCCCAATTGTCTGGGTGTGCTGGTACCCGGCGTCAAACTCAATGCGAGCTTTGCCGCCTCTTCGCCGCCGCCCGGCGACCTCGCGCTGATTTCGCAATCCGGCGCGCTGGCTACCGGATTGGTGGAGTGGGCGTCGGTCCGCGGCATCGGATTTTCCGCCATCGTCTCCATCGGCGACAGCATCGACGTCGATTTCGCCGACGCGCTCGACTTTTTCGCCATGGATCGCCGGACCCGCGCCATTCTTCTGTACGTCGAATCGATCAAGGACGCCCGCAAGTTCATGTCGGCGGCCCGTGCCGCGGCGCGCGCCAAGCCGGTGCTGGTGATCAAATCCGGACGCCACGCGCAGGGCGCAAAGGCGGCGCTGACGCATACCGGGGCGCTGGCCGGATCGGATGCGGTCTATGAGGCGGCGTTCCGCCGCGCCGGTCTGTTGCGCGTGCTCGATCTCGACGAACTGTTCGCTGCCGCCGAAACGCTGGGCCGTTTGACCGCGCTGCCCGGCAAGCGGCTCGCCATCTTGACCAACGGCGGCGGCATCGGCGTGCTGGCGGTGGACCGCTTGGCGGATTTCGGCGGCGAACTTGCCGGCGTTTCCGCCGAGACGATGAAGAAACTCGACGCGGCGTTGCCGCCGATCTGGTCGCGCGCCAATCCTGTCGATATTGCCGGCGACGCCGACGACGCCCGGTACGCCGTCGCGCTCGAGCAGCTGCTCGAGGACAAGGAAAATGACGCGGTGCTGGTCATGAACGTGCCGACGGCGCTGGCCTCGGCGAGCGATGCCGCGAAAGCGGTGATTGCCGTGACCGAGCAGCATCGCAAAAAGCACGTTCCGGCCAAACCGGTGTTCGCGATGTGTATCGGCGAAAACGGTCCGGCGACTGGGTTCGACGCCGCCGGCATTCCCAGTTACGGGACGGAGACGGCGGCGATCTCCGGCTTCATGCATCTGGTGCGCTACCGCGGACTGCGCGACTTGCTGATGGCGACGCCGCCGAATCTGCCGCGGGATTTTGCGCCGGATGTCGCGGCAACGCGGCCGGTCATCGAAGGCGTACTGCGCGATAATCGAAACTGGCTCGATCCGGTGGAGATGACGCAGGTCTTCGCGGCTTATGGAATTCCCATCACGCCGGCCGCTCTGGCGCGCAACGCCGACGAAGCGGTGGCGGCCGCCAGGCCCTACTTGGCCGCAGGAACCGCCGTGGTCATCAAGATTCTATCGCCCGACATCGTGCACAAGTCGGAAGTCGGCGGCGTCCGCCTCAATCTCACCAACGAGGCCGCCGTGCGTCAGGCCGCTTCGGACATTCTCAGCAAGGCGCGGGCGGCAAGGCCCGAGGCGCGCATCACCGGCGTCACGGTTTTTCCGATGATCCTGTGGCCGAAGGCGCGCGAGCTCATTGCCGGCGTTGCCGACGATCCGACGTTCGGTCCGGTGATTGTTTTCGGCCAGGGCGGTATGGCGGTCGAAGTGATCAGCGACAAGGCGCTGGCCTTGCCGCCGCTCGACCTCGATCTCGCCCGCGGTCTGATCGCGCGCACCCGGGTTTCCCGCATCCTCAAGGCTTACCGCAATGTACCGGCCGCGGACCAGGACGCGGTCGCGCTCCTTCTGGTCAAGCTGGCGCAGCTGGTAGCGGATTTCCCCGAGATTCGCGAGATCGATCTCAACCCGGTTCTTGCCGACGAGACCGGCATTATCGCCGTCGACGGCCGAGTGTCGGTTGCGCCGGCCGCGATGCGCCGCCAGGCGTCTGCCGGCAATCCGCGTTTCGCCATCCGGCCCTATCCGACGGAGTGGGAGCGGCACGTGCGGCTGTTGGACGGAACGCCGGTTCTGTTCCGGCCGGTTCGGCCGGAAGATGAGCGATTGTATGGGCCGTTCCTCGCCGCCGTGACGCAAGACGACTTGCGGCTGCGTTTCTTTGCGCCGCTGAAGGAGTTCAGCCACAGTTTCATCGCGCGCTTTACCCAAATCGATTACGCGCGCGCCATGGCCTTTATCGCCATCAAGGAGGCGACCGGCGAAATGCTCGGCGTGGTGCGGATGCACGCCAACACCGAGTACGATCGCGGCGAATACGCCGTCCTGGTCCGCTCCGATCTGAAGGGTAAAGGCCTCGGTTGGCTGCTCATGCAGACGATCATCGAGTACGCGCGCGCGGAAGGTTTGCACCTGATCGAAGGCCAAGTGCTCCGCGAAAACACCACGATGCTGGATATGTGCAGGGAGCTGGGATTCGAAATCGCCGGCGATCCGCAGGACCCGGGCGTCACCAGCGTCAAGCTGTCGATCAAGAACTAACTGTCGATGTCATCGTCGGGCAGGATGCGAAGTGCCGCGCCGTCGAGGTCGTCGTATTGCCCGCTCTTGAGCGACCATAAGAACCCGGCGAGCCCGGTAAGGCCGAGCAGCAAGGCCATGGGAACGAGGTAGATGAGCACGTTCACGCGCTGATGTCCTCGAGAAGCGGCCGCGGCGTGGCCTTGGCTGTCAACTTGGGGAAAGGAACCGACGAAAGCGATGCAGCCTCAGCCGACATCGCGCTGCCGTTCGAGTCCGGGTTGGGAAGGCGATCCACTGCTGCCGGAGCGAGGCCGCCATCGGCGGCCAGCCGCGCGCGCAGCGCGTTGAGCGTGACCAGCATCGAGGAGCTCGACATGGCAACGGCGGCGATGAGCGGCGTGACCAAGCCGGCGATCGCGATCGGCACCGCCAGCGCGTTGTAGATCACGGCGAGCGCCAGGTTTTGTTTCATCAAGGAACGCGCCCGCCGCGCCACGACCACGGCGCGCAGCACCGGCTTCAAGTGGTCGCCGAGAAACAGCGCGTCGGCATGCGCCTGGGTGAGATGGGCGGCGGTGACCGGCGACAACGAGACGTGAGCGGCGGCGAGCGCCGGCGCGTCATTCAATCCGTCGCCGACCATTAGCACGCGGCGGCCCTGCGCTTGCAACGCGTCGATGACCGCGATCTTCTCCGCCGGCTTCAGGCCCGCGCGCCAATCGCCGATGCCGAGTGCGTTGGCCACCGGCGCCACGGCGGCCGGACGGTCGCCGGAGAGTACGATGAGATGCAGGCCGCGCCCCATAAGGGCCTTCGCCACCGCGATGGCATCGGGCCGCAAGGCCTGCCGAATGGCGAAGGTCGCGGTTTTGCCGCCCCGGGTGAAGGTGATGAAGGACGCCGTTGAATCGCGCGCCGCCGTCGGCTGCTCCGGCTCGGCGAGCCCGCAGAATTTCGCGCCGCCGAGGCGAGCTTCCTCGCCGTCGATGACTGCGCGAACGCCTTGGCCCGGCTCCTCGACGGCGCCGGAATAAGCGATCCGCTCGCGCGCCCGGCGCGCCAGCGCGGCCGCAAGCGGATGGCGGCTCGACAGCGCGAGCCGCGCCGCCCGTTCCAAAATGTCGGAGTCAATATCCGTGGTTTCGTCGATGCCCGGCTCGGGCAGCGTCAAGGTTCCGGTCTTGTCGAAGACGACGGTGTCCACCTCGGCGAGCCGCTCGATGGCATTGCCGCCGTTGAGAATGACGCCGGCGCGGAACAGCGAGCCCGCGGCGACGACCTGCACCGCGGGAATGGCAAGCGCCAGCGCGCAGGGGCAGGTGATGATCAGCACCGCAATGGCAATGACGATGGAATCGTGCGGCGATGCGCCGGCAATGAGCCAGCCGACCGCCGTAAGCGCCGCCGTTGCGTGCACGACCGGCGCGTAGAATTGCGCGGCGCGATCGGCCAATCGCACGGTCTGCGACTTCGCCGCAATCGCCTTGTCCAGGAGCCGCTGCACCTCTTCGACCAGCGTCCCGGCGCCGGCGGCAGTGACGCGCAGCGTCAGCGCGCCGGAAATGTTGATGCTGCCGGCATAGACCGTCGTGCCGGCGCCGACGGCGCGGGGCAGCGTCTCGCCGGTCACCAGGCTCTCGTCGATCTCCGAAGTGCCGCCGAGGATGGCGCCGTCGGCAGGGATGCGGTCGCCGGGCCGCACCAGCACCCGGTCGCCGGGATTTAGCGCAGCGACCGGCACCTGGGTGAGTTCGCCGCTCGCTTCGAGCCGATGCGCGAACTCCGCTTTCAGGCTTGCGAGATTGCCGGCGAACACCCGCGTTTTGCGCCGCATCGCCAGGTCGAGGTAGCGGCCGCAGAGCAGAAAAAACAGCAGCATAATCGCCGAATCGAAATAGGCGTGCGCGGCATGCGTGGCGGTCTCGAACACGGAGAGCGCGAGCGCCAGCACGACGCCGAGCGAAATCGGCACGTCCATGTTGAGTTGGCGGGCGCGCAAGGCGCGCAAGGCGCTGCGAAAGAACGGCTGGCCGGCATAGGCGGCGGCCGGCAGCGCGATCAGCGCGGACAGCCAATGGAACAGGTCGCGCGTCTCCTGCGTCATGTCGGAGACGTTGCCAGCCCACACCGAGATCGACAGCAGCATGACGTTCATGGCGGCAAAGCCGGCGACGGCCAGGCACTTCAACAGCCATTTGGCTTGGGCGCTGTCGTCGGCTTCGACGCGTTCGGGCGCGAACGGATGCGCCTGATAGCCGATGCCCTCGATCGCTTTGATGATGCCGGCCGCGTCGATCTCACCGTCGCGCCAATCGACGGCGAGCCGGCGCTGGGTGAAGTTGATCCGCGCGTCGATGATGCCCGGCAGTTTGGTCAGGCCGTTCTCGATCTTGCGGATGCAGCCGGCGCAGGCGACGCCCTCGACGGCAAGCGTCATGTGCGAGGCGCCGGCCGCGCCGCGCTCAACGAACATCGAGAGATCGAGTTTTTCGGCCATCTCGGTTGCTCACCGCAAGACGATGCGATTCTTGGATCGGAATTGCCGCTCGCCTTGGCGCGTCAATTCGATGACGAGGTCCCATTGCCCGGGGGATATGGCGACGCTGCCGCGAAAATGGCCGGGCTTGTCCTCGCTGACGGCCACGGAGCGGTCGAGGCGGCGATCGGTCGGACGCTCGAACGTCGCGGTGGCGGCGATGCCGGCAACGGCCAGGCCGGTGCCATCGCGCGCCACGATATCGAGCAGCGCGCTGCCGTCCGCTGCGGGCGTGACGCTCGCCTCGACCCGCCAATGCTGAGCATCCTGCGCCCTGGCCATGGCGACGTCGCGCTCGAACAACTGTCCGGCGCGGTAGGAACTATCCGTCTCGACGCCGCCGAACGTCGACAGCGCTTTGTGCACCAGCAGGCCGTTGGCGCCGAGGACAACGCCGAAGAAAGCGACAAGGCCGACCAAGACCATCCGCCCAGTCAGTTCCCGCGGCGGCTTGCTCCGCTGCCGCATGACGGAGGGCAGTTCGGCGTCACTGCCTGCTGAACGATTCACTGACATGCTATCGTCTCATGGCCCGAGGAAATGATCGCCGGCGCTCGCGGCGGTGCCGCCCTTCTCCGGCGCGATGGTGAACTTGAGAGGAACCGAAGCTCCCGGCCCGAATCGTTGACGCGTGGTGACCAGCACGCGCACTTCGCGGGATTGATCGGGGCCGACCTCGATGACCGGATCGCCGCCTGAACGCGTGGCGCTGCCAATGACGTCGACCCCCGCATCGGCGAGACCCGCGACCTTGAGCACGAAGCTTTGCGGCTCGAGCGTTTTGTTGAGGATGCGAACGGCGAAGGCGTTGCGCAGCGCGCCGTCGGACAGCCGCACGAACAGTGGGTTGCGGTCGTGGATGACGCTAATGCCGTCGTTACGCCGCGTCGCCAACGTATAGATCATCACCGCGCCGACCAGCGCGATGATGGCGGTATAAAGTACCGTGCGCGTTCGCACGAGGCGGAAGAGCGGCGTTTGGCCCTGCTGCCGACGCTTGATATTGACGTCGGCGTCATAGGCAATGAGGCGAGCAGATCGGCCGACTTTTTTCATCACCGCATCGCAGGCGTCGATGCACAGGCCGCACTGAATGCAGCCGAGACTGGAGCCCTCGCGGATGTCGACTCCGGTCGGACAAACGTGCACGCATTGCAGGCAATCGATGCATTCGCCGGCGGCAAGGCCCTGGTCGTGCAGCGCCGCGGCTTTCTTCAGCGAGGCACGCGGCTCGCCGCGGTCGTAGCGATAGGTGACGTTGAGCGCGTATTCGTCGGTCAACGCCGCCTGGATGCGCGGCCACGGACACATGTAGACGCAGACCTGTTCGCGCATCCATCCGGCCAGCGAGTAGGTCGTGAACGTCAATAGCGCGATGAAGACGTAGGCGATCAGCGGCGCCTGAAACGTCGCCAGGTCGCGGACGAGGGTCGGCGCATCGGCGAAATAAAGCACCCAGGCGCCGCCGGTCCACCAGGCGATCATCAGCCAGAGGAAATGCTTGGTTGCCGCCCGCGCCAGCCGATCGACGCTCCACGGCTGCCGGTCGCGCTGCAGATGTTCGCGGCGGTCGCCCTCGGTCCAGCGCTCGATGGCCTGGAATAGATCGGTCCATACCGTCTGCGGGCAGAGATAGCCGCACCAGACCCGCCCGGCGATGGTGTTCATCAGGAACAGCACCATCGACGCCAGGATCAAGAGGCCGGTGAAATAATACACCTCCTGCGGCCAGATCTCGATGAAGAAGAAATAGAATCGCCGGCTCGGGAAGTCGATGAGAACCGCCTGGCTCGGCGCGTTCGGCCCGCGATCCCAGCGCACGAACGGCAGCAAATAATAGATGCCGAGCGTGATGAACAGCACCTGCCATTTCACGCGCCGGAAAGTTCCGCTAACGCGCTGCGGATAGATCTTTTGCCGGGCGACGTAGAGCGGCCCATCGTCCGGCGGGTCGGGTTCGGTCGCGCCGACGGGCAGCGGCGTTCGTGCGCCATCGTCGCCAAGCGCTGCGAGCGCTGGTTGCCCGAGCTGCGACGAACGGGCGGCCTGCATCGCGAGCGCGTTGTCGCCACCCGGATCCATCCGTCACTGCTCCCCGCCGCCAAGCGTGTGCACAAAGACCGTCAGCGCCTTGATGGTGACGTCGTCGAGCTTGCCGCCCCAGGCCGGCATGACGCCGCCGCGGCCGTTGGTGATCCCTTCCATGATGGTCTTTTTGTCCGGCGCATAAAGCCAAATCTGGTCGGTCAGATTCGCGGCACCGACCTCGCGATTGCCGTTGCCCTGTGCGCCGTGACAGACCGCGCAATTGTCGGCGAAGATTTTCGCGCCGCGGGCGAGATCGGCGTCGGGCGCGGTGGGGAGCCCGGACAACGAGCGCACGTAATCCGCCACCGTGGAGATTTCGGTCGGCTTCAGCGTTCCGTCGCGGCCGAAGGCCGGCATCGAGCCCTGATGGCCGTCATCGTCGCCGGCGCGGGCGCCGTGCCGGATCGTCTGCCCAATCTGATCGAGCGTGCCGCCCCACAGCCAATCATTGTCGACGAGATTTGGATAGCCTTTCGCGCCGCCGCCGCCGGCGCCGTGGCACGGCGCGCAATTATCGGCGAAGGCGCGGCGGCCCAGCGTGCGGGCAAAGTCGAGCAGCTCAGGCGTCGATTCGATCTGCTGCGGGGAGGCCGCCGCCAGCCGCGTCATCATCGGACCGCGTTGCATCTGCAGCGCCACCAGTTCGGCGTTGACGGCGCTCCGAGAATTCCAATCGAGCAGGCCGCTGCTGTAGGAGGAAAGGAGCGGCCATGCCGGATAGACCACCCAGTAACCCACGGACCAGATGATCGTCGCGTAGAACAGCCACAGCCACCAGCGCGGCAGCGGCGTATTCAGCTCCTGGATGCCGTCCCATTCGTGGCCCGTGGTCCCGACCTTCGGCGGCGATTTGGGGCCGTATTTTTTTCGACCGAGCATTGATCAATCCTCCCGCAGCGGTACGCGCGCAGCTTCGTCGAACTTCTTCTGACGCGACGGCCACAGCGCATAGACCAGCACCGCGATGAACAGCACGAGGAAGTAGACGAGGTCCCAGGTCTGGGCGAATTCCGCGAAAAACTGATAGCTCGGCGACACCGATGCCTCCTCAGCGGATGTTGGCTTTGTCGTCGTAGAGCTTGAAGTCGACCAGCGTTCCCATCATCTGCAGATAGGCGATCAGCGCGTCGGCTTCGGTGACGCGGCCGGGAATGCCGGCGAAATCGCGCGCCTGCGCCTTCGGATAGCGCTTCGCCAGCGCGGCGGCGTCCGACGCATCGGCGGTCGCTTGCGTGCGCACGTCGGCAAGCGCGTTGGCGATCATCTCGTCGGAATAGGGTACGCCGAGCAGCGCCTGCACCTTCATGTCCTCGGCGATATGAGAAAAATCGAGATCGGTCGTGAACAGCCAGGGATAGGCCGGCATGATCGAGCCGGGAACCACCGAGCGCGGGTCTTGCAGATGGTCGCGGTGCCAGTCCTCGGAATACTTGCCGCCGACGCGCGCAAGGTCAGGACCGTTGCGCTTGGAGCCCCATTGGAACGGATGATCATACTCGCTTTCGGCGGCGAGCGAGTAATGCCCGTAACGCTCGACCTCGTCGCGCAGCGCGCGGATCATCTGCGAATGACAGAGGTAACAGCCTTCGCGCACATAGATGTCGCGGCCGGCCAGCTCGAGCGGCGTATACGGCCGCATGCCGGGCGCGGTCTCGATCGTGCTGCGCAAATAGAACAGCGGCACGACCTCCACCAGGCCGCCGATCGCGATGACAATCAGGATGCCGATCAACAGCAGGATCGAATTGCGCTCGAGGATCCAGTGCCTCTGCCACAGCGACGTATAAGCCGACATGAAGGATCCTCCTACTCGGCCGCAGCCATGCCCACGGCGCCCGCGAGCTGTTCACGCGGATAGATCGTCCGCCAGACGTTGAAGGCCATGATCAGCGCGCCGACCAGGAACAAAGCACCGCCGATGGCGCGGATCACGTAGAACGGATGCATCGCCTCGACGGTCTCGATGAAGGAATATTCGAGGAAGCCGAGATTGGTGTAGGCGCGCCACATCAATCCCTGGAGGATGCCTGCCACCCACATCGACGTGATGTAGACAACGATGCCGATGGTGGCGATCCAGAAATGCCAGCCGACCAGCCGCAGCGAATAGAGTGGGCGATTCCACAGCCAGGGTACCAGACAGTAGATCGCGCCGAAGGAGACGAAGCCGACCCAGCCCAGCGCGCCGGAATGAACATGGCCGATGGTCCAGTCGGTGTAATGCGACAGCGAATTGACCGCCTTCACCGACATCACCGGCCCTTCGAAAGTGGCCATGCCGTAGAACGCGACCGACAGCACCATCATGCGCAGTACCGGGTCGGTGCGCAGCTTGTCCCAGGCGCCCGACAGCGTCATGATTCCGTTGATCATGCCGCCCCACGACGGCATCCACAGCATGATCGAGAACGTCATGCCGAGCGTTTGCGTCCAATCCGGCAACGCCGTGTAGTGCAGATGATGCGGACCGGCCCAGATGTAGAGGAAAATCAGCGCCCAGAAGTGAACGATCGAGAGGCGGTAGCTGTAGATCGGCCGCTCGGCGCGCTTCGGAATGAAGTAGTACATGATGCCGAGGAAGCCGGCGGTGAGGAAGAAGCCCACGGCATTGTGGCCGTACCACCATTGCACCATGGCGTCCTGAACGCCGGACCAGACGATGTAGGATTTCGGCGAGAACACCGACACCGGAACCGCGGCGTTGTTGCCGAGGTGCAGGACGGCGATGGTGAGAATGAAGGCGAGATAGAACCAGTTGGCGACGTAGATATGCGGCTCGGTCCGCCGCATCAGCGTGCCGAGATAAACCAGCAGATACGCGACCCACACGATGGTGAGCCAAAGATCGGCGTACCATTCCGGCTC
>Ga0187855_10002637_pt1 | contig 13435 bp, 13 predicted proteins | sample June2016WEW_8_10_2_FD_132969 | JGI IMG/M metagenome (GOLD analysis project Ga0187855, IMG submission 132969) | Peatland microbial communities from SPRUCE experiment site at the Marcell Experimental Forest, Minnesota, USA - June2016WEW_8_10 | ecosystem: Environmental > Terrestrial > Soil >...
CAATCGACGTCGCGCAGCCATCGCCGGGGGCCAGCACGAAAGTGCTCCCATTCCAGTAGTAAATCGTCCCAAGATGTGTGATTACCCACGGATATCCACCGATCCCCACGGAGATCTGAAGTCCGGCGCCATCTGTCCGCACCCAGCTCGAGCCTTGCCGTTGGTAGACATAATAATCGCCTGCGGGCGTTTTGGCAGTGCCCAGGACCCAAGCAGTTCCGAGTGTGGACCCGTTTGCATTCGGACCCACCGCAATGGACTGCGGGTAGCAAGTGTACCCGGCCACGGGGCAGGGGACCATGTTACTTTGTGCCGTGCCCGGTATGCGCTTGAATTGGCCGGAGGCCGTAGCCACCATCAGGAGGGCCATGCCCGCTCCGGCAACGATGCGGCTTTGCCATAGCAGGCACCTCTTCTCCCACAGACGTTTGTTACTAGCCATGTTATTTCCCCTCCGCGGGCTTCTTCCGCGGTTTCCCCACCCAGTCAATTGGACAACGATCCGGGCATTCCTGTCACCACACAAGTATGTAGGTTTGTGGGTTCTGCTTACCGCACGATGCGCTGGCGAAGCCCCTTAGCCACGGCTTCGGATTTGGAATGGACCTGCAGCTTCTCGTACACGCTTTTCATGTGGAACCGGATGGTGTTCACGCTAAGATTCAGTTCCGTCGCCGCGGTTTTGTAGTTATGTCCTTCCACCAGCAGCTTCAGCAGGCGGATTTCGTGCGGTGTCAACTGGTAGCTGGCCTCCTCCGGCGGACGGATCTCGCGGAACAGGGACACCACGCGACGCGCCACTTCGGGCGACATCGGCGCCCCGCCGCCAGCGGCTTCCTGCAAACACTCCAACAGGCGCGCCGGGGGTGTTTTCTTCAGCAAATATCCGCAAGCGCCGGCGCAGAGGGCGTCGAAGATCCGCTTGTCGTCGTCGTACACCGTCAGCATGAGCACGGTCAGGCCGGGATAGCTCTTCCGCAGCGCGCGAATGCCGTCTACGCCGTTCATCCCGGGCAGGCCGATATCCACCAGTGCCACATCCGGAAGATCGCCGCCGATTTTCGCCAGTGCGTCCTCCATGGATTCGAACTCCGCGGTGCAGCGGAAACCGTCGGTGCCGCCGATTAGAATGCGCAGCGATTCCCGGATCCTGGGTTGGTCTTCTACGATCGCGACTTTGAGCGCAACAGTGCTGGACATGACAAGGCAAACCCTTGGCTTTCAAGCGCGGTCTTTCATCATACGCCGGAACAGCCTGGAATCCACCACCCAAGTATGTGGGGATCTCTTCCAGAATGGTGCGGATGGCCGGGCCAAGGGCGCCCGCAGGTGAACCGTGGTGCCGTGCCCCGGTGCGGATTCCACCACCAGGCTGCCACCTAGATGCGCGGCCCTCCGGCGCATGCTAGCCAAGCCATGTCCGTGGCCGGCGTGCCGTAGATCGAAGCCTCGGCCGTTGTCCGCGATGGATAGTTCCAGCCACCCGTCGGCCAGGCCTAACTTCAGATGCACCTCGGTGCAGCCGGCATGCCGCGCCGTGTTATGCAGGCTCTCTTTGAAAATCAGGAAGACCTGGCGGCGAATGTCCGCGCCAATGTGCGGATTCTGGTCTTCTCCTGGCACGTCGAGCCGCACCCGGGAGCCGTTGTGGCTGAACAGGTCGCTGGCGAATCGACGCATGCGATGGCTCAGATCGCCGAGCCGATCCTGCTCCGGGTCGATGGCCCACACGATGTCGCTCATCGAATCGACCAGTTCGCGCGAGAGGTTGGCGATATCGGCAAGCCGTTCCTCGCGCTCCTCCGCGGCGGGGCGGCGCTGCGCCACCTCGCTGAGCAGGGCGATCTGGGACAAGGTACTGCCAATATCGTCATGCAGGTCGGTGGCGATGCGCGTGCGCAGCCGTTCCACCTCCAATAGCCGCGCCATCCGGTAGCGGTAGACGCTATAGAGCAACGAGGAAACGGCAAGCAACATCAGCAGCCGCATCCACCAGCGCTGCCACACGGGTGCCAGAATCGTGAATGCCACCGTCGCCGAAGGGCTGGCGATGCCGTCCGAAGTTAGCGCGCGCACCTGCCAGCGATAGCTGCCGGGGCTGAGGTTTGCATAGTTCACCGTGCGCTGGTCGGTCTCCAGGCTCCAATCGGGATCCGTGCCGTCGAGCCGGTACTGATAGCGCAGCGCCCCGCCGGCGCCAAAGCCGAGACCCACGAACTCCAGCCCCAATTGGTTGCGGTCCGAAGAGAGCTCGATGCCGGTTAGCGAGGTTTCGCCGAGAGCGGAAATGGGATATGGCGCGCCACGGATGCGCAACCCGCTGACGAGCACGGGCGGGGCCGGCTGGCGCTGCTCTGGCTCCGGCTCCAGCCGCGACAGCCCCTCGCGCGTGCCAAACCAGAGTACGCCATGGCGATCGCAAAAGGCCGCCACCACTCCGCCGCGCGCGAGGCCTTCCGAGTTTGTGTAGTGCCGGACGTGCGGTACGTCGCCAGGATAGATGCAGTCCACGCCGTGCCCTGTCCCCAGGTAGATCCGGCCCAGGAGATCCTCGGTGATACTCACCACCAGGTTGCTGGAAAGGCCGTTGGTCACTGTGTAATCGACCATGTGCGGTTGGGCCGCGGTAGGGTCGTCGATTCGGGTCACCCCCTGGTTCCCGGCAACCCACAGGCGGTTTTGGCGGTCGGCATAGAGCGCCGTGACCCAGGTGCGGCTGCCCGGCGGTATGGTCTGGAATCGTCCTTCGCGAAACCGGAGGATGCCGCCGGTATTGAGGCCGATCCAGACGTTGCCTGCGCGATCCTGGGCAAACGCGGTGGCGAGCACGTCACTCCTTATGGGGTCGCCTGCCGGGTATCGTTCGAGAACGCCTCTGGAGGGGTCCCAGCGAGCCAAGCCATTGGCGCGCACGCCTCCGGTCACCGCGGGAATTTGAGTTGAAATCCATATGGCGCCCCGCGCGTCCTCGAAGATAGCGTAGACACTTTCCCCCGGGGCGTATACAGCCTTCGGCCGGGCTCGTTCGAGTGCGACGGCCGTGGACAGAGGTGGAAACCGGAAGACTCCTATCGCGGTGGGGACCCACCATTCTCCGCTGCGGGCCTGGAACGCGAGATGCCCCTTACTCCAGCCCCAGTCTTCGATGGTAGGCGGGATATGCGGCCGGATGGCGATAAATTTCCGCCCATCGTAACAATTGACAGGTTTGGCTCCGGTTCCGGAGCCGACGCTGACAACGCAAAGCTGGCCCGCTGGGGTTTCCAGGATAGATCGGATATTATCGTTGTCCAGACCATCCTGCCGGGTGTAGGTGCGAAAGCCGCCTTTGGCCACCCGAATGGCGCCTTGGGCGCCCATCCACATGTTGCCCGCGCGGTCTTGGCCGAGCGACAATATGCCCCCGGAGCCAGGCAACCCATTTCTGGCGGTGTATCTCTCAAAACTCTCCCGCCCGTTGAGAACCCGGTATACCGCGAGCCCACTTGGTGTAGCGGCCCATAGCGCACCATCCGAGGATTCAAACAACGACTCAATCGGCTCGCCCGCCAAATCCCTTTTCGCGGTACAGGTGCCTTCCAACGGCCTCCCAGCCAAGCTGCGGTCGGCCGAAATCCGGCAAAGTCCCCGCAGCGTTCCGGCCCAAAGCCGCCCCTGGCGGTCCTGCAATAAAGTAGTGATCACCGCTTGCGACCGGCCGCCTTGGTTGTGCTCCCACCGCCCGTCGGGAAAGCGGTGGTACAGACCGTTCCTGGTTCCGGCCCACAAGGCTCCGCTCCGGTCAACCAGCAGCGCATCCACGAAAGTGTCCTCCCAGTCCCGACCCGTCATCCCGGCGTCGACCGGACGGAGTTGCCATTGGCCAGATGCCGGGTCGAGGTGGTACAGTCCGCCTTGGGTGCCGACCCACATTCCGCCGGCTGGGTCCGCGGCGAGTGCGAAGACCACGCGAGCTTTGGGATCGCGGGGAAGAAGAATTTCGAACCGCGGTTGCGGGGATGCAGGATGAAAGCGCGCTAAGCCGTTGCGGGTCGCTATCCAGTAGTCGCCGTCGGCCGCCTCCAGCAGATCGTTCGCTCCGCCGGGCAACCCCTGCACCACACCGAAGTTGTAGAACTGGTATCCATCGAAGCGGGAGAGCCCCTCGCGCGTACAAAACCAAAGAAAACCGTGAGAGTCCGTGACGATGCGATCGATTGTGTTTCCCGCCAATCCATCGGCAGTGGTGTAAATCCGCACCGGCAACTGCTCGGCCCGCAGGGCCGCGAGACAGAGGATCAAACAGGCTGCACGGCTCGTCATGGCCTCTCGCGGGACAAGATCGTGGGTACCGTTATATCACAGTCTTGGTTTGAGAACAGGGCGCATGGAGAACATTAAACTCCGTGCCACGCGGGGCTTCGACAAGCAGGTGGTCCGGTCCCTGATCCGGACTCGGACTGGGTCCGCCGCCGTTAGCACATTATCCTGGTGGGCCCCCGGCAGCAGTTCCATCAGTAACGACGCACACTTCGCCCATCTCGATCGCTCCGAGAGGCGCAAGGATTTCGTACGGGCCGAGGTGGTCGCCTACAGATAGGGACATTGGAAGCGGCTCAACAAAGTGTACGAGACGAATCAGTAGTAGGTCCTGTGTTACGCATCCGGACAGAACCTAGTCGCGCCCGCGCTGACCGTCCCGCCGTATCCAGGAACGTCGCCGGGCGGCCCCTTTTCCCAGCGCCCGCGGTCCGTCGGTGGGCGGATGGGGATGCGCGCGGGGCAGGAGGGCGCTGCAACCCCGGTTGGCGAGCGGCCACTTCACTGGGACGCCGTCGCGCGCTTGCACGTTCCGTGGCGCGGTTGCGCCGGACGATACTTCCGGGTGCCCAGCTTTGGTAGCATAACGCGCTTCGCGCGGCCCGCTCCCCGGCCGCCCCTCCCGCCGCGCCGTGGTCCGTCGCCGCGACCCGCCGGCAGGCGGATGGGGATGCGGGGCGCGCGGAAGGCGCTCGCAGCGATGGGCCTGCACGCCCGCGACGCGATAACTTCCGGATGGCTGTAATCCGCGGTTGGGTTGCCACGAACCGCCTCGCGCCGCCCGATGCCCGCGGCCCGTTCCGGCGCCCGCCGCCCCTTGCCCGCCGCCGCGACCGCCGGTGGGCGGATGGGGACGCGTGCGGTGCGGAGGACCCGCGTCCAGGAACATCTCCGCGCGGTCACTTCAACATGACGCCGACGCGCAGCCCGTTTGCCCGTAGCTCAATTGCCTGGCGCCAGCGGTGCGTTGGGCGGAAGGCGCACGCATCCGCGATCTGCGAAGTGAACACTCCCCCTGTGTCCAGCGTCTCACTGCTGACCTGCCTTGCCCGAGTCTTGACACCGGTGTGAGCATTCCACAGGGAAAACGTATGTTTGGAGCAACCTATTCCTCCGCAGCCGACCCGCCATCGTTGTAAACTGAGGAAGCGGTTCAAGTCGTTGCCCCCCCTTTCGGCGTGGTCCAACGGCCTGAGCTGGGCGTTAGGCCCAAAAAATAGGAGAGCATTGTGGCTGCAAGAATCCTAATGGCTTTTAGCGCGGGCATTGTCTTTGCCCTCGGAGCCATTCACCTCGTCTACACGTTTCGCGGACCAGAACTCACGCCACGTGACCCCGCGCTGCAAGTGGGCATGAATCAGATTTCGCCTGTCATTACGAAGGAAACAACAATGTGGCGGTGTTGGGTGGGCTTCAATGCAAGCCACAGCATGGGACTTATTTTGTTCGGCTTAGTTTTCGGATATCTCGCATTCGTTCACGGCCAACTCCTCTTTCAGTCTCCGTTTCTGCTCATTGTCGGGTTCGCAATGCTTGTCGGTTTTCTTGTTCTCTGCAAGGTTTACTTCTTCAGTGCGCCTCTCACAGGCATCGGTATGGCTTTGGCCTGCTACGTCGCCAGTATCGTGCTATCGCGTCCTCTGCTGTGGACGAGATGAATACAACCGGCACGCCAGCCTTGCGCTGCATCGTTCTTATGTTATCCAAGCGCGTGGCGCGGTTGCGCGGGGCGATGCTTCCGGGTACTCTGGTCGACGTGGCAATAACGCGCATCCCGCGCCCGCTGTCGGCGCCAGCCGTCCGTCGTCCGTCGCCGCGACCGCCGGCGGGCGGCTGAGATGCGCGCGGCGCGGGAGGCGCCAGCGCTCACGAACGCCAGCGAGCGGCCCCCCCCGGGATGCCGACGCGCAGCCGGCACGCAGTGGCGCAGGTGCGCCGGGCGACAGATCCGGATGGCAGGGCTGGGCGGCATCACGCGCTTCCCGTCGCCCGATGCCGGCGGCCCGTTCCGGCGCGTCCATGCCCGTCGGCGAGCCGCCACTTCACCGGGACGTTGACGCGCCGCCATGTGCCTGCACGCCCGCGGCGCGGTGGCGCTGGGCGATACTTCCGGGTGCCCGCGTTGGGTGGCATAACGCGCTGCGCAGCCTGTGCCCGTGGCCGGTTCCGCCGCCAGCCGCCCGTGGTCCGTCGCCGCGAGCGCCGCGGGCTTCCGCAGCAGTCGTTAGAGAGACCGGTATCGGATGCGAACAACGGGTGCGCCCGGCCTAGTTCCACGGGCGTCTCCCAGAGGGCCTGTGAATGCCGCTGCTCCAGGGCCGCGGTGAAGCGGATCCGCCGGCCATCCGGCGACCAAGCAGGTTTCAAAATCACTTCCGGCGTGCTACACAGCTTGCGTACATGGCTGCCATCGCTCAGCGCCACCTCGGCGGTTTCTTCCACTGTGAGACCACCGAAAAAAACGCATCTCGACCACCTGGCCCTTGCGGCGATCTAAAGCCGTCAGCGCATTGAGGGCGTCGTCCAGCGCGACCAGGTCCGGGCCCGGCTCGTCGACCACCATGGCTTCATACAGTTCCAGCGGAACGATCTCGCCGCCCCGCTTCATAGCCTTGCGGCTGCGCGCCCTATCCACCAGCACCCGACGCATGACGTTGGAGCAGGCCGCAAAAAAATGCGCCCGGTTGCGCCAGTTCGCCTGCGCGGTATCGACCAGCCGCAGGTACGCTTCATTGACCAGCGCGGTGGTTTGCAGAATGTGACCTGGCCGTTCGTGAGCCATGTAGAACTGTGCCAGGCGGTGCAGTTCGGCGTAGACCAGCGGCACCGCCGATCAAGCGCGCCTGGCTCGCCTTCAGTCCTTGCCTGCAGTAACTGCGTCACCTGGTGCGAGGATGGCTCCATGGTCTTCACACACAAAGGACCCTTATATCCTCAATATACCTCTTCTTAGACGCAATTCCAGCAGGATTGGTTCACATCGCGATGACAGTTTCCTAGCCGCGTTTCCGCCATATAGAGTGAAGGCAACCGCGCGAATCGATGGTGGCAAGCTGACGGCCCGGTTCGAAGGCCAGGATTCCGGTAGAGCGACGATCACGGGCACCAAGGCGGCGTACAGTCAGATGCCCGTGTGGGAGGAGAGGGTTGGCGCCGCCGCCCCTCCTCTGACCGAACCGGACGTGCGCGGGATTCGTATAGATATCAGGACCTCTTTATGAGTATTTCGAACGAATTGCACTACTGCGCCCGGACCCTTCTGCATGAGCCGGGCTTCACCGCCGTGGCCGTGCTGACCGTGGCCATTGGCATCGGGGCCAACACCGCCATCTTTTCGATAGTGAACGGAGTCCTGCTGCGGCCGCTCCCCTACCGTAATCCGGAGCGGCTGGTGACCGTGCGCGAAGTGATGCCGGCGATGGCCAAAATGTACCCCACTTTGCCAGTGAGCGCCTGGCACTTCACCTCGTGGCAGCAGCGGGTGAAGTCTCTGGAAGGGCTGGCGGCCATAAAAACCAACAGCCTGACGCTAACCGGCTCCGCCGAACCGGAACAGATCGACTCCCTGCGTGTGTCGGCGAGCCTTTTTGACGTGCTCGGCGTTCACCCGGCGCTGGGCCGCGGCTTTCTCCCCGGAGAGGATCATGAGAGCAAGGAGCACGTGGCCATCCTGAGCGATGGCCTCTGGCGCCGCCGGTTTGACGCCGATCCGGCGATTTTGGGCCGCAGCATTCAGCTCGATAGCCAGCCATTCACCGTCGTCGGTGTTCTGCCTGGGTGGTTCCAGTTCCCCAACTTGAGCATGCTAGAGCTCGGCAAGGTCAAAGCCGGAACACCCCAGCTTTTCGTCCCGCTGGCGTTCAACAAGGACGAGATGGCGGTGCGGATGGGCCGCTTCAACTACGAAGTCGTCGCGCGACTGACCATCGGCGTCGGGTTGGAACGGGCCGCCGCGGAGTTGAACGTGATCGCGCAACAGTTGGTGAAAGAGTCGGGTGAGAAGGTCGAGCTGCGAGCCAGTGTAGCTCCGTTGCTCGACTCGATGGTCGGCGCTTCCCGCCGCGGGCTGCTGGTGCTGCTGGGCTCAGTCGGCGCAGTGCTGCTGATCGTATGCGTGAATCTGGCCAACCTGATGCTGGCCCGAGCCGAGCGGAGAGGAAGGGAATCGGCTATTCGGGCGGCGTTGGGCGCGAGCGGCGGCCAGCTACTGCGGCAGGCGCTGGCGCCGCCGCTGCTGATCGCTGTGGCGGGCGGGGCGCTGGGCATCGCGCTGGCGGCGGGCGGGTTGGGCACACTGCTGAAGAGCGCGCCGGCGGACATCCCACGCCTCAGCGAGGTGCGTCCGGATGGGCCGGTCTTGTTCTTCGCCCTCGGCATTACCACGTTGGCGGGCCTGCTGTTCGGCTTGGCCCCCGCCTGGCATAGCTCACGGGCCGATCCCCAATCCGCGCTCAAGGGCGGCGGGCGGAACGCGACTACCGGCGCCGGCGGGCTGCGCCTGCGCAGCGCGCTGATTACAGCCGAAGTCGGACTGAGCACTCTGCTGCTGGTAGTGGCCGCGCTATTGATGAGCAGTTTCTTCCGGGTGATGCGGGCCGATAAGGGCTTCCGCGCCCCCGCCGTACTCTCGGCGGAAGTCCAGATTCCACGGGCCAGGTACCGGGAGCCCGAACAGTGCGCCCAGTTTCACCAGCGGCTGGTGGCTCAGCTCGCCGGCCAGCCGGGGGTGCTATCGTCCGCGGTCGTCAGTGCCCTGCCGCTGGAGGGCGAGATATGGATTGACAGTGTGTCCGTGCCCGGCGACCCGCGCGCCGATTGGGATAAGCCGACCGTCAACGTCCGGTTCACGAGCGCGGACTACTTTCGCACCATGGGCATTCCCTTGCGGGCTGGGCGCCCATTCAGTGAAAGCGATCGGAGGTGGGACCCGGCGATCGTTTCCGAGCGGCTCGCCCAGACGTTGTGGCCTGGATTGAGCGCCGTGGGGCGGCAGATCGACGACGGCGGGAAGACGCGCGAGGTGATTGGCGTGGTAGGAGACGTTCGCGTGGAGCCGAACAGGCCACCGGTGTCCATGTTGTATCGCCCTTATTGGGATTGGCCGACGCGCCGCATGCAACTGGTGGCGCGGGCGGCCGGCGACCCACTCTCGATTGCCGGAGCGATGCGGGCGGCGGTGAAAAGCGTCGACCCCGACGTGCCCATCACACACATCCGCACCATGCAAGCGGTGCTGGAAGATTCCGCGGCTCAGCAACGCTTTCAGATGCTGCTGGCGACGGTCTTCGCGGCCACCGCGCTGGTCCTGGCGAGTCTGGGAATTTACGGCGTGGTGTCGTATGCGGTGGCCCGGCGCACTAGCGAGATGGGCATCCGCATGGCGCTGGGCGCGCCAGCGCTGCCGGTTCTGTCGGGCTTGGCCGCCGGAATGGCCGTGGCCATAGTGGCCGGCAACGTGCTCTTGAAGCTCCTCTATGAAGTCAGCCCGCGCGATCCGGCCACCCTGGCCGGCGTGGCTGTCATCCTGGGGCTGGTGGCACTGGCCGCGTGTATCTTGCCCGCCCGCCGTGCCGCGCGCGTGGACCCGCTCGCGGCGTTGAGATGCGAGTGATGCGGTCAATGAACAATAGGCAGGAGAGTTTCGGAATGGATCGGAAGCAGTTCTTTGTCACTTCCGTCAAAGGCGCTGTGGGATGTTGCGCGCTCGCCCTGTTCGATGGCGTTGCGCGTGCCCAGGCGGCCGAACAGACGGCAGCCGACCCCGAAAAAATCTTCACCCAGAACTGGATGGAGGATCTGTTCGATACCATGTACCAGGATCTGGATGAGAAGACCCGGGTGCAGCTCATGGCCGGTTGCGGCCGGGGCTGCTTCCGGCGGTTCGCCTTCAAGCAGGAGATCGCGCGTCTCGGCAAAGGCAATGTGGATCGGCTTCTCGAAGCGTATAAGCACAATTTCGAGGTGTGGCGCGACGGCACCCTGGTCCACATTCGCTATGGCCGGGTGAACAAACAATGCTACTGCCCAGCGGCGCGCTATCATCCGGCGAAGCCCAACGACATGCACTGCGAATGCACCCGCGCCACGCACCAGACCATCTTCGAGACGGCGCTGGAGCGTCCCGTTCCAGCGAAGATCGTGGAGACGCTACGCCGCGGTGGCACGACGTGCCACTTCGTGGCCGATATCGCGTAGAAGGCGTCAAGGGGCGGTGGGAGCGCAAGTCCCTTGCAGCAGACATCCTTGGCGAATGGCCTGCAGATCTCCGAGATTCCAATTGGCGCGCATGACCCCGCCGGGGGGTATGCCCTGGGGTATGCCCTGGGCCGAGTAGCAGGTGGCCCAACTCGTGCGCAATGACGTAGCCCAACAGGGACGCGGGTTCGACCTTTGCGTGGTGGCGAGTGTCTGTACCACCTGGTAGTACACGTCCACAATGTAACTCGGCTCATCGAGCGACAAGAAGGTCTCACCCAGCGTCTTCAGTTCCACCGAGTCCACGTACCAGGGAGCCTTGATGCCCATAATGCGCCGATAAGGTTCATGGTCTTGCATCCCAGAAATTGTCGCACGCCGCCCTCCCCGGCCGTCGCCGTCCCACTACAAACCCGGAATTCCCAATAAAAAGGACCGCCGGCGTTCGCTGCTCCGGCGGTCCAAGTGTTGGGTCAGGGTGTGCAACCTATTAAGAAGATTTGCATGGTTCGCGCAGGTTCCACTCTGTGCGGGCGCTCTCCGACAGTCCTACTTCCAGCGGCCTTCAACGAACATATAACCGCCGTTCCTGTGAACGTACCTTGGAGCCACCCAGACTGCGTGAGGCCGCGGTGGCAGATCCCAACGGCCCGGCGTCCAGACATAGGCATTCCCATCCCAGCGGTGATATCCGCCTATCCAGACGTGGTTGGCGCTCGGCGCCACACCCCGATGTTCCACGATTGGCCGGGGCGGCGCAGTTCTTATTACCACGTCTTCCGCGTGGGCTGAACCGATTCCAAGTGCAATACCGAATAGTGTAGTCAATATTAGTTTGCGCATCTAATCCTCCCGGCTAGTATCAAGCAAGCTGAGGGCCGTTCCGCTACGACACGCGACCTGAGGAGGACGCCGCTTGACTCAGGAGAACACCTGGGAATGCAGTCACGATAGCGCGCGCGGCACTTCGCAATGCTGGCTGTTACTTCGTGCCACCCTCGAACGAAGAACAGCAGCGTCAGGCAGGGCACGAAACAGCCTTGTAGGAGTTTAATAACCTTAGCCTACCGCGAACACTAAGTTGGCTCAGCACACGGGCAGAACGTAGGGTGGCAACGGAAGCAGCAGAAACAGCCAACCTCCGGAACAGCCAGGTAATCATTACGTAGCATGTGAGGGAATCGCTCACATAATTAGACCATCGCGCAATATTTGCCACGTTGATGAGGCCTTTACACTCGTCTACCAAGATGAATGACAAGACTCAGCAGAAAAAGGATCAAAAAGAGGACGAACAGAATCTTAGCAATTCCGGCGAATGCCGCTGCGATGCCACCAAATCCCAACAACGCCGCCACAAGGGCAATTACCAGGAACACTAACGCGTAGTAAAGCATTTGCGTTTATCTCCAATACGGACCTTGCAGGTTCGATGCCAATTACCGCGGGGAGTAGGACGGCGGACCGGAGGGCGCACGGGATAATGCTCATGCCAGCGGTTAGCGACTCGCCAGAGCCGCTGCCCGCTAAGGCAGCCTCGCGCCGGCCCGCCGCGCCTTTGGTGCGGACCGCTTTCGCCGCAGTCTTCCGCATTTGTGCGCCGCCGCGGTCCCTGGGCCCTGCTTCGAGGGTGGCGCGAAAGAGCCTTATGCGAGACGGATGCGCTGCCTTCACGCTCGAGTGCGCGATGGGCTGCCCTGGAACACGCGGGGTTAGGCCTGCGTCCAGTCGCCGTGATGGCCTTTCTGCCGGGCGGGAGCGGGAGTTTACCTCCCGCCCGTCTCGCCTTGGAAAGGCCGATCGCGATCGCTTGCTTGGCTGAGCGCGCCCCATGCTTCCCCTTCCGCACGTGGTCGATCTCTTCACGTACGTATTCGCCTGCCTGGGTCGATCGTCACTTACTCTTTGCATTTGCCGCACGGTCTTCTCCTTCGGCATCGCTATCGCCCGCCGCCGCTACGATACGTCTTAACCTCATCGGCGTCTTGCCAATACGGCGTAGCGCCGCAATATCGATAAACTTCCGACGCCCAGGTGGTGTCGGCCATATTGGGCCAATGGTCCTTGTCGAAACCCGGAGCACCCTTCAGCGTTTGCTTGTCGAGGTCAGGCGAGCGGGCTGAAGGCGCCGGGCGGCGCGGTGACGCGCGATCGCGCCACGCCAGTCAACGATCTGACCGAGGGCGGCGCTTCAATGGCTAAACTGGGCAGCTAACCTTAGCGCAACACGATGAAGGGAGACAGTCCGGGAGGCCTGTCGTACAGCCGATCTATAATTGGGCCATGGATGCATTCCGCGTCGTTAAACAGTCGTGGACCACAGGGGAGACGCGCGAGGTGGAGGTCTCCCGCATCCACCGGCAGATCGGAGTGGAGTACGATTCCTACCGGCGGATTTATCTCGCCGATGGCCACGAGTGGGTCATCGCCGGCAAAATCGCCCGTGAGGACGGCAAAAGCTACTACATCCTCGAGTGCGTGTCGTGAACCGCGCCACGGGGCTGTTCCTGAAGGCGTTGGGCGCGATCTACCTGATCGCGTTCTTGTCCTTCGGCGTCCAAGCCGGCGGCCTGATCGGCTCCCAGGGCATCTTGCCGGTCGCGAATTTCCTGCGGGGCATGCACCAGGCGCTGGGCGCGCGTGCATTCTGGTATGCGCCCACGGTGTTTTGGGCCAGTTCCAGCGACTCGGCATTGCGGGTAGCGTGGATAGCCGGCGCGGCGCTAGCCATCGTCCTCATACTCGGATTCTTCCGGCGGGCGTGTCTGATCGCGCTGTTGATCCTATATCTTTCCGTCTCGACCGCTGGCCAGGATTTCTGGTCCTTCCAGTGGGACATCCTGCTGACCGAGACGGGCTTCCTGGCGATTTTCGCGGATGGCTCACCCGGTCGCACGTGGCTTTTCCGATGGCTTCTGTTCCGCTTGATGTTCATGTCCGG
>Ga0187855_10002640_pt1 | contig 13429 bp, 13 predicted proteins | sample June2016WEW_8_10_2_FD_132969 | JGI IMG/M metagenome (GOLD analysis project Ga0187855, IMG submission 132969) | Peatland microbial communities from SPRUCE experiment site at the Marcell Experimental Forest, Minnesota, USA - June2016WEW_8_10 | ecosystem: Environmental > Terrestrial > Soil >...
GCGTACTTTCTGGGATTTATCGCTGCGGCGAGATATGAAACACCCAAGCCTCCGCTCTCCATCGTCGGTATCCAGTTGGAATTCCCACCCGCTGGCATTATTCCCAATGCACTCAACAATGCACTTAAAAAGCATCCCGACGCGCAGATAGCCAAACCGAGATGGAACGATGAGCTGATATCCGCGCCCGGCCAGCGCGCCGGTCATATCGATGCCCTGATCAAAGCCGCCTTCAGCGCCGTGGACGACCAGCACCTGCTCGCCCTCACCCAGCACGGCGTATTCCAACGTGCCGAACGACGTCTCTACCGTCTTGCTATTACCGACGAGACGGGCGCGTGCGGCTGTCAGGTAATGCGCAAAGATTGCATAGATGACGACGGTGGCAATGATGAGGACTGCGAGAATGACCATAACGATTTTGCAATGACGCTTTGACACAATGTATTTAGGTTAGCCGTCGCCGGAACAACCAGGCGGCGCCGGAAAGGGTGAGCAGGCCGATTATGGTGAGCGGCAAAAAATCAGGGAGGAGCTGGGTGAAACCGGCACCCTCCAGATAAACCCGTTTAGTGAGGTCGAGCGAGTAGCGAAGAGGATTGATGACCATGACGGATTGAAGAAATTCCGGCATACTGTTGATCGGGGTGGTGAGGCCGGAAAGGAGGGCAAAAGGCAATATCAGGATGAAAGCAAAGAGCATGGCCTGTTGCATCGTCGCAGCGATGGAAGAAACGAAAAGGCCGAGACCGACTGCGGCCATCAGGAACAACGTAAGCCCGGCATACAGGACGAAAAAAGAACCGACGAAGGGAATGTGAAACCAAAACTGCGCGAGGAGCAAAATCGTGGTGGACTGAGCCAGGCCGATGACCATGTTGGGAACGGCCTTTCCAATCATGATTTCGAACGGTCGAAACGGAGTGACCAACAGTTGGTCAAACGTTCCCTGTTCGCGCTCACGGGCGACCGACAAAGCTGTCAGCATCATGGTACCCATCATCGTCAGCGTGCCAATCAGGCTCGGGACCATGCTCCAGCGCGAATCCAGGTTGGGATTGAACCACGAGCGAAGGACGATCCGAACCGGTGGCCCGACTTGACCGTGGCTGGATCGCCAATCGGCGTTGAAATCTTCGACCACGCTCTGGACATATCCCATAGCCGTGCCGGCGGTGTTGGAATTGCGGCCATCGGCGATCACTTGGAGCTGTGCGGGTTCGCCGGCGAGCAGGTGTCGCTCGAAGTCCTGGCCGATTTGGATGACGAGGAGCACGCGGCGGCTGTCGATCCAAGTAGTAATATCTTCGGCCCTGTCGAGATTGGCCTGGCGCCGAAAGATGCCGGATCCATCCAGGCGGGAGAGAAATGCCGTCGAGGCAGCACTATGGTCCTGGTCAATGACGGCATAGGGGACGGAGTTGAGGTCAAAGCTGGCGGCGTAACCAAAAATTAGGCACTGCAACATCGGTGGCAGAAAGATGATGAAACGGCTGCGAGGGTCTTTGAGGACGGCGAGAAGTTCCTTCTGGATCAATGCTAGAATGCGAAGAAGGGAGGAGCTCATATAAATGGGTCAGGAAAGCTGTTTCCGGGTGGCCAGTCGGGTTAAGATCAACATGGTTGCGGCTATCGCCGTCAGAATTCCAAGGTTCAACCAGATCACGCTGCCGACGTTGCCGGCCAAATACAGGGTTTGTAACAGCGCGATTGCGTATCTCGCCGGCATGGCGTAGGTGATCCACTGAATGAAAACCGGCATACTTCGCAGGTCGTAGAGAAAACCCGAGAGCATCATCGCCGGCATAAGAGTCAGTGTCATGGCCAACTGGCTGGCCAGGAATTGGCTCTTGGTCAGGGTGGACACTAGTAGACCTACCCCCAAAGCGACCATGAGGTAGATCATCGAGGCGAGACATAGCAGGAAAAGGGAGCCGCGGAGCGGCACATGAAAGAGAAATTGGCCGGCCAGGAGGCAGAGCATGAAACCGAACATACCCAGTCCGAAATAGGGTATCAGCTTGCTGATGAGAAACTCCCCCACTCGCATGGGAGTGACGAACAGAGCTTCGATCGTTCCCCGCTCCCATTCCCGTGCGACCACCATGGCTGTGAGAAACGCTCCGATGATGGTCATCACCAAAACAATCAGGCCCGGGACCAGGAAATAATGGCTGTCGTTGCTTTCATTGAACCACATTCGATCGACCATGATTACCGGGCCTGCGGCCCCGTGCGCCGCGCTCCATAAGGCGACCGGCCCCTGAGCATAGGCTTGCATGATGCGTGCCGTGTTCGCATCCGTGCCGTTGACGATCATCTGGATTTCTGCATCACCCAGATGCCGGTGCCGAGTGAAGTCGGATGGAATTAACAACGCTCCATCCGCCTTCCGATCCAGCACCATCGTTTTAGCCTCGCCAATCGAGTGAACCACCGTCACTCCGAAATAGGGAGAAAGCTGAAAATCGCCGATGAGAGCGGCGCTGTCCGTAGAGTTATCTTCGTCAACCACGGCGACTGAAACTTTGTTGATATCGAGTGACATCCCGTAGCCGAAAAGTAAAAGCATCATCAACGGCACGACGACGCCGATTGCGATGCTGCTCGGGTCGCGCAGAATCTGCCTCGTTTCCTTGAGGGTCAGCGCCCGAATTCGCCGTAATTTTGCCAACCAATCCTTCATGGCGACCCCTCCCCGGATTTGCCCGCCGTTTTGTCGCGCGCCTCCAAGACAATGGCGATGAAGGCGTCCTCCATCGTCGCTTTATGGCCTGCCTTGGCTGGCGCGTGGGCGCGGAGTTCCGCAGGGGTGCCTTGGGCCAGCACCTTTCCTTTGTCAAGGATTGCGGCCCGATCGCAATACTCGGCCTCTGCCATCAAGTGGGTGGTTACAATCACCGTCACCTCATTGGAAGCAAGAACGGTGATCCGTTGCCAAAATTCGCGGCGGGCAAAGGGGTCGGCACCACTGGTGGGCTCGTCCAGAAAAAGAATTTCGGGCCGATGAAGGAGGGCGGCCGCCATGGCGAGGCGTTGCTTGAATCCTCCCGGCAATTGCTCGCTGGGCAGGTGGACGAAGGGTTCGAGATTGAATTGGCTCATGGCCCACGCGAGCCGCTCCCGTTTTTTCCCGCCTCCAAGGCCGTAGGCGCGCGCGAAAAAATCCAGGTTCTCCCCAACCGTAAGTTGTCCATAGAGCGAAAACTTTTGCGCCACATAGCCCAAATGCTGCCGGGCCGAGGCGCTGGCCTGGCGCACATCAATTCCCGCCACCGTCAAGGTGCCTCCCGAAGGGGGTAGGAGCCCGCAGAGCATGCGGAAAGTCGTGGTCTTGCCGGCGCCGTTCGGTCCTAACAAGCCGAAAATTTCCCCCCGCTTCACGCTGAAATTCACGTGGTCGACCGCAATAAATTTCCCGAAACTCCGGTTGAGATCATGGACTTCAACCACGGTCTCATCCCGGCCGCGTTCGGCCGCAGATTTTTCCGGCCGGCTCTCTTCGGCACGGGCCGGATTGGCTTTTGCCCGTCCCACCCCTTGCAAAAGCACCATGAATCCGTCCTCGAACCTGGGAGGCGTCAGCCGGGCAGGCGCCCCGGCGAACATGGCGGACCCGGATCGGTCCGGACCGGCCTCACTGACAAGCCGGATCTGCCCGCCCTCTGGCACGGCATCAATGATGTCAGCCTCCTCCAGAAGCCTGGCTTGGAAATCCCGCGGTTTGGTCCCTTCCGGGGGCTGGGCGAGAAAGGTGCGGCCGAGCGCCAGACTGCTGACGCCCGCCGGTGGCCCTTCCGCCAATTTTCTTCCCTCATTCAAAACCAGGACACATTCGCATGCGTCCGCCTCGTCAAGAAAACTGCTGCTGATTAAAACCGTCATGCCCTCTTTGACCAGTTTGCGGATGATCTCCCATAGCTCCTGGCGGGAGAGTGGATCTACCCCGACGGTCGGCTCGTCCAATAGCAGCAATTTGGGGGAACGGACGAGAGTGCAGGCCAGGCCAAGTTTTTGTTTCATCCCGCCGGAAAGTTTTCCAGCCAGCCGTTTTTGAAATGGCTCCAATCCGGTCATTTCCATCAGGCGGGCATATTGCGTTTGCTTTTCGCCGGCCGTAACCCCATGCAAATCAGCGTAGAGGTCCAGATTTTCCCGGACGGTCAGATCGTCATATAGTCCAAATATCTGTGGCATATAGGAAATCCGCGACTGGATCGCTTGCGGATCCTTGGCTGCGTCAATGCCAAGCACGGTGACGATGCCATTGTCGGACTTCATCAGCCCGGCCAGGAGACGAATCAATGTTGTCTTGCCAGCTCCGTCCGGCCCGACCAAGGCGGCGAGTCCGCCTTTGCCGACCGAAAAGGAAATGTTATCGAGCGCCAGCACCGATTCTCCGTTTTCGCGGCGAAAGGACTTGCAAACGCCATCCAACTTTAATGCCGCAGAAGAAGCGGGCGATGTCATGGCGATGAAGCGGTTGAAAGCTCCTTCGCTGGCTCCCGTGTCATCGTCTCCCAGCCTCCGCCCAACGCCTTGTAAAGGGCAATGAGATCAAGCGAGACCGCCTGATCGCTCACCGCCAGTTGGTCTTCGGATTGGTAGAGCGAGCGCCGGACATCAAGGACATCGAGAAAATTGATGCGCCCTTTGGCGTATAGACCATTGGCCATATCCAGCGAACGCTGATTCTCGGCCACTTCATCGGCGAGTGCCCGGTGGCGGTTCCGTTCCTGCGCATAAGTCACGAGCGCGTTCTCCGCCTCTTGTAGCGAAATCAGCACGGTCTTCTCATACGTCGCCAGTGCCGCCTCTTGAACGGCAGTTTGACCCCGCACTTCCGCGCGCACGCGGGCAAAATCGAGCCCCCGCCATTCCAAGCTCGGGCCGAGCGACCAGAAAAGGCTGCCAGGCTCGAATGATTTGCTGAGGCTGACGCTTTCCGTCCCGACGTCCCCGGTCAGGGAGAGCTTGGGAAACCAGTCCGATTTCGCCACTCCGATGCGGGCCGTCTCGGCCGCCAGTTGCCGTTCGGCCCGGCGCACATCCGGGCGGCGGCTAAGAAGATCGGAGGGTAATCCAACCGGAACTTCCGGAGGTGATGGCGGCAAAGGCATCGGAGGAGAAAGTTCGGCCACCAGTTCGCCCGGTTCCTTGCCGAGCAGAACCGCTATACCGTACATGTCCATCCGCACGGCGGTATCGAGTGGCGGAATCGTTGCCTGTATTCCCGCAAGCAAGGCCGCTGACCGCGTCACGTCAAGTTCGCTTACGATCCCGCATTGAAAGCGGGCGCGGGTGAGTTCCAAATCTTCCTCCTGAAGTTTGAGATTTCGCCGCGCGATCTCCAATCGGCACTGGCTGCCCCGCAATTCGACATAATTCCTCGCCACCTCAGCCAGCAAACTCACCATCACATCGTTGTGAGCCTCGATTGCTCCTTCCCATTCCGCAGTGGCCGCTTCAAGCGCGCGGCGCTTGCCACCGAAAACGTCAATTTCCCACGAGGCGTCGAAACCGGCGTTGTAAACGCTGTATTCAAAGGGAAAGTTTGGCGGCAACGGCAGTGCTCCAATGAGCGGCTGGTTCTGGCTCTGTTTTGCTCTGGCGAAGGAACCCGTGGCGTCGAGCGACGGCAGGAAATCAGCCGCGCTCCCTTCCCGCACTGCCCGAGCTTGCCGCAGCCGGGCTTCAGCCACGCGCAAATCCAGATTCGATCGCGCCGCCCGCTGTATGAGGGAGTCAAGTTCGACATCATTAAACGAGGTCCACCAGGACGAGAGTGTGGACGCGCTGTCAGTCAGTCCATTTGCCACCGGCGAGCTCCAGGCAACCGGAGCATGAGCAGTCGGGGGGTGATAGTCCGGGCCGACGGCGCAACCGCCGACACCGACAATGCCGACCGCCGCCACGCCTCTCAGGATTTTTGTCCACGACATATGCTTGGCACTTTTCCTATGGTTGACTTCGGGCGGGCGGACTTAATTCCAAGGACACGGTCGCCGGCATACCCAGACGCATTTCGTCTTGGGGGTCCTGGACGAAAATGCGAATTTCATAAACTAGGTTTGGGCGCAGATCTTTGGTCTCGACAGCCTTGGGCGTGAATTCGGCGACGGAAGAAATGAAACCGACCCAACCGGGGATCGTCCGATTAGGAAAACTATCCGTGCTGATCGACGCTTTCATTCCCTCATGAACCTTTCCCAGATCGGATTCGGACACATAGGCTCTGATCCACTTTGGATCGGTGATGGCCAGATTGAAAACCGGTCTTTGAGGGGACACCATCTCGCCGGGTTCCAAGAGTCTGGAGCGCACCACACCATCGCACGGGGAAACGAGTTCGGAGTCGGCCAATTTCCGGTCCGACACCGTCAACCGCGCCTGCGCCATGTCCAAGGCGGCTTTGGCGCTATCGAGGTCTTGCTGGCTGACGGCCCGGCCGGTGGTTAGCTCTGCCAACGCCGTCAACCGATTCCATTGCTGTTTGGCATTGACCAAGTCTGCTTGGGCCTCCGCTGCTTCAGGTTTGAGCCGGCTCGTGTCCAGCCGGGCTAGAATCTGTCCGCGCTTGACCCTGTCCCCTTCCTGGACCAGCACCTCAGTGATGCGCTCGTTATCGTTGAATGCGAGATCGACTTGGCGCAGATCTACATTCCCATAAAGTATCAACCGGTTCTGGTCTTTTTTCGAGTTTACCCACCACCGCCCGAGCCCGAAGCCAATCGCAAGGACCGCCAAAACTGACAGTAGAATCACTCCCGCAACTAGGGCTTTCTTCTTCATTGAAGATGGCGGGGTTTTGGTTTCAGGCTTGGGCTCGGCTTTGGCTTCGGGTTGAGGAGTGGCTTTGGCATCATCTTTTTGAATCTCTCGCTTTGCCTGCTCCCAGTCCTGAACTGCCGGATCACTCTGGTGGCCTCGCTCCTCGTGGATTTCATATGCTCGCTTGGCGATCTGCGGCGTCGGATCAGACGATGGCGTGGCCTTGCCTTCAGGTTGAAGATCAGCTTTGGCTTGAGGCTGTGGCTCGGACTTATTCATAAGTGACTTCCGGGCTAATATTTTTACACCCGTTGCGCTAAAATGATACCTGACTGGCTGAGTGCGCAGTATGGGGTGTTCACCCCAACTGGTCTCCATGCTTCAAGCGTGCGCCAAGCCGGGAAGGGAGGAAGCTGATACCCCAAATTGGCACTCTACCTGCGAACAATTCTGCAATTAAACCAAGCTTATGAATTTCATCAAAAAATGGACGACGACTTCCGGAGGGACACGTGAGCCTTTCGAAGAAAACGGCATATTTGCTGGCCTGGTCCTGATATTCGGTGCGAAGTTGGCGTTGGATGAGCCGGGCTTGTTCGAGCCGATCAAGAAATTATAAGTCATGGAACCAACACACGATGTGCTGAAACGCTCCGCCGGATTGAAACCGCATTGCACCGGCTGGAATTGTCATTCATCACCACGTTGCCGGCGAAATATCACCCGCTGGTGCCCGACGGCCAGCCGAAGATTCGGGACATTGTGGTCACGGAAATCAAGCCCGGTGCCGAACCGAGTCAGCTTAATTGATCATCAATTCATCAGCTCGTGGCTTCGGCCTGCGGTTCGGTGATGCACAGCCCATCCACCGATGCGCATCTGCCGTGGAAACCGCTCGGTGTGTATTCGGCGCACATGGACATGGGCGGTCGCGACCTGCAACTTGATGAGACGCTGGGGCTGAACTGCGCCTGAAATGCCGATATTCTACTCACACTGACGAAATAAGCCCACCTTGGCATCAAAATCACCTTATATACACACAATGCAGGACACAATGCAGGGCTGAATCAGATTAGATCGGATTTATTCGCGATGATGTCGATTTGTCGGCGGAACGACTCGTTTTCACCGGTCGCAACAGCCATTCCAGAGCGGCTGACTCCGACTGAAAGTTTTCTAATTCAAGTCCTCGATTCTCGGCCACCATGACTCTAAAGTCCCGCGAATGAACCCACTCTGGATTGGCCACATGTGCAAGCTTGACCAACGATGCTGCATCAGCCGCAATTTGTTCGACGTAATTATATTGTTCAGCAATTCCGGCCGAGTGAAAACCGGACGCTCCCGTTGAAACAATCAGTAGTTTTCCGATCTTTTGCCTGCGGCAACGAACGACCGCGCAGCTTATCAAGTGAGCCATTTCGTCAAACGAAAACTCTCCAACAGGACGAAACACCGCATACTCCTTTTCCTGTTCAAAATGCTCCAATTTTCTCATTGGATGTATAGTAAATTATATTGGAAGACTTGGCTCAAGCGGAAAACGCCTCGACCATCCATGAAAGTCACACATGGGGTGAACACCCCATAGCAGACGCAAAGCTTTTCTATTTATTTATACAATCGCGCTATGAAAAAAAACGAAATCTTGCAAGCTGGGGCGACGGCTGGAGCAGCGCTTCAAATTCAAACAAGTCCGATTCATCGCATACTCGTAGTGGATCGCGACCCTTACATTTGCCATCTCAATGCTGAAGTTCTGATTCGGCATGGCTACGAAGTGAACGCTGCCGAAGATGGCGCAACCGCCTGGGAGGAGCTTCAAACCAACAGCTACAATCTTCTGATCGCCGACCAAAAAATCCCGAAGGTGTCAGGCGTTGAGTTGCTCAAGAAGATTCATGCCGCTCGCATGGCCCTGCCGGTCATCATGGCCACCAAAACATTGCCCACACGGAAATTCAGTCAGCTTCCCTGGCTCCAACCCGCCACCATTCTGCGCAAGCCTTATACCTTCGAGAGATTGCTGGGAACTGTGAAAAATGTTCTTTACGAGACCGCCATTGTCCGTGGGGAAATTGCGTCGTCTTCAAACTGGCAAAGCCAGCCGTGCGCAACTGGTTTGCAACTGTAATGCCGCCTCACTTTCTTTATGGGGTGAAGATCCGTTTCCGACCGGATGACCCGTCCAATGGCCTGGAGCACGCGGTTCATGCCTGGAAAAGTGTAGGCATAATCGAATCCCGTAGCGTTCTGCTGCTGGAAATAGTTGCGGATCAGATTTCGTTCGAAACACAGCTGCGGTAGACCCACTCCGACGATGACGGCTCCAATTACGGCATTGGAATTTGTGGGTGAGCGTGGCCTTCCTGCGTGCCTACCTGCACCGCCTCGGCCCGAACGGCCTCCTGCCTGGCAAGGAGGATGACTTGCGGGCAATGCTCCAGGCCTATCTATTGAACCAGATCGTCAATGAGCTGGGCCGCGAATTAAAAAACCCAGCCGGCCAACTCCGGATTCCGCTGCAAGGCATCCTTTATCTTTTGGGCGAACCCCAACCCGCCACCGACAGCCGGCGCCACGCCCACCACGCCCGCATCCGGTGCCAAAGGCGCGCCACCTTCATCCGCATTATCGCCATAATGAGCAATAAAACCCGGTTGTCTAGTGAGTTGACTTACAGTTGTCTAATCCGGCTGTATCTGTACAGCCAGCTTCAAATACAAGTTGACAGTGGTGGGAAATCCCACCATAGTAAAGTCATGCCGACATTGACACAAAAACGCCCGACAGTCGTGGAAGATTACGACGTTGCCGCCGACGCCAAAAAGCGCATCAGCCTGCGTAACGCCAAGACAAAGTATTTCCACGTCAAAGCGCTGTCGAACGGCGGCTTTTATCTGGAGCCGCGCGTGCTAGTATCGCCCCAAGCCATTTCAGCCCGTTCCTTAAAGATGCTGGACAAATCCGTGGCCAATCTGAAAAAGGGGCTGGCATCTGCGCCGATTGATTTGTCCGTATTTGCCAAAGCTTGAAGGATTCCAATGGCTTTCAATATCCGCATGGGATTGCCGGAGATGGAAGCATTGTGGAACGATCTTTCGACTCGCAAGCAACAAGGCAAATTGGACAGGGACGAAGAAAAGTTTTTTAAGAAGCTGGTTAAATCCCTCGGCTATCTCGCTGAAAATCCCCGGCACAACAGTTTGGTTTCACACGAGATTGACGACCTGACCCGCAAATACGGATTCAAGATTTTCCAGTCGTATCTCGAAAACAACACGCCGTCAGCCGGACGGATGTTTTGGGCTTACGGGCCGGACAAGCGGGACATCACGGTGCTGGCCATTGAGCCGCACCCGGAGGATCAAAAGCGCGGCGCTTATCAGCGAATAAAATTGTCCACCTTGCCATCGGCAAAATCTAAAGGACATTAAACATATGAGCCCTTTTCATTCTGGAATGAATCATTGGCAACGCCAGTGGTTGAGTGACCGATTGCACAAGAAAAATCAAGAGCAGCCTTTACTGGCGGCATACAGTCCGCCCGTGAGTCGCAAACCGGCACATCCGAGAAAATTAAAACCGAAATCGAAGCCAGCGGCTTGAATTTTAACAGCAAGAAGCGGGTGGTTGTGTTATTTCCTCGTGGTAAAGTTTCCACATGAACGATTATGAGCGGATTGCACGCGTTCTTCGGTATTTGGACGAAAACCACACCGACCAACCGGACTTGGCGACCCTCGCCCGGCACGTTGGTTTGAGCCAATATCATTTTCATCGGTTGTTCACGTCTTGGGCGGGAATCACACCGAAGGATTTTTTGCAATGCCTCACGGTGACTCACGCTAAAGAATTACTCCGCCAAGGAAGAAGCGTTCTGGATGCGACTTTGGGCACCGGGCTTTCCAGCCCAAGCCGTCTGCATGATTTGTGCATCAGTTTGGAAGCCGCTTCACCCGGCGAAGTCAAATCAGGAGGGGAAGGGTGGACAATCACCGTCGGTTTCGCTGATAGCCCGTTTGGCAAATGCCTGATTGGGGAAGGTCATCGGGGCCTCTGCCATCTTTCATTTGTGGATTCTAACCATAAGTCTGCCGCACTGGCAGGGGTCAAATCTCAATGGCCGCGAGCGTACTTGCAGCGGGACGACACCGCTGTCAGCCAACTTGCCAATCGTATTTTCGCGCGAACCCACGTTGGAAAATCGCCTGCTCCCTTACGTGCTTTCGTCCGCGGCACTCCGTTTCAGGTGCGTGTATGGCGGGCACTGTTGCAAGTTCAACGTGGCACGCTGGTGAGCTATGGAGGACTGGCTGCCGCAGTGGGCAGACCAACTGCGGCTCGCGCTGTTGGATCAGCCGTTGGACAAAACCCGCTGGCGTATCTCATCCCGTGCCATCGCGTCATTCGTGAGACAGGTGTGCTTGGCGATTACCGGTGGGGACAGGTTCGTAAACGGGTAATTCTGGCGTGGGAAAACGCAAATGGAAAAGTTTGATGAATCCACAAAAACTGCAATTTCTAAACCTCCGAAATTTGCCGGCACGTTTGACGGCAGAAGAAACCTCGTGGCTTCTGGGGTTTAACCCTCATGATATTCCCATTCTCATTGCAACCGGATTACTCAAACCACTTGGTCAGCCGGTCCAAAATGCAGTCAAATACTTTGCCACGATTACACTTTGCGAATTGAAACAAGATGCCCATTGGCAATTCCGTGCATCAAAAGAAATCATGCACCATTGGCGAAAGCGGAACCAGAAAAGGAACGACGAGTCCACATCACGAAACGAGCAATGAAACCCAGGTCGAACTGTGTATAAAACTGTGTATAAAAATAGTCAAAGCCTAGTGGCATCCTAATGGTGTCCTAGTGCTTGACTAGCCTGTAAAATCAGGCATTATATCAATGAATTCGGCCTCTTCATAGTCCAAAACCGACCCTCGCCTTTTCACTCACGGCATCACGAAAACAGCTATTTTCGGCACAAACCACTAATCTTTTTGATTGTTTGCGCGGATATGAATAATCAGCGCAGTTCCACACCAAAAAGTTCGTAACAATTAAGGCAGTGCAAGGCGATAAAACATGCTACCCGTGGGTGCAAGAGGGAGCTGATACTGCTGGCCCACCGCGTTGTACGGGCCCGGCTGCAGGAGCCAATTCGCCGTGTCAAGATTCGTCGAACTTTGCAGTTGGTATCCGCCTATCCCGGTCGGCCAAGACAAGAGCACGTTGGCGCCGTTGTGTGTCGCAGACATGGCCGGAATCGGGATAAAATTGAAGTTGCTGATCGTTTGTACGGAGTCAAGATCACCACTGCCACCCGTAAACCCGACGAACGCCGGGCCACCGGTAATCGGCAGCGGGCCCACGGTAAAGTTGGTTACAAAGGTTGCGAGCGTGACCGCATCGGTCAGGCTCAGAGAAATGACATTGGTTTGATAGACGATGCTGACGTTAATGGGATTACCGTTGGTGGGATCAATCGCCGGCGTTGTTTGGACGTAATGGCCCAACGTAGCCGGGTCCTGGCCATTGGTGAGGTATTCATAGCCTTGGGCGTTGAACTGGTCGATGGCAATGGCCAGGCTGTTGGTGATGCCGGTGTAACCCAGGGAACCGCCGCCTGTCCCAACCGCCACCGTCCCGGCTGATGTGTTCTGCAGGCAGAACGTGACGCCATCGGCCCTGGTTGTGGTCGTGCCCTGCCCTGATTGATAGGTAAAGGCAACGCGGAAGGCCTGGCAATACATGGGGAAGTTAAAGAACGCACTGCGCGCTTCGCCACCGGGTTGACCATCAGTGAGCGTCAGCACGTTGTTCTGTATGGTTGCACCGCCATTCAGGGTCCAGAGCGCGCCATTGACGTTGAAGAGTGGTTCCAATTCCACCACCAACCCCCCCACGCTGCTGGCGGTCGAGTACGGGGCGAATCCATTGGTCACAAATACCTGATAAGGCCCGGCATCGCTGGTCTGCGCATTGGAAATGTCCAAGCTCAACACCGCGTTGGAAGGGTTCAGGCTGGTGGTGGAGATGGCAATGCGACCGCCCCGGTCACCGTTGTTCAGGGCATTGGTGATCCCCCCGGCTTCGCTATACCATTGATTGGTGAAGGGCGGGCTGCCTTCCACTTGCACGGACAAAAAGGCCGGGGCGCCCACCAACGCGTAATTGGTCTGCGCCAGGTCTTGCACGATCACGGGCTGGTATCCCGACCCGAGTTGCACAATCTTGATCGTGTAACTGGTAGAACCGGCGATGGTCTGCCACACCGCGATGACCGGGAGATTGATCTTCGAGAAAACCCCATTGAGCGAGCCGTAGGTCATCACCTGCCACGTGTCGTTCGCTGCCGGAGCAAACGTCGGGTCGTTAAACGTGGCGGTCAAGGTGCCGCCCAAATTCGCCGGGCCGCTGACAGCTATGGACCCAAAGTTGGCGAGATTGCTGATTCCGAAGTTCAGGGTTCCGTTGGCCAGGTTTGGAGTCTGGCTCAAAGACAACGTCCCGCTGTTTATTGTGACCGTGCCGGAATTGGTCAGGGCGTCCGCGATGTAGCCGGTGTTCCCCGACCCGGCGGAAACATTCAACTGCCCGGCGTTGTAGAAGGTCTGCGGCGCGCCGTAATACGGAAAGGTGAAATAA
>Ga0187855_10002642_pt1 | contig 13425 bp, 8 predicted proteins | sample June2016WEW_8_10_2_FD_132969 | JGI IMG/M metagenome (GOLD analysis project Ga0187855, IMG submission 132969) | Peatland microbial communities from SPRUCE experiment site at the Marcell Experimental Forest, Minnesota, USA - June2016WEW_8_10 | ecosystem: Environmental > Terrestrial > Soil >...
CAAAAACAAAGGACTTAAAGTCCTTTAGAATCCGCAGATCCGAAAAAGGGTGGGGGGAGGGGGTAAATTGTTAACTAGCAACCGAAAGCCGGCAGTAACGACGGGCGACTCGGATCAGGGTGCGGAGCGAAGGCCGACCGAGTAGGATGCGCGATTCCGGCGACCTGGGAGTCCGCCCGCTGTCATCCTACCTACCCGACAAGGGTAGGTGATCTGGGATTCCGGCCAGGCCGGAAAGGATCTCAACCACACCCCGCGGGTGTCACTATCGGCACATAAAATCGAAACCGGCGTGTGCGATGATGCCGAGTTCGTTTCCATTTCGCTTCGGAACTTAATCGGCCAGCGTCGCGTACCAATGGATGCGGGGGAAACCATGGGAACCTTTGGGCAGGACTTGCAGTTCGCGCTGCGCATGATGCGGAAGAATTTGGCATTCACGGCGGCCGCGGTACTTTGCTTGATGCTTGGGATTGGTGCGACTACCGGGATTTTTACGGTCGTGAATGCGGTTTTGTTGCGGCCGCTTCCCTACTCGCATCCGGAGCAGCTTATCCGCGTCTACACGGAGTTTCCGACGTTTCCCAATGGAGGATTGCCGAGATTTTGGACCTCGGCGCCCGAGTTTTTCGATTTGCGGCGCGATACCCATTCGTGGGCTTCGTTGGATGCCTGGCAGGTTGCGGGCACGAATCTCGGCGGCAAGACCCAGCCCGTCCGCGTTACCGCGGCTGACGTGAGCGGCGGAATGCTGGAGACATTGGGGGTCGCGCCCATCGCCGGACGCTTGATTTCGCAAGCGGACGACGTGCCCGGTGCGCCGGTGGTGGCGGACATTTCGTACGGGACCTGGCGAAGCGTGTTTGGCGGAGACCCGAATATTGTGGGCCACGAGACCCGGCTGGACGGGAACAAGTGCACGATCATCGGCGTGATGCCGAAGAGTTTTCAGTTTCCTCCGGGGGAGAGCGATCCTGCGCAAGTGTGGACTCCGCTGCAACTTGATCCTGCAAATCCGGGGAGTCGGGGGTCGCACAATTATTACCTGCTGGGGCGATTGAAGTCCGGGGTGTCCCCGGCAGCGGCGCAGGGGGAGTTGGCGGCGCTGGTGCAATCGTATGGGGAACATCGGTCTCCGCACACCCACAGTTTTAGTCCGAAGGATCACACAATTGTGAGTTATCCGCTGCAGGCGGAAGTGGTTTCCAGCGTGCGGGCCGCGCTTTTGGTGCTGCTGGGCGCGGTCGCGTTTGTTCTGTTGATCGCCAGTGTCAACGTTGCGAATTTGTTGCTGGCCCGGGCGGAAGCTCGACGGCGGGAAATTGCCATTCGCGGGGCCATGGGGGCTGGATTGGGACGGCTGGCGAGGCAGTTTGTGACCGAGGGAATTTTGCTCGCGCTATGCGGGGCAATTCTTGGGTTGGCGCTTGCTTATGGCGGCGTGCGATTGGTGCAGTTGACGAACGCAGGCGGCATTCCGCGGGCGGATGAGATCGTGATGGATTGGCGGGTCCTCGTGTTTACGCTGGGGACTAGCTTGCTGACCGGGGCGATTTTTGGGTTGGCGCCGCTGGTGCCGTTGCTGGTCAGCGGGATTTCCGGTTCGCTGAAGGATGCGGCGGGCAGCACGACGGCGGCGGGGGGAGCGCAGTTGTTTCGGCGTGCGCTGGTCGTTGGCGAATTGGCGATGGCGCTGGTGTTGTTGATCGGGTGTGGATTGATGCTGCGAGCATTTTGGAAATTGCAGGAAGTGCACACCGGTTTGGCGACAGACAATGTGATCACCATGCGTGTATCGCTCCCGAGCGGAACGTACACGGACAATGCGCAGCTGACGAATTTTTGGACGCGGCTGGACCAGCGAATTGCGCACATGCCGGGTGTGCAGTCGGCGGCGTTGGCGTATGGTTTGCCGCCGGTGCGACGGCCAAACATGAATGACACTGAGATCGAAGGATTCGTGAGGCGTGAAGGCGGGCCGATCGAAAACGTCGATTTCTACCAGGCGGTGAACAAGGAATATTTTTCGACGCTGGGGATTCGGTTGATGGAGGGACGACTGTTCGACGATCGCGACGTGTTGGGGGCCGCGTCGGTGGTCATCGTGAATCATACGATGGCAAATACGTTCTGGCCGGGGCAGAGTGCGATTGGGCGGCATGTGCGTCCGGGTGGCGCGAGACCCAACACGCCTTGGAGTACGGTTGTGGGCGTCGTGGACGATGTGAAGAATGCCGGGCTCGATCGACCGGCGGGAACGGAACTGTATTTGCCGTACCAGCAATCGGCCGGTTTCGTGTCGCAGGACACGTACGTGTTGCTCCGGGCGCAGTCGGGAAATCCCGGGGTGCTAGTCGGCGAAGTGCGGGAACAATTGAATGAGTTGGATTCTTCGCTACCTCTGGCGGACGTGCGGACGATGGACGACGTGATGGAACGCGCCCAGGCCCGGCCGAGATTCCTGACGCTACTGTTGACGTTATTTTCGGTTACGGCGTTGGCGATTGCTACCGTGGGGATTTATGGCGTGGTGTCGTACTCGGTGGCGCGTCGAACGAAAGAGTTTGGCTTGCGGATGGTGCTGGGGGCTCAGGGTGGAGATGTGCTGGGATTGGTGATGAAGCAAGGCACCGGGATGGTGTTGATTGGATTGGCTGCGGGATTGGTCACCGCGTTCGCGTTGACACGATTGATGGCCAGCTTGTTGTTCGGCGTGGCACCAACGGATGCGGCGACGTTCGCCAGCGTGACGGCCGTGTTGGCCGCCGTGGCGCTGGCAGCTTGCTATGTGCCGGCGCGCCGAGCAACGCGGGTGGATCCAATGCAGACGCTGCGGTATGAGTAAGGCCCATTCGCTCGAACGGAGTACCTCGACACCCCGAAGGCAGACGTCGCTTGGCAAATCGTCAGTTGGACCGGAACAGTAAGGATGACGCGGGCTAGCGGACTACGCCGGCTAGGGGGCTGCTGGCGGCGGCGTATAGGCGCTTCGGCATGCGGCCGGCTAGGTAGGCTTTACGCCCGGCTTGGGTGGCTTCGCGCATGGCTTCGGCCATTAGGGTGGCGTCCTGGGCTTCGGCTATGGCGGTGTTCATGAGGAGACCGTCGGCGCCTAGCTCCATGGCTTGGGCCGCGTCGCTTGCGGTGCCTACACCGGCGTCCACGATCAGGGGGACTTCGGTGATGCGTTCGCGGAGGATGCGGAGGTTGGCGGGATTCTGGATTCCCAGGCCGGAACCGATGGGGGCGGCTAGCGGCATCACGGCCGAGGCGCCTGCGTCGATCAGTTTGCGGGCGGCGATCAGGTCGTCGTTGGTGTACGGGAGAACCACGAAGCCTTCTTTGACCAGAACTCGGGTGGCTTCGATCAACGCTTCCGTGTCGGGGAATAGGGTTTGCTGGTCGCCAATGACTTCCAGCTTGACCCAGTGGGAGAGGCCCACTTCGCGGCCCAGGCGGGCGGTGCGGATGGCTTCGTCGGCGGTGTAACAGCCCGCGGTGTTGGGGAGGATGAAGATTTTTTCGCGGTCGATGTAGTCGAGCAGCGATTCTTTGGACTTGTCGGTGAGGTTGACGCGGCGAACGGCTACCGTGACCATGTCGGCGCCGGATGCGGCGTGGGCTCGAGCCATTTCCTGGAAGCTGCGATATTTGCCGGTGCCAACGATCAAGCGGGAGCGGAAGGCGCGGCCTGCGATTACCAGTTCGTCTGCCATGGATATCCTCGACTGGATTCTAAACCTCTGAGAGCCTGGCTACAAATTGCCCGCGAAGCGTCGGGTGGCGCGTTTCAGACTTCTTACAAGCCATTGAAAACACTGCGCCTTGCTGGAACGGTTGGATGCTCTGCAGCGCATTAGTTAATAAACAGTAAGCGTACGCCGATTGGCCCGATTGGACGCGGGCTGCGATTTGCTGTAGTTCTATAGAGTGCCGCGGAGACGTGTCGATGGACGACGCGGATGCTGCTGTGGCGCGACTATGTTTGCCGAACGCACAAATTGGAATCTCACGCCGAACCGCTTGAGCGAAGCTCTGGCACAGCACCTTGCTGGCGGAAAGCGGCTGTACGACCTGAGCGCGTCGAATCCCACCGAGGTAGGGTTTTCGTACGATCACGAAACCATTTTGCACGCGATGTGCAACCCGGCGGCGCTGACGTACGTGCCCGATCCGAAGGGCTTGGTGCGGGCGCGGCAGGGTGTAGCGGAATACTACGCGGACCGCGGCGACGACGTGTCGGTGGAAGATATAATTCTCACCGCCAGCACCAGCGAGGCCTATTCGTTCGTATTTCGCGCGCTGTGCAATCCGGGCGACGAACTGCTGGTGCCCGCGCCGAGCTATCCGCTGTTTGGTTTCCTGGCCGGCATTCACGACGTCACACTGGCCCACTATCCGCTGGTCTACGATCATGGCTGGCAGGTCGATCTGCCTTCGGTCGAAAAAGCGATCACGCCGCGCACGCGAGGGATTATTGTCGTGAACCCCAACAATCCCACCGGGCACTTCGTGAAACCAGAGGAATTGGCGGCGCTCAATGCAATCTGTTCGGGGCGGGATATGGCGCTGATTGCGGACGAGGTTTTTCTAGACTTCGCGCACGTCGATTTCAACGGACGCCGTGAACTCAGCAAGGCGCGGCCTCGCGCGGCGAACGGCGGACGGCCCCAATCACTCGCCGTGAACGGCGGAGCGCTCACGTTTACGATGAGCGGATTGTCGAAAATTTCCGGATTGCCACAGATGAAGGCCGCGTGGCTGGTTGCCAGCGGGCCGGAAGCGCTCAAGAAGCAAGCTGTCGAGAGGATCGAAGTCATCGCGGACACCTATCTGTCCATGAATGCGCCGATACAGTTGGCACTGCCCATTTTTCTGGAGCAGCGACATGGATTTCAGAAGCAGGTGCTTACGCGGGTGCGGCGAAATGTTGGTGAGCTGGACCGGCAGCTAATGCTGCGAAAAATGTGCAGCCGGCTGGAAATTGAGGGTGGGTGGTACGCGGTCGTGCGCGTGCCCGCGACACGATCGGACGACGACCTGGCCGTAGACTTGCTGACCAAGAAAGGAATTTACGTCCACCCTGGGCATTTCTACGATTTCGCCACGGACGGGTATTTGATTGTGAGCTTGATTATGCCGGAGCGGGATTTCGCGGAAGGCTGCCGGCAGATGTTGTCTATGTTTTGAGACGAGAGGCAGTGCAGCAAAGAAGCAATGAAGTAAAGAAGCAACGAAGTAAAGAGAAATCCAGAAAATCTCACCTTACGCGATTCGATTAACTTTGGAGGATGGGGCGTGGCTCGGCTACGTCGGCGTAGAGCTGCGTGATGACGTCGCGATATTTTTGCTCGACGACGCGACGCTTGAGTTTCATGGTGAAGGTTAGGCCGCCGTTGTCGAAGGTGAAGTCTTCGGGCAGGAGAGCGAAACGCTTGATGGTCTCCCACTGCGCGAGGTGCGTAGTGAGGCTGGCGACTTCGTCTTCGATGAGCTTGCGTACCCAGGGATGCGAGACCAACTCTTTGCTGGATGCGAATAGAATTCCCTGCTCCGCGGCTTTGGACTCAATGGTAACGGGATTGGGTACCAGCAGCGCGACCACAAACTTGCGCTGATCGCCGACGACCATGGCGTTCAGGATGTAAGGGCTGGTCTTGAGCGCGTTCTCAATGGGTTGCGGAGCGACAAATTTGCCCGCCGCGGTCTTCAGCAGATCTTTCTTGCGGTCGGTGATGAAGAGATAGTTGTCGGCATCGAGATATCCGATGTCGCCGGTGTGGAACCACCCGTCCTCGCCGATGACTTCGCGGGTGGCTTCGGGACTTTTGTAGTAACCCTGCATGACGCAAGGACCCTTGGCGAGGATTTCACCATCCGGAGCGATGCTGATCAGGACGTTGGCAATAGGTTTGCCGGAGCTGCCTACGCGGTTTTTCGGATAGTTGGAGGTCAGAACGGGCGAGGTCTCGGTCAAACCATAGCCCTGATAAATCAGAACGCCGATGGACCAGAAGAACTCGGCAAGATCCTTGGAAAGTGGAGCGCCTCCGGAAAAGACGATGCGCAACTGGCCGCCGGTGCCCGCGCGAATTTTGGAAAAGACGAGCTTGTTGGCGAGAGCCCACTGCAATTTCAGCAGCGGGCTCGCGGATCCCTCGCCGCAACGCCACGGCGCGGCACGTTTTGCAACGTCCATCCCCCAATCAAAGAGCTTGCGCTTAATGCCCGTGTTCTTGCTGCCCTTCTCCATAACGCGCGCGTAGATTTTTTCGAAGACGCGGGGGACCGCGGCTAACACCGTGGGCTTAAGATCCAGAAGCACCTCGGCGAGAAGATTCACGTCTTCCACGTAGGCGATGGAGATGCCGTTGAAGATCAGGACGTAGTCCATGGTGCGGCCGTAGATATGGGCGAGAGGAAGAAAGGACAAGGCCTGGTCGAGGGCGGGCTTCAATTCCTGCGCTGACCAGGAGTCGGTTGCGTTCGAGCAGATGTTGGTGTGCGTGAGCATCACGCCTTTGGGCTCGCCGGTGGTGCCGGAGGTATAGATGATGGAGGCGAGCTGGCCAGGAAGGACTTGCGAGGCGCGCATGCGGTAGGCAGCGATTTCCGCACCGCCCGCCGAGGCAATCAGGGTTTCGTAGCGAAGGCATTCGGTGGGTACGTCGTCTCCGGCGTCGGCAACGATGATGTGTTCGAGTTCGGGCAGACGCGGGCGACACGCCAGGAGCTTCTGTAATTGGGGCGCGCCGCAAACGACGACAACTTTGGCGCCCGCATGATCGAGGATGTAGGTCATGCGGTCAGGCGACTCATTGAAATAGACGGGAACGGTGATGCCGCCGGCTCCGGTGATGGCAAAGTCGGCGGTGTGCCATTCGGGCCGATTCGTGGCGAACAAGCCTACGCGGTCGCCGGGTTTCACGCCTAGTTCAACGAAGGCCATCGACAGGCCTGCGACACGGCGGAGCAGTTCGGCGGAAGAGATCGGGTGCCAAAGATTCTCGCGACGGAACATTTGTGCGCGAGGGTTGGGGAGCGAATCGATGGCGTTGAGAAATCGCGAGGGGAGGGTGCCGTAGGTCATCGAAGTTCGCTCACTTTACTCTAACTGTTTTGGCGGTGCAATTCCTAGGGACGTGAGGGCTAGGACTTTGGTTTGGCAATAGCGCTTCGTGGCTGGGGGTTGAGTTTGGTTGCCCCGGGCTGACGTTGAGATCCTTTGCCTATCCTTGTCGGATAGGCTCAGGATGACAGCGCGTGGGTGAGTTTGGAGGCTATGTTCGCGGCTCGGCTGCCAGCCGCGATCTCGTCGCTTAGCCAGGTGCGATAGCCACGAAGGTGCGACAGAAACAGGTGTCTGGGCGGGAGCCGGCTGGAAGCCGGCGCTACCAAGGCCAGTGGATTTCCGGGTACGCTGCAAAGCGCGAGGGGCTGCGCTAAGATGGGCGACGGAGCCAATTTCATGAGCGCGACAATTTCGGGGACCGGTGCGGGAACCTTGAGCGACACATCGTTGTCGAAGGGACCGTTCCGCGCGGCGCGAGGGACACAGATTTCCTGCAAGGGCTGGCAGCAGGAAGCGGCGCTGCGGATGTTGATGAACAACCTGGATCCGGAAGTTGCGGAGAAGCCGCAGGAATTGGTGGTGTACGGCGGGACCGGGCGCGCGGCGCGAAATTGGGAATGCTTTCACGCAATTGTGCGGTCGCTGAAGGAGCTTGCGAACGACGAGACTTTGCTGGTGCAGTCGGGCAAGCCCGTGGCGATTTTTCGGACGCACGAATATGCGCCGCGGGTTCTGTTGTGCAATTCCAACCTGGTGGGTCACTGGAACAACTGGGATCGTTTCCACGAACTCGATCGCGCGGGCTTGATGATGTATGGGCAGATGACCGCGGGGAGCTGGATTTACATTGGGACGCAGGGGATTTTGCAGGGTACGTATGAGACGTTTGCGGCTGCGGCTGCGAAGCATTTCGGCGGCAGCCTGGCGGGAAAATTGGTAGTAACCGGCGGCATGGGTGGCATGGGTGGAGCGCAGCCCTTGGCCGCCACCATGAACGGAGCGGCATTCTTGGGGATCGATGTCGATCCGGAGCGCATCAAGCGGCGAGTGAAGACGGGCTACTGCGATGTGATGGTGACGAATCTGGACGAAGCGTTGCGCATTCTGAAGAATGCGGTGCGCAAGGGGGAAGCGACTTCGGTCGGGCTGGTTGGCAATTGCGCCGATTTGATTCCGGAGATGGCGCGGCGCGGCGTCGTTCCGGATTTGCTGACCGATCAGACTAGCGCGCACGATCCGATCGGCGGGTACGTGCCGAATGGCATGACGCTGGAAGCGGCGTTGGAATTGCGCAAGAACAATACGGATGAGTACAAGAAGCGGTCGATGGCGGCCATGGCGGCTCACGTCCAAGGCATGCTGAATTTGCAAAAGCTCGGCGCGGTGACCTTCGACTACGGAAACAATATTCGTACATTCGCGTTCGAGCAAGGCGTGAGGAATGCTTACGACTTTCCCGGCTTCGTGCCCGCTTATATCCGGCCGCTTTTTTGCGAGGGCAAAGGGCCGTTTCGGTGGGCGGCGCTTTCCGGAGAAGCTTCGGACATTGCGCGGGCGGATCAACTGGTGCTGGAGATGTTTCCGCAGAACGAGCATCTGGCGCGCTGGATCAAGCTGGCGCAGAAGCGCGTTAAATTTCAGGGATTGCCGTCGCGGATCTGCTGGCTCGGGTACGGGGAGCGCGATAAATTCGGCTTGGCGATAAATGACCTGGTGGCGCGCGGCGAATTGAAGGCGCCGATCGTGATGGGGCGCGATCATTTGGACTGCGGGTCGGTGGCTTCGCCTTACCGCGAGACGGAGTCGATGCTGGACGGGTCCGACGCGATCGCCGATTGGCCGTTGCTGAACGCGCTGGTGAATACTGCGAGTGGAGCTTCGTGGGTGTCGATCCACAACGGTGGCGGCGTGGGCATAGGTTACTCACAGCACGCCGGGCAGGTGACCGTAGCGGACGGGACGAAAGAAATGGCCGCGCGGATCGAGCGGGTGCTGACCAATGATCCGGGCATGGGCGTGGCGCGACATGTGGATGCTGGCTACCCTGAGGCGACCGACTTTGCGCGGAAGTCTGGTGTGAAGATTCCGATGATGTAGTGGCGTTCTGGGACCGCGACCGTACGGTCTAGGGTAACGTTTTCGGCCGCGTGCCCAGCGGGACCCACCATGCATCGAATGAGTGAATGTTGGATGGAAAAGTCGAGGAGGTGAGTATGTACGTCATTCTTGGAGCTACAGGGAACACCGGTTCGGCGATCGCGGAAACGCTTCTAGCGAAGGGCGAAAAAGTACGCGCGGTTGGACGTAGCACGGAACGCCTGGCGAAAGTTGCCGGGCTGGGCGCGGAGCCCTTCGTCGGTGACATCGCGGATTCCGAATTCTTGACACGGGCGTTCGATGGGGCGCGAGCGGTGTACTTTATGCTGCCGCCCGATCCCACCAGCAACGACTATCGAGGGCACCAGCGGCAGATTATCGAGGCTGGGGCGACGGCTCTGGAAGCGGCCCACGTGCACTACGTAGTGGCGCTGAGCAGCTTTGGCGCGGATAAGGAATCAGGCACCGGGCCAGTTGCGGGGCTGCACGAAATGGAGTCGAGGCTGCAACGAATTGCCGGATTGAATGCACTGTACCTGCGCGCGGGCTATTTCATGGAGAATGTGCTGCCGCAGGTTGGCGTGATTCAAAAGTTTGGCATGATCGCAACGCCGCTGCGTAGCGACTTGTTGCTGCCGCTGATTGCCACTGAAGATATCGCCGCGGCGGCGGCCGAGCACCTGCTCAAACTGGATTTTTCGGGGCATCAGACGCGGGAGTTGCAAGGGCAACGCGACATCAGTTATGCGGAAGTTGCTCGCATTGTGGGCGCGGCGATTGGCAAACCGAGCCTCAGCTATATGCAACTTCCTAACGAACAATTCATCGAGGCGCTGACGCAGATGGGCTTCTCCGGGAGTTTCGCCGGATTGATGGTGGAAATGACGGATGCGTTGAACGACGGACGGATGAGGACGCTCGAACCGCGGTCTGCTGGGAATACGACGCCGACTTCGTTTGAGACGTTTGTGCAGAACGTATTCGTACCGGCGTTTCGAGGCAAGGCTGCGACCGCGTAAGCACGGGCTGCAACGGAGTCGAGCGCCGTTGTTTTAAATTGCAAGGATAGGCGCGGCTGTTATTGCAAATGAAGCCGCGCCTTTCCATTTGTTCACGCAACTCTGAAAGCTTGTGCCTCTGTGCTGCGTTTTGGGCATAATACGGGGACCTTGTCGAATTCCCTTCTCATCACTGGCGCTTCTCAAATACTCACAATGCGGGGGCGTGGACCGCGGCGTGGGAAAGCGCTTTCGAATCTTGGAATCATTAAGGACGGGGCGATCTTGATTCGTGAGGGGCGGATCGCTGGCGTGGGGCCGCGCGCGAGAGTCGAGGCGCTGCCGGAGGCGAAAGCGGCGGAGAAGCTGGATGTTGCGGGCCGGGTGGTCCTGCCGGGGTTCGTCGATTCCCATACACATTTGATCCATGCCGCGAGTCGAGCGGAAGAATATGAATTGAAGATTGCGGGCGCGAGTTATGAAGAGATCGCGCGCAAGGGCGGCGGGATACTGAATTCGGTGAAGAAACTGAGGGCGGCGACGTCGGAAGCGCTGAAAAAGCGGGCGAGGGCGGCACTACATGAGTTTGCGGCGCATGGAACGACGACGATAGAAGCGAAGAGCGGTTACGGGCTGGATGTCACGAGTGAGCTGAAGATTTTGGGGCTGCACCAGGAGTTGAAGCGAGAGCAGCTGTTGGAGATTGTTTCGACATTTTTAGGGGCGCACGTAGTACCGGCAGAGTATCGGGGCACACCGGACGGTCCGCAGCGGTACGTGGCGCTGCTGATCAACCGATTGATTCCCGAGGTAGCGGAACGAAGGTTGGCCGAATTTTGCGATGTGTTTTGCGACCGCGGGGCGTTCACGCGGGGGCAGTCGGAGCAGGTTCTGGAAGCGGGGCGACGGCACGGGTTGTTACCACGGCTTCATGCGGAACAGTTGACGCGGACAGGTGCGACGCAACTTGCGGTGCAGCTTGGGGCGGCGAGCTGCGATCATTTGGAGCAAGTGAACGCAGCGGACATTCGGGCTTTGGGGAAGTCGAAGACGGTGGCGACGCTGCTGCCTGGCTGTGACTTCCATCTTGGCTTGAAGAAGTATGCTCCGGCGCGTGGGTTGATTGCGGGCGGCGCGATTGTGGCACTGGCCACGGACTACAACCCCGGCACCAGCCCGACTTTGAGTATGCCCATGATCCTGTCGCTGGCTTGCACGCGATTGCGGATGACGCCTGCGGAAGGCATTGCGGCCGCGACGATCAATGGGGCTTACGCGCTGCGTCGCGAGAAGGAGATCGGTTCGCTGGAGTCGGGAAAGTTTGCGGATATCGGCGTGTTCGAAGTTGAGGATTACCGGGAAATTCCCTACTACTTTGGCGTGAACAAGTGTTGGATGACGATCAAGCGGGGCGAAATAGTCTTTCGTGCAGCGAGAGCCGGCGTTACCGACTAGTGTGTTCCCTACCATGGGGAAAGCTGTGTGGCAGTCTCCAAGCGAAGGCCTCAGTGGCTAAAGCCGGATGGACTTATCGCTTTACGGCACGGCTGAAGCCGTCCCCTCCCGTGTAGCGTGCCCTCTCTTCTAATGTCGGCTGGGGTGGCTGAGCGGGCAAAAATCTCCTATCATGATTAAGAGCGAGACGATTTGAGGAATCCATTGCGATGAAGCGACTGATTGAGTGCGTGCCGAATTTTTCCGAGGGGCGGGATCCCGCGAAGGTGGACGCGATCGTGGCGTCGATGAGCGCGGTGACGGGCGTGTATGTGCTGGATCGCGAGATGGACGCCGACCATCACCGGTGCGTGGTGACGCTGGCGGGGGAGCCGGACGCCGTGGCGGAAGCGGCGTTGCGCGGCGTCGGTAAGGCTATGGAGCTGATTGACCTGAACATGCATACCGGAGCGCACCCGCGAGTCGGAGCGGCGGACGTGATTCCGTTCATTCCGATCCATGGGGTCACGATTGAGGATTGCGTGGCGCTGGCGCGGCGTGTGGGGAAAGAGATTTGGAGCCGGTATCGGATTCCTGTGTTTTTCTACGAGGCGGCGGCTACGCGGCCCGATCGGACGAACCTGGAGAATGTGCGACGCGGTCAGTTTGAGGGCTTGCGCGATGAGTTGAAGCGCAACCATGAGCGGCAGCCGGATATTGGCGAGCCTAAACTGCACCCTACGGCGGGCGTCACCGTCGTGGGGGCGCGCAAATTCCTGATCGCCTACAACGTTAACCTGAATACCCCGGACATCAGCATCGCCAACAACATTGCGAAGGCGATTCGCTATTCTTCCGGCGGGCTGCGCTATGTGAAATCGATGGGGGTGGAATTGAAGGCGCGGAACCTGGCGCAGGTATCGATCAATCTTACTGATTTCGAGCAGACGCCGATGCATCGCGTGTACGAAATGGTGAAGCGCGAGGCGGCGCGATATGGCGCGATTCCGGTTGGCAGCGAGATTGTCGGGTTGATTCCGAAAAAAGCCATTGAGATGGCGGCGGATTATTTTCTGCAGGTCGAGAATTTTTCGCCGGAGCAAATCTTTGAAAACAAACTGGAAGCGGCGCTGACCGGCGCGCCGGCGAACGCTGGTGCAAAAGAGGGCAAGCTGGCGGGCCTGGCGCGGCCATTTCTGGAGGCGGTTGCGGCGCCCACGGCAACACCCGGCGGAGGAAGCGTGGCGGCGTTTGCTGGGGCGCTGGCGGCATCGTTGGGACAGATGGTTGCAGGACTTTCGCGCAAGAAAAAAGCGCAATTCTTGGTCGCGGACAAGCTATCTGATGCGCTGGATGAGATGCGGCGGGCGGCGGAGGAGCTCACGCTGGCCATCGATCGTGACTCGGATTCTTACGATGACGTGATGCTGGCGTTCAAATTGCCGCAGGGCGATGCGGGAGAGATCAAGTGGCGGGAAGAAGCCATTCAGATCGCGACGCGGGCCGCAGCCGAAGTGCCGCTTGAGGTGGCGCACCGTACAGTTACCCTTTTCGAACGCCTGGGACAACTTGCGGCTATCGCGGCGGCATCCATGAAGTCAGACTTAGACGTAGCCCGGCTGATGGCTGCGGCGGGCGCCAAGGGCGCTTTGGCCAATGTCGAGATCAACCTCGATGCAATAAAGGATGCCGGGTACGTGGCCGCAACGCGAGAGAAAGTTTTGGCGCTGCGCGAGCGCCTGGGCGAGACCCGCACGATCAACGCGTAATCGCCGCCGGTCTTCTTCGAAGGCCGAAAGGAGAATCAAGATGAACCGAATCAAG
>Ga0187855_10002643_pt1 | contig 13424 bp, 10 predicted proteins | sample June2016WEW_8_10_2_FD_132969 | JGI IMG/M metagenome (GOLD analysis project Ga0187855, IMG submission 132969) | Peatland microbial communities from SPRUCE experiment site at the Marcell Experimental Forest, Minnesota, USA - June2016WEW_8_10 | ecosystem: Environmental > Terrestrial > Soil >...
GACCCGCTCTCGCGAACGTTCCTCCGGCCGCAGTTGTTCGCGCTCGATCAGGTTGTAATACCAATTCAGCTCTTCGCGAAGATTGCGGATCGAACGCACCAGTTCGCTTTGTCCAGGATCGGCAGCCGTCGGAACGTGTACCGGTTGGTTGAGAAGATCCATAAGGGTTCGCGATTTCGCTTGTTCGATGTAGGCGAACGCTTCTTCGAAACTGTTCTGGCGGCGGAGGCAAATATCGACCAGGCTCTCGTAAACTTCAAGTTTGTTCTCGAAGAACGCGATCTTCAGCTCTTCTCCGCGAAGGCTGCTCCGCAAGCGCTCAACGGCCACGCGCGCACGGCAGTACGACTCGTAGGCCGCATCTTCGTTTCCGGTTACACGCTCCACTTCGCCCATCAGAAACTCGGCCTGATAGAGGAGGGTGGGCGAATCCCAATTCGCCAGTTCGGTTAGCGCTATCCCGCAGTGTTGTTTTGCGAGTTTAGCGTCACCCAGGCGCAACGCAATCCTCGCCGACATGAGACCGGCCAGCACTGCCTTACCGCGCATCGGCGATGCTCGAAAAAACTCGTGCGCCGCCGCGCAAAGCCGCTGCGCCTCAAACAGTCTCCCCTCCTTGAAAAGGACGAGGGCTTCGTACAGGTCAATCAGCGAAGGCCACACCTGGTTGTGGTCGCGCACAAACATTTCTTTTGACTGCGCAAACAGCTTGACTGCCTCAAACGGCTGCCCCTGGCGGCTGGCGGCAATGGCGGCGAAGCCCAACGCTTTTGCAGCTTCATAACCAAAGCCGAGTTCGTGAAAGGCTTCGTTCGCCGCTCTTCCCAGTTCGCCAGCCTCGGCGCTCAGATTTAATTCCAGATAGATTTCAGAAAGGTCAAGATTGCAGAGCGCCAGTTGATAGGCATCGTTCGCTTTCTTGGCGCTGATGGACGCATCCCGAAGCATTTGAATCGAACGCCCGTACTCCCCGCGCAAGAAATACAGGTAGGCGATGTTGTAGTCGGCATAGGCGACCAGGATCGGCATCTCCTTCTGCTCGCAGTGCCGGCGCGCTACCTGGTGCAGTTCCAGTGCCTTGGGAAAATCGTTCAGGGAGATGTGACATAGCGACAAGTTGCTCAGGACGGCCGCCAGCCCTTCAGCATCGTCATGAGCCAGCATCTGCTGGTACGCGCGCTCGTAGAATGCGAGTGCTTCGGTGAAGCGATCCTGCCGGTGATAAATGTTCCCGATGTTGATTTCCAATCGAGCCAGGCGGCGGGTGTTCCCTTGTTGTCGAAAGATCGCTCCCGCTCGTTCTCCGGCTGCGAGCGCCTCATCGTACCGGCCCAGCAATAGCAACGGCTGAATGGATCCGCTCAGAGTCCGGGCAAGTTCAGCTTTTTCGCCGGTTTGGTCAAACAAAGCGACTGCCCGCTCGTGCAACTGGACCGCTTCCGCGTGCTCGTCGAGCGCGTACATCGCATTCGCTTTTGCGCGCAGACTTCGGGCCAGCAGGCGTGGAGTGTCCAGCGTTTGGGCAACATCCAGGGCTGCATCCGCTATGTATTTGGCGCGCTGCGTGTCGACGCGAACCTCTTGCCACACTTTCTCGCTGAGCGTGCTTACGATTTCATCCCATGTAATTGCCGGATGTTGCCTGACCAACTGCGCCCGGCTCGAAGCATCGTCAAGCGCGAGCAAGCGTTTGATGATGGCGTCTGCCTCGGTCTTCCGAACCGCCTGGACGCTCATAGGGACTAGAAACCTCTCTTCTTCAGCTGCTTTTTGAGATAAGCCAGGCAGCGGCCTCGGATTGCTCCGATCGACCCGGTCGCCATACCTAACTCCTCGGCAATGTCTTCGTAGGGCCGCGGAGGAATTTCAAAAAAAAGCAGCCGGACCATCCGCTCACACTTTTCGGGTAACTCCGCGATGGCATCGCGCAAGATCTGTTCTTGTTCGAGTTGCGCCAGCAAGTGCTCGGGAAGTTCGTTCGCGCTGCTGGCGGGGAGCGCGCTGTCACTGCCTGCGCCCTCGGGGGCAAGTTCAACCAACCTGTCAGCGGCGCGCTGGTAATGGAGGCATTTGTGATAACAGGTCTGCATCAGCCATTTCGGCAGGGCTCGTTGTTCGCGGAGGCGGGGCAGCTCGGAAAGCAGGTCCACACAAACAGACTGAAAGATGTCGCCCGCATCCTGATACATGCCGAGCTTGATCGGAATCGAGTAGATGAGGTTCTTGTACTTGTCGATCAGCGTCGACCAGGCTTCCTGGTCGCCCTTCAGGCAACGGCCAATCAGCCGTTCATCGGAAGAATCCGTCGGCTGTTCCTTCTGCCTTCCTGCTGCCGTTCCTGTCATTGTAGTTCCAGTCAGCGAACTCCCGCGCTCTCCTGAGCCGGACCGCGAACGTAAAGTTCGTCCGCATTCCACAGCGTGTAAGGATCAAGCACTGCCGGATGGAAGTTGCCGACCCGCGAATCCGCGCCGGCAAGGATGTTGGGCGTTCCCAGAAAGATGAAAGGCAGATTTTGCGCGATCAGTTCTTGAGCGCGATCGTATAACTGCTTGCGCTTGGCATAGTCGAGCGTGACCATCTGTTGTTGCATTAATTGATCAAGTTCACGCTCCCAATCGGAAGCGGGTTGAACCTCGCCCAGGTGCCACAGGTGCGAGGTCCCAGCGGAGGCCCAGACGTTCATCTCCGGATTTGGATCCGCATCTCCGCCGCCCAGCCCCATAACTGCGGCGTCGTAATCAAAGCTCTGAAACACGCGGTCGATCATCGCTCGAAATTCAAGTGGAACCACATGAATCTGCATTCCGAGGTGTGAGAGGTCGTCCTGCAGCAGGGTTGCCATTTTCATGCGCTGGCTGTTCGAGGAACTGGTAATGACCGAAAATTCGACCGGTCGCCCCGCCGCATCCAGCAACTGGCCAGCGGAGTTCCATGAATATCCCGCTGACTTCAGGATCTGACGCGCGGTTTCGACGGAGCGTGGCGGATGCGGGATGTTCTGGTTGATCCAAAGTTTGTTCCCCGGTCCCACATTGCCCCACAAAGCAGCGCCGCGGGCTCCATAGACCAGGCGCACGATGGAATCGCGATCCACCGCCGCCGAAATCGCCTGGCGGAATCTCAGGTCGCGAAACCACGCCTGCTTGCGGGCAACCTGGTCGAGCTTCTTTCCGCTGAGGTCGTTCAGGTTAAACAACAAAAAGTTGTATTCGAGGCTCGGACCCATATCCGCCAACTGCGAACCGGCGTGGGATTTTTCCCGCGAAAGCAGGTTGTAATTTTCCGCGCTCAGGCGGCTTACGATGTCGGTCTCACCTGCCTCGAAGCGCATCACTTGCGCGTCTTCGCTGCCGACGAACAAAAACACGAGCTCGTCCAGATAAGGCAGCCGCTGGTTCTCGCGGTCAACCTTCCAGTAATAAGGATTGCGTTCCACAACTATGCGCTGTCCAGGAACGTATTGCTTCAGGCGAAACGGGCCCAATCCAGCGATTTCTGCGGGTTGCACATTCAGGGACCACGCCTGTGCGAAATGGCCGTCGCGATATTGTTTTTCCAGCAGATGCTTCGGCAGCATCGCCAGTCCATCGAACAATCTTTCTGCGGCTGCATAAGGGCGCGGCAACACGAACTGCACCGTGTATTGATCCAGTTTGGTAACGACCATGGGCTTGCCGTCGATGATCAGCAGATCTCGCTGCGGGGAGTCCACCGCTTCATCCATATAAACGCTGAAGGAAAAAACCACATCGTCCGCATCGAACAGGTGCCCATCGGAGAACCGGATTCCCTTGCGGAGTTGGAGCGTAAACGCGCGGCCATCAGGAGATATTTTCCACGATTTAGCGAGGGCGGGCTCGGTCTGCTGCGTCGATCGGTTGATCTCGATCAGATCACCCATAAGACGCCCAATCACCTCGCGTGAAACCGCATCCGTAACAGTAACCGGGTTGAGCGTCTTAGGTTCGGAGCGTTGTCCAATCGTCAAGTGTCCGCCGTAGTGGCCGGAAACGTCAGCCATGCGCGCCAGTTCTTCGCCTGGCTTGGCCGCATCCGGAACGGGCGCCGCGGCAAAGCATGCTCCGGTGAGCAGGCACACGTGTAGGGTTAGGCGGATGAGCTTCATTAAGACCCCTTACCCCACAGAACATTTTTCTAGGTTGAATGAGATTTTAACTGGGAATGAAGTACATCGGCGAGGTAACTATAGAGTACGGAAGTAACGATAACGGCGCAGGCCGGGGCCCACAGCCAGCCATAGGAAATCAGGACGCTGTATTGCTGCAACGTACTTAGCATGTTGCCCCAACTCGGTACCGGCTCACTGACTCCAAGGCCGAAGAAAGAGAGTGTTACTTCGGCGGCAATATATTTCGGAACCAACAATGCCGCCTGAGTGAGCAGCACGCCAAAGGTTTCAGGCAGAATGTGCCGTCGCAGAAGGTAAACGTCGGATCCGCCAAAGCCGCGAGCCGCGAGAACGTAATTCCGGTTTCGCGAGCTGAGCACCAATCCCCGCACCAGCCGGGCGGGACGGGCCCAGCCAATTAGACCGATCACGCCGGTCAGAAGAAAGAAGGTGCGGAGCGTGCTCAGATGCAGCGGCAAGAATGCCCGAACTCCGAGGAGGAAATAGAGCCAGGGTAACGAGAGAAACAGCTCGGTCACGCCCATCAGCGTCTCGTCAACCCATCGCCCATAGTAGCCCGCGATGATCCCGAGAACACTTCCGGTCAGCAGCGCGATGAAAGTGGCGGTGAGTCCGGCGGCAACCGAAATCTGGCCACCAAACAGAACGCGGGAAAATTCATCGCGCCCGTAGCCATCGGTTCCGAAGAGCAGGACTCTACCCGGTTCGATAGCTCCGAACCAATGCACATTCGTTTCAAAAACACCGAATAACTTGTAACGCGGTCCCTGTACAACAAAATGCACCGGATATTCGTGGCTGCGGTCTTCTTCATAGCTGCCGGAGTAATTGCCATCCAGCACGCTCGTCCATGCGTACACGAACGGGCGCAGGTGGAACCCTGAATCATCCTCGAAATGCAGTCGCGTGGGCGGAGCATACGGCAGCTCGCGGTCCTGGGTGGTGGGATCGTACGGCGCAAAGAAACCAGCGGACAGCAGGACGAGATGCAATCCGACAAGCACGGCAACTAAGATGGCGGTCTTAGCTCGCATCCGCCCTGTCTCCGTCTCCGTCTCTGCGAATGCGTGGGTCTAAGGCGAGCAGCATTACGTCGGCGACGAAATTCCCTCCCACCATGAATAGGGCCGAAAATATGATTCCCCCGATGACCAGATATAAGTCGCGGGATAGCGTCGCTTCCAGAAGCAGCGGACCCAGGCCGGGCCAACCGCAAACCATCTCGACCATCAGGGATCCACTGAGGAGCCCAGCCAGAGAAAATCCCAGAAGGGAAACTGCGGGATTTGCGGCCACCGGCAGCACGTGCCGGAAGAGGAGTCGGGTCGGGCTGGTTCCGAATCCGCGCGCGACTTCTATGTAGCGAGCGCCCAGAACCTCAAGAACACTGGCGCGAACGTGCCTGACAATTACGGCAGTTTCGCAAAGCACAAGGATGGACACCGGCAGCGCCAAGTGGAGTATGACATCCTGCAATTTCGCCCCGGCAGAGAAGACCTCGAAATCGGCAGACACCATTCCGCCGACGGGCAGGATTCGCCAACGAACGACGATCGCGAGCAGCGCCACGGCAATCACCAACTCCGGAACGGAAACGAAAAATGCGCTCGCGAGGCTTACCGTCTTATCCAGCAACCCGCCACGCCGGGCAGCCGTCCACACGCCCAATGGCACCGCGATCATCCAGGTCAGAAGCAACGCCGTGGTCGTAAGCAGCAGTGTATTTTTCGCGCGACTCCACAGCAGCGGCGTCACCGGAGTGCTGTACGCGATGGAATATCCAAGGTCGGCGTGCAGGGCGGACTTCATCCAGCGCCCGTATCTCACTATAAGCGGCTGGTCCAACCCGTAGCGGGAGCGGAGAGCCGCGATGGTTTGCGGCGAAATCTGCGGGTTCAGCCGCATTTCGTCAAAAAAACTTCCCGGCGCCATTTCAGTCAACAGGAAACAGAGTGCCGACACCCCGATCAGTAAAAGAATCGCACGCACCAGCCTGCGTCCGATGTAATTCACGCCGACTCCCCCGTGATCGCCGTGAGGTTCGATGCGGCTGCCTTCGCCGAGGCCAGCAGTTTCTGCGTTGCCGGATGGTTAGGACTCGAGATGATCTGCCCGGTTGGGCCCACTTCCACCGTCCGCCCTCCGGACATAACTCCGATCACGTCCGCCAACCGCGCCACCAGTGCTAGATCGTGAGAGATCAGAAGATAAGTCAGCGAGTGCGCTGCTTGCAGGTCGAGCAGCAGGTTGGCAATTTGCGCTTGGGTAGATACGTCCAGTCCGGAAAGTGCTTCATCCAGAACCAGAAGCCGCGGGCGCAAGGTGAGTGCTCGCGCGAGCGCAAGCCGCTGGCGCTGGCCGCCGCTGAAGTGAAGGCTCGATCGGTGCACCCAATCGGGAGAAAGCCCAACTTCCACCATCAGGGCGCAGGCGAGATCGTGACGACTCTGTCGATTGTGGCCACCTTGGTCGCTGTTTCCGCGTTGATGATCGATCAGCAGAGGCTCCTCGATGACGTCCAGTGCCGAAAAGCGTGGGTTCATCGAGGTAACCGCATCCTGGAACACCATCTGGATGCCGGAGCGAAAGGGAGCCAGTTCGCGCGAATGGAGTTGTGCCAAGTCCGTTCCCTCGAACAGTACTTGGCCCGAGTCCGGCCTCTCCAGGCGGGTCACGCATCGTGCCACCGTGGACTTTCCCGATCCCGACTCTCCGACCAGCGCCAGTGTTTGCCCGCGTTGGATCTCGAAATCGACGCGGGTCGCCGCGGACACGAGCGTGCGTTTCCGCCAGAGACCACCCCGGACGTATTGCTTGGACAGTCCGTTCACTCGTAGCATGCGCTCAATGGGCGCTTGGTCAGTCAATGAAGATGAATAGGTCGCCAAGTTACTCCCCATATTTGAAACAGTTCACGGGTCGTGAGGGCTCGGGTATAAACTCAGGCGGATATCGGCATGAACAGACTTCCATCCGTTCGGAGCAGCGCGGCTCAAACCGGCATCCGATCGGGATGCAGGTCGGATCGGGGGATTCACCCTCGATCGCTGGAAGCCGGACCCGCGCACTCGATCCCGTGACCACCGAAGAGGTCGCGATCCGCACCAGCCCCTGCGTATAAGGGTGCAAGGGCCGCCCGAGAATCTCGGCGCTGGCACCGACCTCCACGATGCGGCCGGCATACATCACTGCGATGCGATCGGCGAATCCGGCAAACAATGCGGGATCGTGGCTGATTACCAGAATCGCCGTCCCGTGTTGCTGTCGAATCTGCGACAGAAGCGCGATAATCTCCGCTTGGAGGGTCGCGTCGAGTTTGCTAGTAGGTTCGTCGGCGATCAAGAGCGCTGGCCGGCACGCAACCGCCTGCGCAAAAGCGATCCGCTGGCGCTGCCCGCCGCTGAGTTGATGGGGATAGGCGGAGTAGATTTCCTGTGGGAGATCGAAACCAACCTCTTGAAGCAATTCCATGACTCGGGTCCGGCGTTGCCTGGCATTGAGTGGCAAGTGCGCGCACAACACTTCGCCGACCTGCGAACCGACCGTCATCACAGGATTGAGCGCTAGAGCCGGATCCTGCGGGATCAGAGATATTTCCCGACCGCGAATGTAACGCAGTTCCGGCTGGGACAGATTCAACAAGTCGCGACCGCGAACCAGAATCGTCCCCCGCTCGCATCTCGCGTGCGGCGCGAGCAACCGGAGCAGTGCGCTAGCCAGCGTGCTTTTCCCGCAACCCGACTCTCCCAGTATCCCGACAATTTCTCCGGCGCGAACATCAATACTGACGCCATCCAGGGCGCGAATCACGTCGCCGGGTCCACCATAGTACGTAACCGCCAGATCCCGGACTTGGACAAAATACTCTCTTGGACCATCCACTAGGCAGCAACTCCGCTGGTCAGATCTTACCCACAACAGTCGGACTCGGATAGCGTGCTGGGCGACCACGCCCAAAGTTCGTAAACTCTACGCACACGCACGCAATCATTGTGTAGCGCTGAGTCATGGCTCGCTTGGCGGCTTGAGTGGGGCTTCCCTATTGAGATTGAGAAGTTCGAGAATTCGGCGGAGTAGATCGGCCACGTAGGGCAGTGGCTCGCGGTCGAGAAGCCTTTTCCCAGGCCGCGAAGGCACGGTGATGAAGAAGGCCGAATATCGCCCAAGGCGGCCAACAGTGAATCTTGGCACTCTTCGGTCAGGCTTGGCCCTCTTCAGTCAATCTCAACCGAGGCAGTGCAAATTTTGCAGTGAATACAAGAATTCATATACACGTCTTGGATGAAGGGATGACTAAGAAGATACAGGCGTCAATGATTCTGGGCGTGTAGTCGGCCAAACGGAAGTTATTCAGAAACGGGTTTCGCGGAAGTCAGCGACCGCGGTTCCGGGCGGTTTGTCGGCAAACGGGAAGTTATCCAGAAACGGGCTTAGGGGAGATCAACGGATCACTGCATGATTTCCCCGAAGCGGACTTCGGGACAACGTCGTCGGAGTCCGCGTTTCACAGTTCACAGTGACAAGGCTCATTGCACCCCGCGGTGCCGGCAGGTGCTAGTCTGGCGTAGCAGCCCATGAACAACCGTGAAATCCAGACAGCTTGGAAGTATCACGATGGCACGAAGCACTCCTACTGGAGTATTCGTAACCATCCTCACTTCCTAGACTGGGCGAATCGGCCGGCGCCTTTCAAAATCTATCCAAAGATAGAACCTCTTGCATTGCCGCGGGACGTGCCGCAAACAGGAGTGGCCGCGCTCTCGGCAATCTCAGAACCGGTGCCTTCGTCGCAAGCTGATTCGGTTCCAAGCCTCAAGGATCTAGCGCGCCTGCTTTATTTCTCGGCAGGGATTACCAAAGAGCGTGCATATCCAAGTGGAGAAATCTACTTTCGCGCCGCAGCTTGCACGGGAGCTCTCTACGAGATCGAACTGTACATTGTGACGTGTGATCTCCCGGGCTTGGATGCGGGCGTGTATCACTTCAATCCGGCGGATGTGTCTCTACGGCTTCTGCGAAAAGGTGATTTTCGCGGAAACCTGGCTCAGGCGACGGCGATGGGAACCGCGGTGGCTCATGCGCCCGCGACGATCATCTGCACCGGAACGTACTGGCGGAACGCCTGGAAGTACCAGGCGCGCACCTATCGCCATTTCGGTTGGGACAACGGAACGCTGCTGGCGAATATGCTGGCCGTTTCTGCGGCTTCCGGGCTGCCGGCCGAGGTCGTGCTCGGGTTCGTGGATGCCGAGGTGAATCGCCTCCTCGATCTGGATACGCGGCGTGAGGTTGCCTTGTGCCTCGTACCGATCGGGCGCACAGCGGAGAGTTCGCTGCCAGAACCGAGAGAGGCTCCGGCGCTTGGCCTAGAGACGGTGCAGCTTTCACAGCACGAGGTCGAATACCCCGCCATGCTTGAGATGCACGACGCGTCTTCGCTTCAGTCCGTAGAGGAAGTAACTCAGTGGCGGGGGAAGCCACCGCTCTTTCCATCTTCCGCTCCGGCGGGCGAGGCAGTTCGCCTCCAGCGCCTGTCGGAAAAAGAACAACTGAAGGACACGATCGAGCAGGTGATCCTGCGCCGCGGCTCTACCCGAACGTTCGATAAGGCGGCATCCATCACACTGGCAGAACTTTCCACGATTTTGGACTACGCCACGCGCGGACTTCCGGCTGACTTCCTTAAGCCTCCGGGCGCGCAGCTCAACGATCTTTACCTGATCGTACATGCAGTCCAGGGGCTCAAGCCGGGAGCTTACTTCTTCGGGCGTGAGCGGAACACTCTAGAGCTTTTGAAAGAGGGGAAATTCCGTGCCGAGGCCCATCATCTTGGTCTGGAGCAGGAACTGCCGGCGGACGCCTGCGTGGACATCTTCTTTCTCGCCGATTTAGAAGGCATTCTCGAGCGATACGGGAACCGCGGCTACCGGGCCGTCCAGCTAGAGGCGGGCGCAATCGGCGGCCGGCTCTACCTTGCTGCGTATGCTCAGCACCTGGGTGCGACCGGGCTGACCTTCTTTGACGATGATGTGATTAACTTTTTTTCACCGCACGCAAAAGACAAGAGCGCCATCTTCCTCCTCGCGATTGGCAAGCCGCTGAAACGCAACCGCCAGTAGGGTCGACTCCTGGCTGGTCGGACAGCGGGAAGCTATCCAGAAACGGGTGTCGCGGAAGTCAGCGACCGCGGTTCCGCGGTTTGCTGTTGTATAGGCACAATAATATAGGCACAAATCGGACGGGCGTCGTATGTTACATGCGCTGGAGTGGCTGTTACCTGCGATATCGGGTCTGATATCGCTTTCCTGCGGCAATAGCTCGGAGGCAGCATGAATGGGGCCGCCGATTCTGAGTTTTATTGGACTCAGACCTGGTTTCGATCCGCCTGCAAGATTTTACCCATTCTAAAAAGAAGCGAAAGCCGAGTACGCGAAGCTGCTATAGCAGGACGCAACAACCCCTGCCGACCTTTCCCCCGGTTTGCCAACAAAGTAGAGTCCCATCCTCGACGGGATCGACCTCTAAGCGCTGGCAATCGGACCGTAGATGGTAGGCATGAGAAATCTCACCTGAGTGAACCCTAACCACCCCGTCGAACCGGTTCAGGCGCGATTCGCTTTACGTTACAGTTTAGATCGCTGAAGGACACATGTTGCGGGCGGGTCCTTTGCGAGTGTGGGCATGACATACAGGTTTGGTCGCCCGGCTGGGCTCCGAAGCTCGGGTAGCGAGGGCGCTTTCTCTTCCAGAACCGAAGGCTTATGACGTCGTCCACGGAGCAACGGATGGCGTTCGGGACTGAGAACAGTAAGCCGGTGACCGAGCTCGATGTCCTCTGGATTGCCGCCGGCCTGGGCTGTGATGGGGACACTATTGCCATGACCGCAGCCACCCAGCCCAGCATTGAAGATATCCTTCTCGGGCAAATTCCCATCCGGGTGCCATGGAGTTTCAGACTCCGTCAGAGTTCCGGGTCCCGGACTCCATCGAGATGGTTAGCGTCTGGTCATTCGTCTTCCACTCATGCGTTGACGGGATGCGTAGGCTGCCACCTTGAGGCGGTTCCCGCACAGTCGCATGCTGCACCAGCGTCGCGTCCCCTTCTTGCTGGTGTCGTGGAAGTGCAGTACGCAGTGATCGCATTTGCGGACGCGGCGCCGATCGACATCAGAGAACAATCTCGCCGTGCTATGCGCCAGGGGCGCGAACAAGTCTTCTGGTTGGCCAGCGTCGAACCAAAGCTCTGTAGCGGACGAACTTCCGGCCGTCTTCAGCTTGGCACGCATGGGATGCTCCGCCATTATTCTGTTTAGTTCAGCTACGGTGGAGTGATGAACTGCACCGCTGTATTCCCAAGCGAGGATCTCCCTCCTCAGCGTCTCCCTCAATCGACGCATGGCCTCTACCGTCCGCTGAGCTCGAATGGACTTCCCCCACTTTCGCTGAAGGTAGACTACGTCGCGAGCAGTTATTAGCTCAGCTGCTTGAAACCAACCTAAGAGCGCACTGAAATTAGTGAGCAATTCCTTGGGTTCACCGTTCTGGGCAGGACGCGTGTTCAGGAAATCAAGAGCCAACTGGTTGCCAACGAACAGAAAGCCGCCTTCCCCATCAGAAGTGTGAATTTTCTTAGCCGAGGCCATTATAAGCTTCGTACAATTATACACCGTTAATGAAACTTTTTATCGGTTATGCAATCTGATGCTAAGAACGTCCAAGTGTTTGCCTGAAACGGTGCCAATGCAAGCTTTAACGGTACGGGGCCATTTGTGGTCCAGCCAAGGCAACAGACTTCGGGAGCGTCCGGATTAAACGACTCGAAGAAGGAATAAGAAATCAATGAAATCAGTACGGAGATGCGTTCTTGGAATTGGAATAGGAGTTCTTATGATGACTGCTTTAACGGCCTCAGCTTTTGCCAGCGACACCAGTAACGATACGACCCGGGTGCGCTATAAGACTCATCGGGTTGACGGCCTCAACCTCTTTTACCGGGAAGCGGGATCGCCGTCGCAGCCGACCATCGTTCTTTTGCACGGCTTTCCTTCGTCTTCTCATATGTATCGCGACCTGATTCCGAAACTCGCGGTGAACTACCACGTGATCGCGGCCGACATGCCGGGCTTTGGTTATAGCGATCAGCCCACCGTCGAGGAGTTCGATTACACCTTTGACCACCTGGCCAACGTGATGGATCACTTCCTGGATTCCATTGGCCTAACCCGATACAGCATCTACATTCAGGACTACGGATCGCCAGTGGGCTTTCGGCTTTTCCTAAAGCATCCGGAGCGGATTCAGGCCATCATCAGCCAGAACGGCAACGCCTACGAAGAGGGCTTGAGCCCGTTCTGGGCCGAATCGATCGCGCCCTATTGGAAGGAGAAGAACCCAGAGACGGAAAAGAAGATCCTCGGTTTGCTCACTCTCGAGACCACGAAGTTCCAGTACACTCAGGGGTTCCGCAATCCCGAGGATGTTAGTCCCGACAGCTACACTTTTGATCAGATGACACTGGACCGGCCGGGGAATGCTCAGATCCAGCTTGCGCTTTTCTACGATTACCAGAACAACGTGAAGCAGTACCCCCAGTGGCACGAGATGCTGCGGAGGGTGCATCCCCCAGTTCTCGCGGTCTGGGGTAAGAATGATCCTATTTTCCTGCCGGCCGGCGCCGACGCATTCAAGAAGGACGTGCCCGATGCAGAGATTCACTTCGTTGACAGCGGGCACTTTGCCTTGGAAGAGGATGTCGACCCAATTGCAAACTACATCCTCGCCTTCCTCCCAAAGCACGTTCGCTGAAGCGGGCCAAAGTGCTCCGGCCGAGAGATCCTCATGAGCGATGGAGGGGTTCGGGAGTCGGAGTGGAGGTTGGGATAATGCAGGTAGTATCGGTGAACGCGGGGTTGCCGCGAGAGGTGATCTGGAGAGGCCGGCGTGTGAACACCGCGATTTTCAAGGTACCGGTCGCCGGCTCGATAGCGGTGCGCAGGCTGAATCTGGACGGTGACAGGCAGGCTGACCTCACCGTCCATGGCGGGCCGGACAAGGCAGTCTATGCGTATCCGATCGAGCACTATGAGTACTGGCGAACGAGAGTTCCCGAGACTCCGGCGACGTTGGGTGCGTTTGGAGAAAATCTCACGACACGAGACCTGCTGGAGAAGGATCTTCATATTGGCGACCACGTGCGCGTAGGTACGGCGCTGTTGCAGGTCGCGCAGCCGCGAATGCCCTGCTACAAGCTGCAAGTGCGGTTCGATCGCGC
>Ga0187855_10002645_pt1 | contig 13422 bp, 8 predicted proteins | sample June2016WEW_8_10_2_FD_132969 | JGI IMG/M metagenome (GOLD analysis project Ga0187855, IMG submission 132969) | Peatland microbial communities from SPRUCE experiment site at the Marcell Experimental Forest, Minnesota, USA - June2016WEW_8_10 | ecosystem: Environmental > Terrestrial > Soil >...
GAGATCCCCGAGTTCCGCGGACGGCGGGTCGTCGTAGTGGCCGAATCCCGAGTCGAAGGCCAGCCGGCTGGGGCCGGTGACCGCCTCGGACGGGATCCATGAGAGTGATGTAACGCTGCTTTCATATCGCATAGCCCGAGCATCCCGCGTCCCCTGGCCCGGATCAATGATGGCACCACATCTGTCCTGACCTGGCGATACTCATGCTGGCACTACTGTAAGCAGGGAGGTAGCCAGGGAGCCTATGAGCGATGCGGAGCCTAAGAGCCTGAGGGAGCCTACTGGCCCTGACCTGCGGTTGAGCCGGGAGGAAATACCTTGCCCATGACTGAGGCAAACATCGGCCACGTTTTCCGGGTGTCGTCGGTGGCCGGCTTGTGATCTGTGAGTTCCGTAGCGTCCAGGGCGACCCCACCGGCTTGGGGCGGCCTGCGGCGGCTGACCAGCCTGGCGGGTTCATGAGGATGGATACGGGTAGCCGGGGGGAGGGGAAACCCAACCGCCGCCTATGAACATTACTCCGGGGAATGCCGCTTCGCCGTTGACGAACTTGTCGAGCCACGGCAGGGCGGTCGCCTTGGCGCCGTCAAGCAGGAGGACGTGAGTGAAGGTCACGCCCTTGCGCCGCCGGGTACCTGGCCGGTGCTGGAAGCAGGGCAGCAGTATCTTGCGCCCGGAGGCGCTGAGCCACATCGGGTCAATGCAGCCGCTGTTCCCGGAGCGGGCCGCCACGCCTGGCAGTTCGGGTTCGGTATACCGGGCGCTGGGGGCTTTGGTGGCCGCAGCGAACTGGATCAGCGACCCTAGCTGGTCGGGGTGTCCCTGGACGGTGCCGGGGCTGCCCTGGCCGCAACCAGGCAGGCAGGCGACAACGCCGAGCTGCATCTTTCGGTCCGGGCTGATGGTGTAGTCGTCGAAGGATCCTGCGCGGTTGTAGGCGCGCAGCATGAACGCCCCGGACAGCAGGTTGTTACCGGGCGCCGACGTGTCGAGCAGACGCAGCCCGGTCGACGGCGACACCTGGGCCGGGCCGGTCCAGTTGAACGCGAGCGTCTTTCCGTCGGCCAGCCAGGCCATGGTGCCCATGGATCCTTGAGCGTCCCTGGCTGGTGTGCGCCACCGTTGCTCGGCCCCGGTGCTGGTGGCCGCCACAACGAGGTTCTGGATGTCGCTGGCGGTGCCATGCTGCACGAGGGTCGATATTGCCAGCTTGCGGCCATCCGGCGACACCGCGATAAACCCGATCGGTGCGGTGTCGGCGGGGATGGGGAGCTTGGTCACTGTCGCCTGGGTGCCGCCCTGCGGCAGGCGGACTTCGTAGAAGCTCGCGGCGTGGTCCTTGACGACGGCGGCGAAGAACGCTCCGGCGCTCGCCGAGATGGAGGCCACGTAGCCGGGCAGGCGCACCGTCGCCACGGCCTGCCCTATCTTGGTCGCGATGATCTGCAGGTTCTGCGCGCGGGGCAGTTGCGAGGCGGGGGAGCCGCCCACGTTCGTGCTGTTGGGCTCGGCGCCCTCGAACGGCCCTGGGTCCGCAATGAAGTAGGCAGGAAGCCCGTCCCAGGTGGGGAACGGCGGAGCCGCCACTGACACGCGGTGCGCCCGGCCTGCGCCAGCCGGCCCCGGCGCGAATACCTTCGCCACCAGGCCCGAGGCCGCTACCGCGGCGAGCACCGCGGCCGCCGCGGCCAGCGGCACCATCCGCCGCGACCAGCTGGCCGCCCGGCCCGCCGGCCCAGGCCAGCGCCTGCCCGGCCGCGGCGGCGCGGCGGTACGGCCGCGTGTCCGGATCGTGGCCAGCATGCGGTCCGGGTCGGGGGTGTGCCGTTCCAGCGTGCGTAGTGCCGCACGCAGGTCATCCTCGTCGCACATCACGTACCTGCCTCAGATGTCAGGCGCGGGCCCGCGGCCCGTGGGCTCACGACCCGCAGCGCAGCAAGCCCGCGGGACGCGTGACTACGAACCGTGCCCGGGGAGCAGCCGAGCAGTTCGGCGATCTCGGCATCGCCCCGGTCCTCGTAATAGCGCAGGACAAGCACCGCCCGCTGCCGCCGGGACAGCTTGCCAAGCTCGGCGAGCAGCGCCTCGCGCTCGACGTACTGCTGAGCGTGGTCCGGGGCGGCGCTCGCCGGTTCCAAGCTCCCAGCGCCGACCGGTATCGGGCGCGCGGCCCGGCGGTGCCAGGACAGGTACTCGTTGAGGATCATCTTGCGGACATAGAGATCCGGCCGGTCCAGGCCGCCGATCCGGTCCCACCGGGAGTACGCGCGGATCAGCACCTCCTGGGCCAAGTCCTCCGCGTCAGCCAGATCACCGGTCAAGACCGCGGCGAACCTCAGCACCCCGGGCATCCGCGTGGCGGCGAACTCCTCGAAAGTCATCCCGCCTCCGTTGTCATCGTCTTCCTAATAGATGCGTCCCGCCCCCCGAAGTGTTGAGTGCAAGAGCGCGCCCGGTGACTCCGAAAGTTGCGGCAGGCGGATGACCGAGATGTAGCGACGCGGGCATGACCCGTGGGGTGATCATGGCGGTTACCACCCCAGCCTGATCACGTCCCGAGGGACCATGCCCGCTTTTTGCTATCCTCCCCGGTTGACCCGGCTATCGGCCACATCGCTGATCTGGCGGAAAACGCTGTGGGTGATCGGCGGGGGTTGCTGGCAGTGCTGGCCCGGGTGGCTGATCCCCGGCACCGGCGGGGTGTGCGGCACCGGCTGACGGTGATCTTGAGCCTGGCGGTGTGCGGTGTGCTGGCCGGGGCGCGTTCGTTCACCGCGATCGCCGAGTGGGCTGCCGACGCTGACCGGGAGACCCTGGCCAGCCTGGGGTGACCGGTGCGGTGCCGCCGGAGTCAACGTTCCGGCGAACGCTTCAGCGCCTGGATGCGGACGCTTTCGACAGGCTGGCCGGCCGATGGGCCGCCCGGCGCACCGCGCCGAAGCCGTGCCAGCGGCGGGCCATCGCCGTGGACGGCAAGACCTTACGCGGCTCCGGCGCTGGCCAGCACCCTACTCGACCTGCATCAGCTTGCCGGCCTGCATCAGCGACCGTCATCGACCTCAGTGCACCTCGATGGTAAGGAAAGGGTTCACACCAGGTAATGCTCTGAACGTCACGCAGTGTGGTTGCCCGCTACATTCTGTCCGGCATCACCGGCGGACTGCTGGGGGAAGCATGCGATTTCGGCTCGGTACCTGATGTGATATCTCTTCGCCACGGGCGGGGCCGGGAGGATGCCAAGTGCCTAACGCCGACACACCGCGCAGCTTAGGTGACATCTACCTAGTCCCTATCTAGAGTTCCACCATGACTCGTCCGCCTGACCCACGGATGACGCAGACGACGCAGGCAGTCCTGCGCGCACTGCTGGAGCGTCCCTCCAGGAAGCTGTACGGCCTGGAGATCTGCGCCAACGCTGGGCTGCCCAGCGGAACCATCCATCCGATACTCGCCCGGCTGGAGAGGATCGGCTGGCTCGAATCCTCCTGGGAGGAGATCGACCCGCACGAACAGGGCAGACCTCGGCGCAGGTACTACTGGCTCAGCCCGGAGGGAGCTGAGAGGGCACGGCCCGCCCTTGCGCGAGTCACAGAGAGCACTGCGGCGATCCGTAGGCTGCGGCCAGGCATGTCAACGGGCGGAGGCGCATGAGTCCGCGCAGCGGTCTGTACCGGCCGCCATACACGCCCAAATTTAGCAACTGGCTGGATTGCGCTAATCACCTATTGACGCTCTGCCCCCAATTGGAAGGTGCGATCGACAGATTCGTAGAGACACAGGCTGGAAACCGTGACACCTCAAGTATGGACGTACGCGCGCTTGCCCATGACTTTCGCAGTTCCCTCGGCAGAGACAAAGATTACGCCACCTCCTTGGGAATAGTAGATAGCATCCGAAGCGAGCTTAAACACTCCCGTCCACGGTTTAACCCGGACCTCGAATACGCAATTCGAATTTCCTTCCAGATCCGTAATGTCCTCGGCCAGGTGACCCGCCGTCAGTGGCTTCAACAACATTTCCTCGCTTGGCCGCACGCAAGGCTCAGCCGGAGGACACGGTTTGCGACAGACCTGGCCGTGCGCATGCTCGCCCCTATCGACCGTCAGCGCTACCGGCAAGAGTGGGCTGCTGAACTTGCCGACCTACCGCGCCGCGATCAGGCCCCCTGCGCGCTCCGGTTGCTCTCCCGTGCCTGGTCTCTGCGCCGGGAACTGAGCGAGAAGCCTCGGAGAAACCCGCGCACCGGCCTGGTCATCGTTGGTGTGGTGGTCCCGAGCGCGGATGCCGTGGCCGCGTTGTGCGGGCTGGACTGGCCTGCCGCAGTCGTTGGGCTCGGTTGGATGCTGGGCCTTATGTGGGTAGTGAGCAGCAAGGACCGCACCCAGCGCCTGATAGACCTCATCCGCGAGGCCCGCAGCAGCAAGGCCCCGACCCGGAAGTAGACCGAGCACGAGGAAGGCCCGGGCACCACTGACCTGAGAATCCCACGAGCCAGTTCCCACGCCGGACAGTTCACAGCACCGTCCGGGCAAGCTCCGGGACCGGGACAGCGGCACGCCGCGTCAGGCGACGGTGTACCCCTGGTTCGGATCTTCGTTCGCCACGACCGGCGGAGCCAATCGCGGGAGCCTACGCGGCAGTCACTCCCGGACAACCCCGGACAGTGCTGGACACGCCCTGTAGCCTTTGACCTGGGCAAACAGTGAGTTCGCCCTGTTCAGGCGTGGCGTCGTCCTGCTGCTTTCGTATCGCATGCTTCCAGACTCGCCCCTCGCGCAGCCCTGATCAATGGTGGCAGTACGCCCGTCCTGACCTGGTCGTATTCATAGTGGCACGAGTGTAAGCAGGCAGCTAGCCAGGGAGCCTGTGAGCAATGCGGAGCCTAAGCCGTGGCCATCATCGCTAGGGAGCCTATGACGACGGGGAACTTACTGACCCTGACCAGCGGCGGAGCCGGGAGGAAATACCTTGTCCATAACTGAGGAAACGTCTGGCCCCTTGTCTAGTCCCACCAGATGATTGATGTCTGGCCCGCTGTGTCGGGCCCGCTGGGACTGCCGAATCTGGCTGTATTTGATCAAGGCGCCGCCGCTTCGCGCCGCCGCTGCGCTTCCCGCCGCCGGGCTCTGCCGCTTCGCGACCGCCCGGCGCGGGAGCGCCTGTTGACCCGAAGAACAGCATTGACCAACGTTGCGTCGGCAGGTCACGCGGTACCGCAGTGCAGCCCGACTTCCTCGCCGTTCGATTTTCCCAGTCGCGGCCGCCGGGTCAAGGGCGCGCTTCGCGCGTCGCTGTGCGATCGGCATTCGCCGACCCTGGACTCGGCCACCGCTCACCGGGGCGGGCAGCTATGAGGAAGACGGGGGAAGACCAGGAGTCAGCCCAGGCCCGACCACAGGTAACGGGCACCGATCGCGACGACCAGCACGCCCATCACGCGCCGGATCAGAACGTCCGGGAGTCGCCGCTGTATCCGGGCGCCGGTGTACGCGCCCGCCAGGCCGCCGATGCCCAGCGCGATGCCAGTCGGCCAGTCGGGAGCTACCGACCCGTGATGGTGGATCGACAGGATCAGGAAGGTGATCACGCCCACGACCGAGGTCACGAACGTGGATGCAAGCGCGGCGGGAGCAACTTCCTTTGGCGGCCGTCCGGTGCCGATCAGGATGGGAGCCAGGATCGAGCCGCCGCCGATGCCGTAGATGCCGCCGACGCAGCCCACCACCGCGGCGAGCAGGATCAATGCGGGCGTGGGAATGGCCCGGACCGGCCGGGCCTCCCCTCCGGGCCGGGTCGGCCTGGTCAGCGCCAGCCATGCGCCGAGCGGTACCAGGACCGCCGCAACGACGAAGTCGAAGACGTGCGGGCTGGGCAGCAGTTCCACGCGGATGACCGATCCGGCGATGACGCCGGGCAGCGTTCCGGCGATAAGCACCAGGGCGAGCGTGCCGCCGGTCTGGCCCTGCCGCCAGTAGCGGTAGAGCGCGCCGGGGGTGGCGACCACGTTGTAGAGCAGGTTGGTAGGGGTGACGGCGGGGCTGGGCGTGCCGAGCACGCTGACCTGGAACGGCAGCAGCAGGACCGCGCCGGAGATCCCCGCGGGCGTGGCTAGCACTGCGATGGCATACGCGGCCACCAGCGCGACGACCTCAGTCCAGCCGGTCCCGAGCACTAAGCCACCGTACAAGACCCCTTCCGGGGATTACCTGCCAGGAGGCGAAAGGCAAGCCACCCTAGCGCGCCGCAACAAGACGCGGCAGCGAGACTCCTACCAATATGCTTATACGCAATTCGCGCGAAGAACGCTTCATGCCCGCGACGAAACAACAGCCTCAGCCGGGGATGGCTTGAGTAGTCTAGCCGCAGGTAGAGGTCATTTCATCAGACAGGCCTATGGCCGCGGAGTCACGGCTTATGGTCCGCGCCAGCGGTAGACGGTGCCGGCGGGCGTGTGCGATGATCCCCAGGGGACCGCCGCGTAAGGAATTACGTGGTATAGGAGGGGAGATAAATGCGCACTGTTTCGATCGTAAAAATGGGCTTGGGGAGCGGCGCGGCGATTCTGTTCGCAGGGTTCCTGGCGGCTGCCCCGGCTCAGGCCTCCACCGGGGCATCAGTGCCCTGCAGCTCGGCTCGGCTGATCGCCGCGATCACTGCGGCTAACGCCGCCGGGGGCGGCGCCTTCAACCTGGCCCCGAGGTGCCACTACGCCCTGACGACTGCAGTCAGCGGCGAGGACGGGCTGCCGCCGGTCACGACCCGGATCGCGGTGAACGGCAACGGCGCCACGATCGACGGGACAGGTGCTGTCCGCGTCTTTGAGGTGGACGGCCCGGGCGGGAACCTGTCGCTGAACAATGTGACGATCACCGGCGGGTCTGCCGACAACGGGGGCGGCATCGAAAATGTCGGGGGCACGGTCACCTTGAATTTCAGCATCGTGACTCGGAACACCGCCACGGACGCGGGCGGCGGCATCGCCAGCGCCACCTTCGACCCCTCCAGCGTCGCCAAGCTCACCCTGAACTTCAGCCGGGTGACTGACAACAGCCAGACCGCCGGTCCCGCCAGCTCCAGCAGCATCGGGGGTGGCGGCATCGTGAGCATCCTGGGCAAGGTCACTCTCAACGTCAGCCAGGTGAGCGGGAACACCGCGATGGGCCTGGTCGGGGGCGGGATCGCCAACGGCGACTACATTAACTTCTCCGGGACCAGCAGTTTCCTGACCCTCAACAACAGCCGGGTGACCGGCAACACCGCCCCGAACGCCGGGGGGGGCGGCATCCAGAACCTGCTGGGCACGGTCACCGTCACCAAGAGCCAGGTGAACGGCAACACCTCCTTGAACGGGGGCGGTATCTCTAGCGGGAACGGTGCCGGGGGCGTCGTACCGCCGGGCCCCAGCCACCTCACCCTGAACAACAGTCAGGTGAACGGCAACACGGCCACCGCCCCGGTACCCCAGCCCGGGTCGATGAGTGGCCCGCCGATCGCGGCTGGTGGCATCGCGAACGGGGGCATCGCTGTCCTGAACAACACCCAGGTCAATAACAACACGGCCAGCCATACCAGCGGCGGCGGCATCGTGAACCACGGGACGATGACCCTCGTCAACAGCCAGGTGAACAGGAACAGCGCGGCCGGTAGCGGCGTTGTCGCTTCCGGCGGGGGAATCATCAGCGCCCAGGGCATGCCCGGATCGGCGCCCACCACCCTCACCCTTATTAACAGCCGGGTGAACAACAACCGCGCGGGTGGCGACGGGGGCGGCATCGCCAATGGCGTGCCCCTGCCCGGCCCAATGCCGCTGGTCGGTGGAGCGCTTAAGTTGGTCAATAGCCTGGTGATCGGCAACACGGCAGCCGCCGGGGGAGGCATCTTCAACAACCTCGGAACGGTGACCGTGGTGCACGCGTTGATTATCGGCAACCACCCGGACAACTGCGAGCCCACGGGCACCATCGCCGGCTGTAGGAACTGACAATCCTCCCGGCCCGGACCCCCGGCAATCCTCCCTCCGGAGTCCGGGCCGGAACTACCTGGCCGTGCCTGCGGGTTTCTGGCAAGGCTGGTCACGATAAGACACACGAGCTTGACGACAGCTGTGCCAGCAACCGCGCCAGTCAGCCCTTGCCCAGACACGCGACAGCATCGAGCCATGCTCGGACCTGATCATCCGACCAAGGGGCCGTTGGGCGTGAAGGCAGATGGTCGATAGTTCGATCGCTCTGGCAGCCGGGCCATTAACGGGCCATTAACCCCGGTAAGGAGGGGTCTTTCACGGTCGCTCCCGGACAACCCGCTGCGCAGGTAAAGCCCTGTGGAGGCCCGGATCGCTCAGATTCCCAAGCTGCTAGTGCGGGACGGTAATTCGGATGACCTGGCGTCGCTGGGCAGCCCAAACTGGGCTGGTGGACGTGGACGCCTTCGTCCGGGACGGTTACGTGGTCATCCGCGGCGCGTTCGCCGCGGACACCGCGGCAGCCTGCCGGGCGGTGATCTGGAACTCGATGAGCGTGCAGAGAGTCCGTGTGATCCTGCGACCTGGCCGCCTCTGGCGGAACTCGACAGCCTCGCGGGTGAGTCGTTCACCGCTGCGGGCACCTCCCCGGCTCTCGCCGGTGCCTGTGATGAGCTGATCGGGCCGGGCCGGTGGGCCTCGCCGGTCAGTCCCGGCGGCGCGGTGGTCGTGCGGTTCCCCTCCGAGGACCGGGTTAACGCGGGGTACCACATCGAGGGCAGAACCTCATCGAACTCATCCGCGAGGCCCGCAGCAGCAAGGCTCCCACCCGGAAGTAGTACAGCACGAGACTGCCCCCCAGCGTCATTGTCAGGGCCGGGACTAGGCGCTGGCCGGGAGCCAATCGCGGGAGCCTACGCGACAGTCACCCCCGGACAACCTCGAACAGTGCTGGACACGCCCTGTAGCCTTTGACCTGGGCAAACAGTGAGTTCGCCCTGTTCAGGCTGTGGTGTCACCCGCTGCTTTCGTATCGCATGCTCCAAGCCTCTCCCCTCGCGGCCCCCCAGGCCAGGGTGCTGGCTGGCGTCTTGCGGGGCCGCCGCCCAGCGTGCTGGCTGGTGCCCGGCGGTGTGCTGCCCGTCGCCAGCCCAGGTGCTGGCTGGACCGCTACCAGTGTGCCTAGCACCCTTGCTGATCCCGTCGGACTGTAGCTGAATCGTCCCCATGGGAGGGGCCTGGCTCATCGTGCGTGCCGACCTGCGACGGCGCTGGCGGGCGACGCTGGCCATGGCTCTGCTGATCGGCCTGGTCTGCGGGGTGGTGCTGGTGTCCGCCGCGGGGGCGCGGCGCACCGACACCGCCTACCCGCGTTTCCTGAGCCGCAGCCGGGCCGCCGACCTCCTGGTCACCCCGGCACAGTCAGGGTTCCACGGCTACTTCCGCGCCCTGGCCGGCCTTCGGCAGGTGGCCTCGGCTGACGCGGTGGCGTTCCTGCAGATGTCGTTGCCCGGACCGGGTGCCTCGCCCTACTCGGACCTGGTGGCCGAGGCGAGCCCCTCCGGGGGCGAAGGCGTGGCCATGAACCGGGTCAAGGTCCTGGCGGGCCGCATCTTCAACCCGGCTGCCCCGCACGCGGTCATGATCAGCCAGGCGCTGGCCGGCCGCGAGCACCTCCAGCCGGGCGGGACGCTGCATCTGATCGGGTACCCGCAGCGGGACGGCAACGCCGACGTCACGCGTGCGGTACGGCTCGCCTTCCGCGTGTCGGCCATCGTGGTGACCGACGACGAGATCGTGCCAGCCACCCATGAGCTGGCCGAGCCGCGGGTCCTGATGAGCCCGGCGTTCGCCCGTACCCGCCTGGCCCAGTCGTTCAATCCAGCCGGCGGCGGGAGCTACGTGGTGCTCCGGCGCGGCGCTACCGCTGCTGCGTTCACGCGGCAGGCCATCGCCCTGGCCGCGCGGTACCGGGTGGGAGCCGTCCAGGTCGTCCACCTCGCCACCCAGTATGCGGCGGCCCAGCGGGCCATCAGCCCGCAAGCGGCGGCCCTGGCCATCTTCGCCGCACTGGCCGGCCTGATCGTCCTGGCTATCACCGGGCAGTTGCTGCACCGCCAGCTCATCCTCGACTCGGCGGAATTCCCGATCCTGCGGGTTCTCGGCATGAGCCGGTCCAGCCTCGTGGCGCTGTCCCTGGCCAGAGTGGCCCTGGTGACGACTTCCGCCGCGGTCCTGGCGGTGGGGGTGGCTGTCACAGCGTCCCCGCTGATGCCGATCGGCCCCGCCCGCTTCGCCGAGCCCAGCCCCGGGATCGAGATCAACCTGGCCATCCTCGGCACCGGGTTCCTCATCTTCGCGATCGTGCCGCTCCTGGCGCTAGCCCCGGCGGCGGCCCGGGCTGCCGCCCGGGCCGCGGGCGCGCTCGGGGTGGCCGAGCCAACGGCCACCCTGCGCCCGTCCCGGCTGGCCCCGGCGCTCGGAGCGGCCGGTTCCATACCCGGCAGCCTGGGGGTGCGGATGGCGCTCGAACCCGGTCGTGGGCGCACCGCGGTGCCGATACGCAGTGCGCTGGCCGGGACCACGGTGGCGATCGCCGCCGTGGTAGCGGCCATGGTGTTCGGCGCCAGCTTCCTCGGGCTGGTGCGCACGCCGCACCAGTACGGGCAGAACTGGGCACAGCAGCTGGATCTGCAGGCCGGTTCTATACCGGCCAGCCTGGGCGCGCGGATCCTGGCGAAGATCAGCGGGCTGACCGGGTACGCGGGCGGCAACTACGGGCAGGTCAGTGTCGCGGCCCGGGCCGGCGGCGGCACGACTGTGCCCGCGATCGGGATCGACGAGCTGCACGGCACCGGGTTCCTTACCCTGCTCGCGGGCCACGCCCCGACCGGGCCCGGGCAGATCGCCCTGGGCCCGCGCACCCTGCGCACGCTCGGTCTTCACGTCGGACAGCAGGCCGAAGTCAGCGCGAACGGCAGGACATCCAGGATGCGGTTGGTCGGCTCGGCGGTGTTCGCGGCGTTCAGCATGGGCGGCGGCAGTTCCACCGACCTGGGCACTGGCGCCGCGGTGGCCGCCCGGGTGCTATCTCAGCCGAATCCCCCGTCATGCGGCCGGGGCACCACCTGTTATAACTTCTTCCTCCTGCGATACCAGCCGGGCACCGACCTGCCCCGGGCGGCGAGCTACCTGCAAGCCGCGGTTACCCGGGCCGGCTGCCCGAAGGGCCTGTGCCTGGTGACCAGCGACCAGCGGCCCAGCGACATCCAGGACTACACCGGAGTGCGGGACACCCCGCTGTTGCTCGGTGCCGTGCTCGGGCTGCTGGCGGTGGGAACGCTCAGCCACGCCCTGCTGGCCGGGGTCCGCCGCCGCTACCGGGACCTGGCCCTGCTCAAGACTCTCGGCCTCCTCCGGTCCCAGCTGCTGCGGGTGGTGTTCTGGGAGGCGACCACGCTGGCCGCAGCCGCGCTGGCCGTGGGGGTGCCACTCGGCGTGCTGGCCGGGCGCTGGGCCTGGGTGGAGTTCGCCGACTCGGCCGGGGTGGCCAGCCAGGCGGACGTGCCGGTGCCGGTGGTGCTGCTGGCCGTCCCGGCCACCCTGCTGGTGGCCAACCTGATCGCCGCCGGGCCGGGCTGGACCGCGGCCCGGATCCCGGCCGCCACAGTGCTGCGGAGTGAATGATGTCCTCACTGTGGCTGACCTTGCGCGCCGAGCTGCGCCGCCGCCATCCCGGTTACCCTGGCGCTGGCCGCGCTGATCGCATTGGGGCCCGGCTGGACCGCAGCCCAGATCCGGCCTGCGGCAGCGCTCCGGGCCGAGTAACGCGATGACCGGGCAACCCCGGCAGCGGCCCGCGGGACCGGCGTGCCGGCCAGCCAGCCGGCACAGTCTGGGAAGGCCCGTCCGGTGACCGCGGTCTGGCTGCTGCTGCGCTCACAGTCCCGGCGGCGCTGGCGGGCCTGGCTCTCGCTCGCCCTGATCGTCGGGGTCTCCGCCGGTGGGGTGATGACGGCTGTGGCCGGCGCGCGCCGGACCGGCTCCGCCTACGCCCGGTTCCTGGACTGGAGCCGAGCGCCGGACGCCCTGGTCGACGCCGTGCCTTACAACCCAAGGTTCGCTACTCTGCCGCCCGGGGTCGTACTGCATGTCCCCCAGGCCGCGGAGGGCACGGTGATCAAGTCGTTCAATCCGTCGCCCAACATTGTGCAGTTCATCGCCCCGGCCAGCGACGCGGTCCCCGGACGCTTCTGGGGCCGGAAAATCCTGTCCGGCCGCCTGGCCGACCCGGACCGGCCCGGCGAGATCAACGTGTCCTTCACCCTCGCCCAGCGGCTCCACCTACGGGCTGGCGGGTCCTTGCGGCTGACGATGGAAACCACGGCCGACAGGCGGGTCCCGTTCGTGTTCCGCATCGCCGGGATCGACGCGGCGCAGGCCGAGTTCCCCCCGCAGCCGGGAAACGGCACGTTCATCGCCTGGGGTACGCCCGCCTTCTACCGGGCGCATCCGGCCCTGAGCGGGTTCGTCCAGGTGGCGCTACGGTTCCGTGACGGCAGCCGGGACTGGCCCGCGGTACTCCGCGAACTCAGCAAGGCCGGGCACAGGAAGCTCCCGGAAGCCTCGCTGCTGTCCCTCCAATCTAGGAACACCCAGCGTTCCATCAGCCCTCAAGCGGTGGCACTGTGGCTGCTGGCCGTGCTGTTTGGCGTCATCGGGCTGCTCATCCTGGGCCAGCTGCTGGCCCGGATGACGCTCCTGGAAGCCACGGACTACGGCACGCTACGGGCGCTCGGGATGAGCCGCAGTCAGCTCACGATGGCGTGTGCCGTCCGGGGCGCGGTGATCGGCGCTGTGGGCGGGGTGGCCGGCGCGGCGCTGGCCGTCGCGCTGTCCCCTTTGCTGCCGGTGGGCCTGGCCCGGGTGGCCGAACCGCGACCCGGGGCCGACGTCGATGTGCTGGTCCTGCCCACTGGCCTGCTCGCCGCCATCGGCGTCACCGTGGCCTGCTCGGTCTGGTCCGGATGGCGGGCCACGGCCCCGGCACCCCCGGCACCCCCGGCACGGCCGGCCCGGCCGCGGGGCCGCATGCGCATCCCCCGGCTGGCGCCGGGACCTGTACCGCTGACCATGGGTGTCCACCTGGCCCTGCACCGGGGTGCGGGACGGACGGCCGTTCCCGTGGGCAGCGCGGTGGCCAGTGCGACCGTGGGCGTGGCCGCGCTGAGCGCGGCGATCGTGTTCGGTGGCTGTATCAGCCACCTGCTGGCTTCCCCGGTCCTTTTTGGCGTGACCTGGGACGCCGCGGTGACCGGCACCGCTTTGCCCAATGTCGCCCCCATCGAGGCGACCGCCCGGCGTGACCCGCAGGTGGCGGCGTGGACCACGGTGCTGTCAGGCGGACCCGTCCAGATCGGGCCGTCCGAGGCCGACATGCTGGTGCTCCCGGCCACCGGCTC
>Ga0187855_10002646_pt1 | contig 13420 bp, 15 predicted proteins | sample June2016WEW_8_10_2_FD_132969 | JGI IMG/M metagenome (GOLD analysis project Ga0187855, IMG submission 132969) | Peatland microbial communities from SPRUCE experiment site at the Marcell Experimental Forest, Minnesota, USA - June2016WEW_8_10 | ecosystem: Environmental > Terrestrial > Soil >...
TCGGTGAAGAACTGGAAGACAATGGTCCGAGTAGCTTCGATGACGAGTGTGCGTTCGAGCAAGTGCGTTAGTTCGGGCATCCGTCTTTTCAACCTTTCTTATTCTTCTTACTGCAGTTCGGCCGAGGCCCGCGGCGGCTCGCTTCCAGTTCTGCGGCGAGCTTGAGCCGGTGCAGTGCGTCGTCCCACATGTTTTCGAGTATTGCCGCGACCGGACCTAGCGCTTCTTTCCGCGCGCGGTAGAAGCGGTACCGGCGGTCTACGCGCACATCGAGCAGTCCCGTTTCGGTGAGCGTACGGAGGTGCAAGGAGACCGCGCCGAAGGTGACGTCCGGCATCGAGCGGTGGATGTCCCCCGCGCTGCGCTCCTCGTTCCAAACCAACCGCAGGATCTCCCGGCGGCGGGGAGAGCCGAGGGTGGCGAGGACTGCGGGACTCGGGTCCATGAACATAGTTTAGTTAAAACTAAAATAATGTCAAGGGAGTATTTGAGGGCCGTACGCACAAATACGTGGAAATTTCCGATTTGACACGAGAGTCAGCGCTGATTCAATCTGGCCCTAATCTCGTAGCCTCATAATCCGCCGAACAGCCCAATCAGGCATGGACAAGATCACGCGATAACCGGCGAGTTTCATCAGCTCGCTGAGCACATACCAGCGGTCATCCGGGCGACTCCACCAGCCATCACGTACCAAGGAGTCGAGACGAGGCGGGACAGCGCAGTAAAGGAATTTGACTGGCAAATCGTGAAAGACCTTAGAGAATGTGAAAGCGGTCCGGCGTAGATGAATCTCGGTGCTGATGATCATCACCTTGCGCGCATTCTCTTGTTGCAAGAGTTGCCGCAGTCCCAGTGCTTCCCCGTAAGTGTTCCACCTCTGAAAGTTCACCTTCTCGATGCGAACGCCCGAAGAATCCACTCTTACGAGAAAGTGCCGTTCGTCCGGCTGAGTTCTGTCGCGGAGTGCGATCAATTCCTGGAAGCCTTCCAGATCAAGTCTGGACATCTTGCTGACTTCGAAGCGCCCAACACTGATCAGTAGTTTCGGTGCGATGCCAGTTCGGAAGAGTTCCAGCCCGTATTGCTTCCGCTCCATTCGGCCAGCCATGACAAAGATCAGGTCGGCCGATCCCAGCACATCGTTACGCGTCAGGCGCTGATAGAGCCTGTTCAGACAAGACTGCCAGAAAGGAGTGTTCTTTTCGGTGTCGCGTTTGGCCACTGATGTTTGTTTTTCCGCGGAGGTTGGCCGTCGCTGCTGAACCGGAGTGCCCGCCGGCGTCTGCTTTTTGGCCGTCCTATGGGACTGGTTAGCCTTCGATGAGCTAGAACGGGTTGACCTGGGGAAGATGAATCCTCAGCTTTTGGCAAATGTACAGGACTAGGATGGCGCCCAGTGTTGAAAAAATGAGGCCGGCGGGATGATATCGCTCGTTTGTCGGGCGCGAAAACATGTGGGTAATGCCGCCGCCGATGATCGATCCCACGATTCCGAGCACGATCGTCCAGAAAGTCGTTTCGTGCACGTGCATCACGGATTTGCCAATAACCCCCGCGATTAGCCCGATGAGCACATACCAGACTAAGTGGAACATACTTTTTCCTCCCGAAAGGTTGCCTTCAGCCGGAATCTCCATTCTTGGACTCCCGGTCGCCGTTGAGTATACACCCAGCCGCCATCTGTTGATCAGCAGAATTGCTTTTTTCGCGGGAGCCCCGATTCCACGGGAGCAGATGCGCGGTCTCCTCCGGCGTTGTGGCGGTATACACGCTCCCATGCCGGTTTTCACTGAAGGGAGACTCTTGGATTACGCCCGGCCGAACAACCGCGCGGCATCCAGCGGTTGGATTCCTGCCGAGATGATGTCGGCGCTAGCGCCACATAAATGTGTGTCACACTTGTCGATGTGGCAACCCGCAACATAACGTTCAGTTTCCCTGCGGATCTCATCAAGCAGGCCAAGCTCTTCGCTGCCGAACGCGACATGACCATCAACACCCTGGTGCGGGAGCTGCTCGAGGAAGCGATAACCAGCGAGGGGCGGGCACGCGCTGCAGCCGACCGGTTGCTTGCTCTCGCTGATCAAGGGCCATACTTCACAACGGATCCTGGATCGTTGCGGCGCGAACAATTGCATGAACGACGCTAAAGCCTTCTTTGACACCCCGGTGTTGCTCCACATGTACGGCGGCGATGCAAGCAAGCAGTCCCGCGCCAAGCGGCTCTTTCGACAGTACGCCTACACCGGCCGTATGCTACTGAGCACTCAGGTAGTTGAGGAATTCTATGCAGCCGGCTCGCGCGAGCTCGCCATGCCCCAGCGCGAGTTGCAGGACGCCACTGCCGCTCTGTTGGATTGTCCGCTCATAGTGGTGAGCCTGTTCCACATCAAGGCGGCCCTTCAAAATGAAGAGCGCTACAAGATACCCTTCTGGGACGCGCTCATTCTAGCCGCGGCGAAATCTGGAGGCGCCGCGATCCTGTACAGCGAGGCCTTGCAAGACGGGCAAAAATACGGAACGGTCTTGGTACGCAACCCCTTCCGGTCGCGCCAGGTCGAAGCCAAGCCACAAGGGAGTTCGTCGAGCCCCCTGTGACCAGCGCAACCGATCAAGTCGCTCAATGAACGCGAACGACGAAGCTATTATTTCCTGACCAGATGATTGCGAAACTCCAGGTCGGCGCCTGGTACGCTGTCGCCGCTTTTGATCGCCTTCTTCACGTCAGCCACTCGCACTTTGAGATTATGCTTGTTCAGCTTCCCGATCACGGTCTCATCACGTCGTACGAGGCTCGCCCAAACTGGGGCCGGCATTTCCACGCAGGCCGTTTTGTATTCCGCCGGCACGATGCCTTCATCGGTGAGGATCACGGCATCGGAAGACCGCAACGCCAACGTGTTGGTGCTTCCCTCCAGTTTCCGCGGTCCACGTCTTGGCTCCGGGAGCTGTTCTAACACTTGGATGCAGTAAACTTCCAGGCGTTCCAGGGCCCGTTCAAAGGTCTGCTTGCGGGCATGTAGCCGCTGGATCTCATCAGCAGCCATTTGCGCCTGGTCCTCGAGGTGCGCCAGCATCCAGGCCACACTATCAACCTTGACCGGTAACTGTTCCAAGTAGGCGTGGATCGCCCTCTCGCATTCCGCTCGCTCCGGCGTTTCGGGATCAGTCAGGTCGATCGATTCCAGATTGGCCAAGAGGTCTTCGGACAGTGAATACAAAGTCATCTCAGCGACGCTCATATGGCCTCTCCTTCTGTGGTCAGAAAGTGCTCGTATGACGCGGTGCACAGCTCTTCCGCCTGCATTCCGCTGGCCCGTTGTTCGACCAAGTGCGCCTGCAGCTTCTGGTAGCATTCCCACGCGGTGTTTGCAGATCTAAACTGATTGGCGCGCTCCACGCCGTGGGCAGCTAGCTCGCGAGCGTACAGCTCAGGCGGAAGTGCCGTTTCGAACCTGGCGAATTCCCTCACCATGCCTCCAAAGTTTGTCCAGGGTTTCCTGGGCGCATCCGATTTTGGGAGATCGGGGAGCTTAACACCGGCCAGCCATTCGATGTACGGCTCAAAGTACTTCGCCGCGGGTTTGGGAGAGACTCGGAGCTTCTCCTCCGCGTAAGCGCTGCACCTGGTCTTGTCCACCAGCAAGGTATTCTCGTCGTCCATGCAACAGACCAGATCGAACTCGTACTCCAGACCGTCGCGCTGCACAGGAGCCAGCCCGATCTTGACTCGACGCTTCTTACCATCTTGCCCGATCTGTTCTTCATAGTCGGTCTTGGTTCGCATGGTCACGATCACGTGGCAGGGAGACGCGATGAAACGATCCACCATAGTGCGTTCGTGGGGACGGAAGTACTTCCACCCTTCGAATTGATCCCGTGTCCGTCTCTTGATGTTATCGACGAATTCCAGGGCCCCGTCTTTGCCCATCCAGAAGTGAGATAGCGAGTCGATGCAGAACACGGCGTAACCGTTCTGCTCAGCAAAGGTCAACTGTTGGAGCAGGTAATCAACGGTGTAGCTGGTGGGTTCATCCACGTCGAATTCGAACAAATCGGCATACTTCGACAAGCTGCCGTGTTCAGTGTCAACGCAGGCGATTTTCCCGGTGGGGCCCGCCAGTGCGCGGGCCAAGGTGAGCATGGTATAGCTCTTGCCGCCGCCCGATACGCCTATAAAGGCGACCCGGGCTTTGGCTCCGAACTTCACGGCCCTATGAAAACCGCCGAGACGATTGCCACTCTGCGGCACATTCTGGATCGTAGCTGTTGCGCCGCTTCGCGCTTTTGTGGACTCCGCGTCATTGGCGAAGGTGATATTATGCGACTGCTCATGCCTTCCACCATTTTCATTGGTGTGCGATGGTTGAGACGAAGGCGCGGCAGCTTGGATTGACAGGCCCGGCTGCTGCGCCTTGCGCGCTTCGTTTAGTTCCACAGATGCGCGGAGTTGTTTCAAGAGTTCGCCTCCTTCGACCTCAGTTTCGGGCTCGCTAGGCGGCTGAATGACTGCGTTCCTTCCGTTCCTGCTCATCTTTCTCTCCTGTTGAAATTCAAATCGTTCGTTTAGCTGAACAACTAGCTTTGGAACGTCGATGCCGTGGATTTCTGCGAACTTCACCGGCCCCAGCTTGTGGAGAGCCTGGTTGCCGGTCCTGTGGTGTTTCCGACATAGGGGGATCACCGACCGATCAGACGCCTTCTGTCCGATGCCATGAGGTCCCGTGTGACTTGCTTCGATGCCAAATGTCCGGCCGCATACCGAGCAAGCGTAGCCGCGGACGAATCGCAAATACTCCGGGTTGCGTTCCGGTGGCGAGGGACGATAGGTCGTTTTGGCAGCTACTTCATAGGCGCGCATCTCAGCTCCCTCCGTGTGGCATCGAGTCCGGCGTACTCGAGCCTCCGTACCCCCGATCCGCCCCTAGTTCGAGCGCAAGACAGCGGCGAAGTGCGCTAACGTCGAGCCAAACTCTGTCCTCAGCGAACGAAATCTCACGGGAAGGCCGGCATTTGAAGAGCGCATTGCATCGTTTCTGATAGGAACTGTCCATAATTTCATTCTATATTCTTAACAACCGATTGTCAAGTAATAAATCGAGAGAGTCTGCGCGGCAGTGCTTGTCTTGCGCTCGAAAAGTTTGTAGAATGGCAAATATATGGCGAAGAAGCTCGCAGCAGCGGTGGAGATGGGTAAACGACGCATGCAGCAACTTACTGCTGAACAGCGCCGCGATTTTGCGAGTGCTGGTGGAACGATTGGTGGTAAGGTTCGCGCCCAGAGACTTAGTCCGGAGAGGCGAAAGGAGATTGCGCGCAAGGCAGTTGCAGCGCGGTGGGCAAAGAGAGCGAGCTCAGGACCAGGCTCGGAACAGAAAAACCTCTTCTAGAATAGTGCCGAAGTTCCCCAGCGGACGCAGGCAGGTGGTCCGTCCACCATACAGGGCGCGGCAGCAGCCCGATCTCTTATGGCATACTAAACAATGTATTTCGGGACCGAAGAATGAAGTCCTGGCAGGCAGACCGTTTGATGACCGCCAGTTTTCCTCAACTTTACAGAGCCGAGGTTCTGAGGGCCCTGGAGACGATTGACCTGAGCAAGGTCAGCCAGGCGATCGAACTTTTCAAAGAGGCGCGCCTAGAGGGCAGGAAGATCTTCGTCTGTGGAAACGGAGGTAGCGCCTCCACCGCCTCGCATTTCGTTTGCGACATGGTCAAAGGCGCCAGCTTTAACCGGCCAAGCCGCTTCCGCATCATGGCGCTGACCGATTCGTTGCCCACCATCACGGCATACTCCAACGACGTGAGCTACGAGTGCATCTTCGCAGAGCAATTGAAGAACTTTGCCGAGCCGAACGATCTGGTCATGGCAATCAGCGGCTCAGGGAATTCGCCCAACGTACTCCGGGCAATCGAATACGGCAACTCCATTGGTTGCCGCACCATCGCTCTCACGGGGCGTGATGGTGGCAAGCTTGGGGCACTCGCTCAGCTGAACATTCAGGTGTCTCATCCTCATATGGGCAACATTGAGGATGGGCACATGGTTGTGACGCACATGATCTGCTACTACTTCATGGATTCCCAGAAGTCGACTGGGATTCCCGATTGAATGCGGCGACGCAATCGAGGTCTGGGATCGGCGAGGACCTCTGCGGCAACGTCCTGCCGTATCGGATCACGAGATTGAACTTTGGCATTGTGATTTTGACGCCGACCAGTCCCCTGTCGCGACAACAGCCGGGTGGTCTATGCGCCGGCTGCCGTAACACGTGCCCCGATTCGCGACTGGTTGGGGCCACGCCCGGCTTTGAGGCCTGCGTCTGTTCCTGAGCTTGCTGGCCGGCCTTTTCGAGGTATCCTCGCGAGTGACAACTTTTCGAGATGAAGGACTACGTCGTCAAGGCGGGCCCGTTCCGCGCGTAATTCTCCAATGATCTTGTCAATATCCATGGTTCCCCTCTTGTGTACGTGGAGCGGGGCCCTCAAGTCCCGAGACGGTTTGCCACGATTCGCCCAAACCGTAACAAGCCCAGACTGCGACGGCCACCAAAGTACCCGATCTAGAAAACATTATTTATGAAATGACTCGTGCACACAAGAGGAACTTACCGGACCCTGAAGAAGTCCCGATGTTAACGTCAAATCCGCGGGGGACACCCTGACTTTGGTCTCAAGCAAGTGCATCGTGGAACCACCGGCCACCAGTACTGCCGGGACTGGCGTTCGAAATCTGCGGTAGACACTGGACGGAGATAGCCGATCTCGACGTCGGCCTCGGTTAGCCGCGGAGACGCGAACGATAAGTGGCTCTCGGATGGAACGGTGCCCAGGACGGCTCGAGAGACCCTGTTGAACTAGATCAAGAACTCATTTCTTCTTCTTCCGAAATGCGAAAGCGAGGCCTACGAAACCCACGACGGTGGCCGCTAGCCCGATCGCCGAGGGCTCGGGCACGGGAGGGGGACCATGGCCCGCTCCGCAAAACGCAGGGACCGTCATCCACAAACCCAGAATGAGTGCGATGGAAAGCTGTTTCATGCGGCAATTCTAGTGGCGCATCGGGCCATTGTCAATTGAATTATGGACGTGCTATTACTTTGGATCGTACTGCGAAGCTACCAACGGTACCGCACTTAGAGGAAGTGTTAGCTTAAGCCACGCGCGACTTTCTACGTGCGGTTCAACACAGTAAATTCCAGTTGCTGGTGCACTCTCCGAATTGGCGGGTAACCCACCGAAACAAGCAACTACGAGCGGCTCAGATGAGGAAGCGTGCCGACCGGAAGGCTCGTTAAGACCGCCTAAACTGAAGCCCGAGAATACGTCTGAGTTAGAGAAAAAAGCCCCGTGCCTGGGTGACACGGGGCTTAAGTGTGCTGCGCTCTGTCTTCGGAGGGAACAGAGTTAGCAGAGTAGCCGGAGCATACCACTCATCCTTGATCAAAAGCAACGACAAAAGAGCACGCGAGAAACTCCCTTTGGCTGGTGGTTCGGGCGCGCAATGTGTCGGAATTCGCGACAAGTTCTATGAGAAACCGCTTTGGCCGCTGGGTTGAGAACTTCCCACGAGTCCGGTGTGCAATTTTGAACAGACGACACAAGATTAACTTGTTAGCGTAGAGTCGCACTACTGAGTCGACAAACGGACGGACTGAGCCATAGGATTAGTTCGCAGCCGGAACGGCTAATGAGTTTGTACGCCTAATTCGAGGTCGATTTGTTCGAGCCCTACAGGCTTGGCATCGCACGCTCACGTCGGAGTTGGCGGATCGATCCGGGTGGTGCAAGTTGATTCGAGAAGACACCGACAAACCGAACGGTGGTGGAAGCCATTCCTCCGTCGATTTCCCGGACCTCCGCTCTTCCGCGGCGCATCAGTCCGTCATCCTCGTGGCGGATGATGAGGCGCTAATTCGCAATCTAGTCACTTTGCTCTTACAACAAGATGGGCACTTGGTTCTCTCTGCCGCCAATGGCCACGAGGGGCTGGAGCTTTCACGTCAGTACCCCGGTTCAATAGAGCTAGTGATTACGGACGCGCGGATGCCGCGGATGAACGGCGCGGACCTGTGTGCTCACCTGCTCGAAGAGCGGCCAGGGATCAAGGTGTTGGTGATGTCAGGCGCAGACATGGGCGAAATCATCAGTCGAAATGTCAATTTGCCCTTCTTGCCAAAGCCGTTCGACGGAAAGACTCTTCTGGCGAGAGTTCGAGCGATCTTGGCCGCTCCAGTTCAGGCGCCGATGAATGTCGCGGGAATCGTTGCGGAGCTTCGCTTGGAGCGGGACGAAATCGAACGGTCCATACTCAAGCTCGAGCGATTTGATCAGCCGGGTACGAGGGAGAAAGGAGCTGGGCCACAGTCCGCGCCCGCGACTAAGGCGGTGAAGAGACCGGACGATCGTTCTTGATCCGATGAGCCGGAGTCGGGTCGACGGACACTTCCAGCCAGTCCCTGCCTTCCGCGCTGTCTGCTGCGGAGAGGCGCACCACTCCACGCCGACGCTTCATATCCCCGAATCAGCGTATTCGCTGAGCGACCGCTAAGTTTCGATCTCATGGCGCGGATCTGGGTCCGGCGGTGCCTGGTGGCCTCAGGTCACAGATTTTGGAAGCTCACCGAAGAGCCGCATCACGCCGGCGGCCATGAGCAATATGAGGGTATCCGTGATTTCGGCTGATCTCCCTGGGATATAAACCTGCACCAGCCGAAGGCCGAGCACCAACGCGGCCCCAGCGAGAGTGGCGAGACCCCAGGGCCAACCGGCCCTCACAGCAAGCCAGACCAAAGTGCCGTAGCTGAATGCCTTTTCTAGGAACGATTGCGTATTAGCGGCCAGCGAGCCCTGCAGAAAGCCGCGGAACGGCACCCATCCGAACGGCCGGGCTGAGGCACTGAAACGGAACGGCTCCAACGCCTGAAAGGCAATCGTGCTGGTGAACAGGATCGCGATCACGCCCGCACGCCCACGCAGCCGGTAAATGAATCCTGTCCAGATCGCGGCCGCGAGGGCTCCGCCTGCCAGCTCCGCGGGAGAGAGAATGATCTCCCCAATGACGATCCGCGCCAGCCACACGGCCGGAACCAGCAGAGCCAAAATCCATCGGTGGAAAGGGCTCTCGAAAAGCGCCTCGAGCAGTAGGGCTACCGCGAGCCAGATGACTGTATGCCGGTACAAATCCAGCAGCGGAAGTGACTGCACACGCAACACCGGCCGGACGGCATGCCAATACTTGTGCAAATCGATGACCGGCACGTACGGGAACAGTCGGTATCCCAACCAGCACAACACGAGCAGCGCCACAAAAGGCCGTTTGCGCGTACCTTCGATGGCTGTCAGATTGAACCTCCGGTAGAACAGCACACCCGCGACTGCCCCGATCGCCGCACCCAGGGTGTTCGAGTAGACGTCCGAGAGCGCGGTCTCGCGGCTGTCATCGTAGAACTGCAGAAGTTCGATCCCCGCCGACAGCAGCACACATCCGGCTGTCACTAGAACGATGCGGGATAACCCCGGCGGGCGTCGCAAGGATTGCATGACGAAGAAGCCGAGCGGCATAAAGAGCAGGATATTGGCGAGGATGTCGCCGCGGTTGCTCAGCGTACGATACGTCGACAACAGTGCATGGACCGGCCCAGAGGCGTAGCGTCCGGCATGAAATTCAAATGGGTACAACGTGCCGTACAGGATCAGCGCAAGGACCGTCAGAGTAATAATCGCGTATGGCGAGCGAATCCAGGGTTGATGGGGTGGTTCCAAGGGCCTATTCTATCGGTATTGTTCCAAGTTGCGGCCCTACACCCAGACCGCCTTCCCGTCTGCGAACCGCATCCTGGACACAGGGGCAAGGATAGATCTGGTGCCGTGCGCGATTCACCAAGGGCTCGGTCTGCGGCCCGATCAACCTGTTGATATTCATTTAGCAATGTGCTAAACTGAATTGGCAGAGTGCTAAATGAAACTCGACGATACCATCTTCAGCGCAGCTCAGATTGCCGAGCTGGCGCAGACTGACATCCTCAACGTCCATACCTGGACCTCCCGCGGGTTTTGCAATCCCTACCACGCCAGCCGGCGCGTCAGGCGTGGGCGAGGGCGCCCGCGCTCGTATTCGTTGCGCGACGGGCTGCGTTTCTTTCTGATGGCTCGCCTGCACAAGCAGTACCGCACCCCGCTTCCGCAGGGTCTCCAGCTTTGCCAACTGGTATTCGGGGAGGAGAATTTTGATCCTGAACACGCTGCCTTTTTAGTGATGAGGGAAAGCACATCCGAGGTGATCGATACAGAATGGTGCGAAGACTTAACGTCGGTGGGCAAGCGATTGGCCCTCGAGCCACTGGTCACGGTGATCAACGTGAAACGAATCCTCGAAACCGTACGGGCGCGACAACTGCTCGGTGCTGGCTCGTGAGCCGATATCTAGGAGTTTCTGATCAGCGGTTTTGACGGAGGTTTTTGTGACGAACGACCTGGAAACATCACTGGACCTAGAGGCCCCGGATCTTGATCAACTAGATGGTGCGGTGCAGGAACAGCATGCAGCACCCGTCCAGAACTCCGAACCGCCACTCTCTCGCTACGAATCCCGGCGCTTGAAGCTTACGGCCAAAGGCGCTATTCAAGACCGCGCCGCCCAGCTGGTAGCAGAGGATGAGCTCTCCGACAGCCAAATCGGGCGGTTGTGTGGGATCGACCGGCGAACCCTGACCCGATGGAAGAAACGGCTGCAGTTCCAAGAGGAAATCGAAAAGATCCGCACGGTTTGGAAGCAAGAACTTGAGGGGAACAGTGTCTCCGCGCGATTGGAACACTTGGCATTGCTCGACTGGAGTTGGAAGGCTATGCTGGAGTTCGTCGATCATCGCGCCCGGAGTCCTGAGATGCAAAACGTCCCCGGCGGCAAGACCGGCCTCTTGTACAGTCGGCAAAAATCCTTCGTCAGTTCTGGCGAGGTCCATATCCTGAAGGACTATTACCTGGATGTCAAGCTGCTGCAGGCATTGCGCAGACTTGAAGTCCGGGCGGCCAAACAGTCGGGGCAGTGGGGCCGACCGTTATCAGCCCAGCCGGGGTTACGGCTCCCGCCGCCGCATATCAGTGGCACTGCCTTGAGCGGAAAACGGGAACAGGCAGCCAATCTCGCGGCCAGGGATCAGTTGCCCGACGCCGAGATTGCGGCCGGCTGTCGCATCAATCGCCGAACGCTCTCACGTTGGAGAAGGGAACCAGAGTTTCAGGCGCGGATCCAGGAGTGTCGTGAACGGCTGGACGAAGCCTGCGAGTTCGGAATCGGTGATAAACTCCAGCGCCTGATAGCTCTGGACAAACGCTGGCGCGACCTCAACCAAATTGTCTTGGAGCGTAGTACGAGTTTTCGGAAGCAGGAAGAGCCGGGCGGCACCACCGGAATCCAGTGCCAGCGCCAGAAAGTGCTGCGTCTCAGCGACGGCGACAGAGTTACCGATTCGGAATTTCCGTTCGATTATGCGCTCCTCCGAGAGTTGTTGTCTCACGAGATGCAGGCGGCCAAGGAACTTGGGCAAGTGCGGGTCAAGCGTAGGAAGCGACGCCGGGCCCGGAGCAGTTTCTTGGCCCAGTTTTGGCTTGAAATCCTCAAGTTGCGCGAGCCGGAGCCAGCTCCGCCCTGCAACGACATTCGCATACCCTTGCATACCCTGGAACACCCTGCCGAATCAGCACCAAACCCCACATAGAGCATACGCCAGGCGTAGGTCTGGGGACATTCTGGGACATTTTGGCGCCACTCCATGGGCTTAGCCGAGGATCGAGGTGACGCCCATGTCAGGATACACATAAATATGTGTAAAGTTCCGCATGCGAGGCTACCGGAACAAAGTTCTTTGGGCTCGACGATCCCCCAAAACTCAGATCGAATTCCCGAACACTTGCCTTATGTGCCGAAAGCCGAATCTACCCCAGAAATCTCCCACCACTCTGAAACACGTGTGACAGGAATGCCAGAACAATATAAGCGATTTTGATTGTGATGGTTAGAGACATTGATCGCCGCTTCACCCGGGAACCCATAAGAGATTCTGATCCCACCGATAGGCTGGCCGATTTGGCCCTTAGTTTGCCACTGATTGTCACCACGGATTTGTACCGGTTCTTCGTAACGGGAGGAGAGTCATAAATGGGCAAACGGAATCTCATGTTCATAGCCGGGTTTCTAACCCTGGCGGCCGCCATCGGGTGGGGACAGGACACCAGCGATCCGCTCAGCGCATTCTGTTACGGCACAAGTTCCTGCACAAGCAACGGTACGGTAACGCCGGTGAACCAAATCACGCCGCAATTCGGCTTCACTTCGACGCTTCCGCACACAGAGGACTTTTTGATCGAAGTCCTGATTCCGGACAACTACACCGACCAGAGCTTCACCATCACCGGTACGCAGGGTGGCCCGACGAACACCAGTTCGATTTCACAAAGCACGACTCGCATACCTGGGGATTGGAACAGCGGCTTTCTAACGGCCTTTCTCGGTTATCCGACGATTCCGGTCGACCGCCTCGACCTGTGGTTGCCGAGCACGCAAGCCGATGATCCGGGTGCCAACGGGTATTTTGTGGAGCAGGCTGACTTGGGCATCACGGATATCCGAATTGCATTGAATTCGGGCCTTGGTCCTCAGCTGAATATCGGCACCCTCCCCGTAGGCACGATCGTGGCGGCATTCTTGGCGGACGGTTCAGGAGGTTACGAAAGCACCCTTCCAGCCGGGGCGTTATATGCCACTCCCGAACCTACCTCAATCATCCTGTTCGGTTCCGTGTCTCTCTTTGCGCTGATTGGCGCTAGGAAAGTTCAGAAGCGCCGGTAGAACGCCTCAGTTCACTAGCACTCGCAACATCGACGACGGGCCCAAAACGGCCCGTCGTTTGCTATTGCAGCCCCGAAAAATGAAGTCGGCACTCTTCCCTGTTTTGATCGCGTGTTTTGCGGTGGCAGGATGCAACCGGACTCCCCAGGAGCAGGAAGCGCGATACCTTCGCAAGGGCCATGAGTTCATGGTGCGGAAGGACTATGCCCGGGCCCTGCTACAGTTCAACAACGCCGTGCGACTTTCGCCTCAGGATGCAGAGGCGGAGTACGAGTTGGGTTTGGCGTACCTCGCGGACGGCAACGTGAACGCCGGCGTGGCTGCAGTCCTGCGGGCCACGCGACTGGATCCCCAGCATGTGGCGGCTCGAGTCAAACTGGCCGAGCTGATGGCGCGGAGCGGTGATCCAGGTCTGGCGAAGGAAAGCCAGAAGCAGATGCAGGAACTGCTCGCGGCATCTCCCGGCAACATCGATGCCCTGAACACTTTGGCGCGCGCGGAGCTCCAACTGGGAGAATCCGAGGACGCCGAACGTCACTTGCAGGAGGCGCTGGGCAAACTGCCGAA
>Ga0187855_10002649_pt1 | contig 13417 bp, 13 predicted proteins | sample June2016WEW_8_10_2_FD_132969 | JGI IMG/M metagenome (GOLD analysis project Ga0187855, IMG submission 132969) | Peatland microbial communities from SPRUCE experiment site at the Marcell Experimental Forest, Minnesota, USA - June2016WEW_8_10 | ecosystem: Environmental > Terrestrial > Soil >...
ACAACGTCTTCTGGCGACAGCACACGCCCCGGCTTGGCCTCGACGCGACGGCCGTATCTCCCGGCGACGGCAACGAGCAACGCTGGGGAGACGGCTTCGAGGTCGAGACGCTGATCCACATTCGCGTCGCCAAAGCAGGCCTCGCCGTCGCCGAGGTACCGAGCTTCGAGCATGCACGCATACACGGCGTCAGCAACCTCAACGCGTTCAGCGATGGCATCCGCGTACTCCGCACGATCCTCACCGAACGGCGGCCAGCCGGGCGCCCGTCCCCGCAGCCGTCCGCCCAGCCGTCTGCCCCGGCCCCCGCCACGACTGGGCGCTACGCCCTGGCTGAGCTTCTGCCGGAGAATGCCGCCCCGCCCGTTGTGCAGGCGGCGAAGGAAGCCTAGCCCAGAGGCGCCGGCCGCTCCCGCACTCAGAGATATTGCCCGTGTCAATACTGCGCACACCGGGAATGATCGTTTTGAATTCTCTAACCGTAATTGTTTGCGCCTATGCCGATGATCGATGGGAAACCCTGTGCCGCGCCACCGGCATGGCGCTCAAACAGATGACCACTGACGACGAGCTTATTGTCGTGGTCGACCACAATGAGCCGCTGCTGGAGCGGTGCCGTGCCGCTTTCGACGATTGCGTTGTCCTGGCTAATACCCAGCGCCGCGGGCTGTCCGGGGCGCGGAACACGGCGCTGCAGAGGGCGCGCGGAGCAGTGATCGTCTTTCTCGACGACGATGCGATTCCACTCGACTGCTGGCTCGATGCACTCCGTGCGCCGTACGCCGACCAGCGGGTGTTCGGCGTGGGCGGTGTCACCAGACCCCGCTGGCCTGGCGACCAGCCCAAGTGGTTCCCGGCCGAATTTCTCTGGGTCGTCGGCTGCAGCCACCTGGGGCTGCCTACTGTCCAGGGTCCCGTGCGGAATCTCACTGGCGCCAACATGTCTTTCCGCCAGGCCGTGTTCGAGCAGGTCGGCGGCTTCGCGGAGACTCTGGGGCGTAACGGGAAGCGGCCTCTCGGCTGCGAGGAGACCGAGCTCTGCATCCGGCTGACCCAAGCCAATCCCGGTGCCCTCCTCCTGTACGACCCATCGGCCCGGGTCGAGCACCATATGACGAAGCAGCGGAAAACTTTCGGATATTTTGTCCGCCGCTGCTGGGCGGAGGGGCTCTCGAAGGCGGAGGTCTCGCGGCGGGTGGGGCGTTCGGACGCTCTGAGCTCGGAGCGGGACTACACCCGGCGGGTACTTCCCCAGGGGATCTGGCTTGGGCTGCGCCAGGCTATCCGAGGCGATCTCTCGGGAATCGCGCGTTCCAGCGCCATAGCAACGGGCCTGGCCGTCACTACCGCCGGGTACTGCAGCGGCGCCCTCCTCAGTCACTCCGGCCGAAAGTGATTGGCAGTGAATAATCAGCGACGGCGTCCCGCAACAGATCGGCCCCTTCGCGTTGTGGTAGTAGCGGCCCGCTTCCCACCGGACCTCGGCGGAACTGAAAACCACACCTATGAGGTCAGCAAGCGGATTGCTGGGCGTAGCGACATCGAGCTGACCGTACTGGCCGCTGACCGTTCCGGCGCCCGGCCGGCCAGCGAGGCCATGGAAGGCTTCACCGTACGCCGCTGCCCCGCATATCCGCGCCAGCGCGACTACTACTTTGCCCCCGACATCTACCGGCTGATTCTTCGCGGCAATTATGACCTGGTGCACTGCCAGGGAATTCATACCGCGGTGCCCGTGCTAGCGATGCTGGCGGCCAGGCGGCGCGGTGTGCCGTACGTGGTGACCCTGCACACAGGCGGCCATCCTTCCGCTTTCCGGCGCCGGTTCCGGAGTACCCAATGGCGGATACTGGCTCCGCTGCTCCGGCGCGCGGCCGCCATAGTGGCGGTCAGCCGCTTTGAACAGCGGGTCTTCCAGGAAGCATGCCGCATCGAGGCAGCCCGCTTTACCGTCATTCCCAACGGCGGGAATCTGCCCGCTGGCGCCGATCGGCCTGCCCCGGTCCCGGGCCGCATAGTGTCGGCCGGCCGGCTTGAGCGTTACAAGGGTCATCAGCGGGTCGTCGAGGCACTGCCCATCGTCAAGCAGACGATTCCCCATGCGACGCTGCGCATTTACGGCGCCGGGCCCTATGAACCCGAATTGCGGGCCAGCATCGGATCCCTCGGCGTAGAACAATCGGCCGAGATCCAGTTCATCGCGCCAGATAATCGTGCCCGGGTCGCGGAGGCCCTGTGCGAGGCAGAAGTATTCGCTGCCCTTTCGGAGTACGAAGCTCATCCCGTCGCTGTGATGGAGGCACTGACCCTGGGTATTCCAACGGTGGGGCTGGACACCACGGGCCTGGCTGACCTCGTGTCGGACGGCCTGGTGACCGGCATACCCAAGGACGCGTCGCCCACGACCGTCGCGCAGGTCCTGGTGGCGGCGCTGGCCGAGGGCGGCAGGAGTGCCCCTGCGGGGCTGCCCAGCTGGGACGATGCGGCGGCGGCACTGGCGCGTATCTACACCGACGTGGCCGTGGCCGGGTCAAAGACCTCCAGCTCGCCCGATGCACGGTAGGAAGCTGGTCAGGGTCACCAGTCCGCGCCACCGCGCCAGGATGGTGCCCGGTGGCAGCCGCCGGGACGCCCGCTATCGCCGCTATCGCGCGCCATCCGGGTGGAGGCGATGAGCGGACGGATACGCTCGGTTGTAAGCCGGCAGCTTTCCAATCCGCTCTCTCGCGGTGGCCTGGCACTTTTCGTCAACACCGCAGTGACCGCAGTGCTTGGCTTCGCCTACTGGATTATAGCTGCCCGCTTGTTTTCCACCTATGCCGTTGGCATCGCCGGCGCCCTGGTTTCAGCCACCACGCTGTTTTCCGGTCTTGGGCAGCTCAACCTGTCCGGAATGCTGATGCGATTCCTGCCCAGAGCCGGCGGGAAAAGCCGGCGGCTGGTATTGCTTACCTATGTATACGCGGCCACAGTGTCCGCTCTGCTCGCGGTCGTCTGCCTGATCGGCATCAGATACCTGGCCTCACCAGCATCCCCGTTGCGCCTCGACACGATTCAGTCAACCGCGTTCGTCCTGGCGGTCGCCGCGACGACAATCTTTACCATTCAGGACAGCGTGCTGGTGGCTGTCCGCCAGACGGTCTGGATACCTGCCGAGAACGGGTCTTTCGGGATAGCCAAGATCGCCCTGCTTTTTGTGCTGGCCCCGGCCGGCACCGCCTTCGCGGTATTCGGCGCCTGGATGATTCCGCTTACGCTGACCATCCCGGTAATCTCAGCCGTGCTCTTTTTCCGGTTCCTGCCCCGATCGTCCCGTGCCCGCGGTGCGACTCTGCTTGGCCGGAGAGCCCGCTCAAAGATGGTCCACTTTGCGATAGGCGACGCCACTGGCGGCCTGTTCACTCAAGCCTGGACGTATCTTCCGCCCGTGATTATCACCGCCTCGCTGGGTGCTTCCGTCAACGCGCTTTACTACATTTCATTTCTTTTTTCCAGCACGATAGATCAGATTGCCGCCAACTACGCTTCGCCGCTGACCGTGGAAGCCGCGCACGCGCCCGCAGAGACCGAGCGGCTCATCCGCTCAACACTACGGCATATATACGCCATAATCCTTCCGGGTGTCGCCGCGCTTGTTCTCCTGTGCCCCTTGCTGATCAGCGCCTTCGGCCCCAAATATGCGGGCTCCGTGCCCGCGATGCGGCTTTTGCTCATCGCTTGCCTGCCAAAGGCGATGTGCACGGTGTATTACGCCTACTGCCGCGTACAGCGCACCACGCATAAATCGGCCATGATGCAGGCGTATGTCTGTATCACAACTCTTTCCGCCGTAGTGCTCCTGGCGCGGCCGTTCAAGCTGGTTGGTATCTGCCTGGCCATCGTGGTGATTCAGACCTCGACCGCCGGTGCCGCCTGGTGGGCCCTGCGCCGGGAGCTCCGGGCTGCTGATGAAAGCCGCCAGGGCAGGCACCGGCGACAGCGGAGCCACCGGGAGCCGATAGCAATGAGATCCGCAGTCACCGGGAAGTGAGCCATGCACGTTATGCACGTCATCGACAGTCTCCACGGCGGTGGCGCGGAGACGTCCCTCCTGGAGGTCGTGCCCGGTCTGGCGGACCGTGGCGTCCGGACGTCCATCGTCACGATCGTGCCCGATGATGGCGCTCTTGCGGACCAGGTAGCGGCCTTGGGGATCAGCCGCAGGCGCGTGCTGCACCGGGACCCGGTGGGCAGGACGCTGGAGCTGCGCGACATCATTCGCGCGGAGCGGCCCGACGTGGTTCATACGACATTGTTCTTCGCCAATCTGGCCGGCCGGATGGCGGCGCGGACCCTGCGGACACCTGTGGTCACGACTCTCGCGAACCAGGATTACGGCCCGGAACATCGCGCGAATTCCCGTTATGGCCCATGGACGGTGCGCGCGGTTCACGGCGCCGACGTGGCCACAGCTCCGCTGACCACACGCTTTCACGCGATATCCGAGGACGTGGCCAGGGTTATGGCCCAGCGGTTGCGTATCCGCAGCGATCGGGTCCAGGTGGTGTACCGCGGGCGCGATCCGGTCCGGCTGGGCGCACCCAGCCCTGAGCGGCGGCGGCAGGCCAGGGCCGCACTGTCCATCGGGGCCGACACCCCCGTGGTGCTGAGCGTGGGCCGTCTGGATCGGCAGAAGGCGGTCGAGACAACCATTCGCGCATTTCGGCGTGTAGTCGCTCAGATACCGGGTGCAGTCCTGCTCATCGCCGGTCGCCCGGGTAATGCCGATGCGGTGGTGCGAGCCGAGGCGGCGCGCACTCCCTCGACTCGGCTGCTTGGCCATCGCACTGACGTCCCGGATCTCATGTGTGCTGCTGATGTCTTGTCGTTTCCATCACGCTGGGAGGGGCTAGGTGGGACACTTATCGAAGCTATGGCTCTGCGACTTGGCATCGCTGCCACAGACATTCCCCCGGTAGCCGAAGCCATCGGTGCCGTGGGCTGGCCGCTGGTGAGGCCTGATGATGAGGCGGCCCTGGCGGGCGGACTGATGTCGGTGCTCGAGGGGGGCGCTGTGAACGAAGCAAGAAAGGACGCCGGGCAGCGGCGTTTCCGGACGCTCTTTACCGTAGACGCGGCGTGTGAGGGCATGGCCGGTCTCTACGAAGGCGTCCTCCAAGCTAGTGGGCGCAGCCTATGACGGCCGGCAGCTTTCTTGAGTGCCTTGATTCCTAGCGACAGCGGCGAGCCAGCGTACGAAGCGCGTCTCGACCCTGGTGTCGCCCAGTTGCTTCACGAACACGGGCCGGAGGTCCCGCGCCGGGCCACTGACGTCACGTCCCCCCCGTGGGGGCAGGCGACCGCCCCGTTCCCGGTGATCGGGCCGCCCGAAGCTCCGGCTGAGCCGGTTACCCCGGCGGAAATCCGGCCCCGCACGTCCTGGGCCGGGCCGACGATCGTGATAGTGGCGCTCGGGGTCCTCGGGCAGGCGTGGCTCGGCTACCAGGGACGCACGACCGGCGGCTTTTCCTCGGTTCTCTGGTACGTCACGCTCTGCCTGATTTTCATGCCGCCCACTGCGCTCATCATGTCGGGGCGGATAACCGACCGGGCGAAAATCTGGTTCGCGCTTTATATGGCCCTCGCCCTGCTCGCCACCCGCTTCGTGCTGTACCCTCAGCAATTCGCTTATCACGATGAGCTCATCCATTATCGGGTGCTGCTTTCGATCGAGCAGACCAAGCACCTCTTCACGCCAAACTCGCTGCTCCCAGACACGGCCGACTATCCGGGGATGGAGATAGCCACCGCGGCCGTCCATCAGCTCACCGGGCTCTCGCTGCACGCGGCCGGGTTGGTGGTCCTGGGCGCGGTACGCGTGGTCATGACACTGGCTCTTATACGTATCATCCAGATGGTGACGGGCAGTGCTACCGCCGGCTGCCTGGCTGCTGTCATATATACGACCAACCCGCAGTACATTTTTTTCAACTCACAGTTCTCTTACCAGTCCGTCGCCCTCCCGCTGTGCTTTTTCTGCGTATATGTGATTGCTCTCAGCCGGAACACGCGAAGCCCGCTGTCCGTTGTCCCGGGTACAGCGATTATTCTGGCCGTGGCGGCCACCCACCACCTCACGTCCCTGGCCTTGGCCATCGTCCTTTGGGTCTGGTATCTATTTACCCGGATCAACAAGCGTCCGGTCCGGCAACTGCTCCCGCTGGCCGTCGCAAGCCTCGTTATCGTCGCGGCGTGGACGTGGCTGGCCCGGTCAGTAATCATTCCATATCTCAGCGAGATCGCCAATAACAGCCTGAGCAATATCACCACCGTGCTGCACGGAACCTCGAGTCACAAATTCTTTACCGATTCCGCCGGGGACCGAAGCCCGGCTTGGCAGGAGCTGCTATCGCTGGCCTCGGTTCTGCTGATCACCCTGACGCTCATTCCTTCCGTGTGGCTGGCGATCACCAAGCACCGCCTGCTGAGCGCGGGCGCCATGACGCTCTTCGCGATAGCGTCGCTCTATCCGATCGTCCCCGCCGGGCACCTCACCGATGTGACCGCGGAGATATCAGATCGCGCCTCCGGATTTGTCTTCGTCGGGCTCGGTTACATAGTGGCGGCCTGGTGGCTCCGCAACGCCCCCTTCCACCGGCACGCGAAGACCAGCCGCTTCACGGTCAGGCGGCGCACCTGGCTGCTGGTCACGGGCTTGACCGTCTGCTTCGCGGGCGGGGCCGTCCTGGCGGGGCCGGACTGGATTGACGGGCCCGGCTCCTATCTGGTCTCCGCGGACAACCGGTCTGTTGATCAGCTCGCTCTGCAGGCCGCTTACTGGGAGGGACGGAACCTGCCGCCGGGCGGCCGCGTTTTCTCCGACCGGGTCAACGGCCTGCTAGCCGGCAGCTACGGCAATCAGCACGCCCTGACCGCCCTCGGGGACAAGATCGACGAGGGATCGCTCAGCAACCTGCTGCTGGGCCCATCGTCCACGGCTGCCGTCCTTGTTGACGCAAGGCTCGCGTGTTCGCTTGGTGTTCAGTATCTGATCGCCGACCAGCGCCTGAGCGAAAGCCTGCCCCATCTGGGCATCTACATCGACAATGGCGAGTACCAGAACGAGAAGGGGACGTCGCCGTCGGCGCCGCTGGTCAGCGAGTTGACGAAGTTCAACTACTTTCATGGCGCCCAGCGGATCTTCGACAACGGCGCGATCAGAATCTACGACCTGCGGTACCTCCAATTGCCGGGCGGCGTCCCATGCGTTCGCCAGAAGTAGCGGCGCGGCTCGCGCTGATCGCCGGGCTGGCCGCGGCGATCACCTTGGGCGTCACGGTCTGGGTTACCGTGCCGCTTGGCCTGCTGGCCATCGCGGCGGTCGCGGAGCTGGCGGTCCGGCCCTACGCGGCCAGCCCCACCGACCGGCTCCTGCTGGGCTGCGGGGCGGTCGTCACCGTGCTCATCCTGGCCGGTCTCGCTCTCAATCTGACGCCGTGGGGCCTGACCAGAGCGACCTGGACCGGGACGTGGCTCCTGGTGAGCGTCGGCGTCCTGGTCTGGCGGCGGGACTTGCGCACTCACGTCATGTGGCCGGGAGCCTGGATGAAGTCCTCCGGCATCTGGGTGATCTTGGCCAGCCTGATACTGGTCTTCGCCGTGGTCGTCGCACTAGCTGGCGCCCGGCGCTGGGATCAGCGCCCTGCTCTGGCCTTCTCAGTGGTCTCGCAAACTAGCAATGCCGTAGTGCTGGAGATCGATGCGACCGCCACCACGGGAGAATACGAGATCCTGGCGAGCTCGGACGCTCCGCCGAGGCGGTTCGCCAGTGCTTCGGTTGACCTGGACGCTGGCGGCGGCGGACTGCGGCTTCGGGAACGGTTGCCGGTCAGCACTTCTGGTGCATGGACGATAGATCTCAGGTCGGTGGCCAGGAAGGCCACCGTCCGTTGGGTCAAGGTCAACGTGCCCAAGCCCGCATAGCCACCCGGAGGACTTCCTATCGCCAGGGCAGCCGACGGGACCAACCCGCGAACACCAACAAGTTTCCCCTAGGAATTGATATGATAGGCCGCGTCATAAATGTAGCGATAAATACCGCCCGGCTCCGCCGGGACCCGGTGAAATACTTCCGTAGCCAGGGCGTGGACATTGGCGAAGATGTTGAAATTTTCGGCGCCAACCTCCACACCTTCGGCAGCGAGCCTTACCTGGTGTCCATCGGGAACCAGGTAACGGTCAGTCATAACGTGGATTTCATCACCCACGATGGCGGCCTGCGCGTGGCGCGGGCGAAGTACCCGGACGCCTATCTTTACGGACGGATCCGGGTTTCGGATAACTGCTTTATCGGCGCGCACTGCATATTGCTGCCGGGCGCCAAGGTTGGCGCCGGGTCGGTGCTAGCAAGTGGATCGGTCGTCACCGGCGAGATCCCGCCTGAGGTGGTGGCGGTCGGCGTCCCGGCGAAGCCTGTCAAGTCAGTGGAGGAATATGTCAATGGAAAGAAGCACCTTTGGATTGACACCGCCAACCTTAATCCGGGCGCGAAGAGAGACGTTCTCACCCGTCATCTTCCGTATTAGCTGCAGGAGCGGCCACGGGGCCGGCCAGAACGGGGGATGCAGGCCAGGCGATCCGTCCCGGCTGGCAGGCCGTCTGCTGCGCCAGCGCCTCATCGATACGACTCACACCGGGCAGGGGAGGCAGTCAAGTTGAGATCTCGGCGGGTATCTGGACCGGCCGTCGTGACCGCTGCCGCCCTGGCGATCGTCTTGATCGGCTCGCTCGTGGTCTCCTCAGCCCGGGGCGGTTCGTCCCTCGGGACGGCGCCGACCTCTTACCTCGGCGTCTACGAAAAGGGACCACCCGCTACGTACCAGCCGGTGACGACCTTCGCGGAGAGGATCGCCAAGCAGCCGAACCTCGTCGGCTACTACAGCGGCTGGGGTGAACCGTTCAAGACGTCCTTCGCGGAGAAGGTTCACCAGCATGGCGCCGTCACCATCCTTCAGATGGACCCAAGCTGGGCGTCGGTCTCGTCGATCGCCGCGGGAAAGTACGACCCCTATCTGCGCTTGTTCGCCCGCAGCGTGCGCGCGTTCGGCCAGCCCGTGGTCATCGGCTTCGGCCACGAGATGAACGGCTACTGGTACTCGTGGGCCTACGGGCACGCGGCGCCGTCGGAGTTCGTCGCAGCCTGGCGGCATATCGTGACGCTGTTCCGGCGTCAGGGCGTCACCAACGTGACGTGGCTCTGGACCCTGCAGGCGGACGAGACCGGAACGGGACCGATCACGTCCTGGTGGCCGGGGGCGCAGTATGTCACCTGGGTCGGGATCGACGGTTACTACTACCGCCCCTCCGACACCTTCTTCAGCATTTTCGGCGAGACGATCGCCCAGGTCCGGATGTTCACGACGAAGCCCGTGCTGGTGTCGGAAAGCGCAGTCGAACCCGAAGCCGGCCAGGCGGCCAAGATCTCCAACCTGTTCGCTGGCATACGCCAGTACGACCTGCTCGGGCTGGTGTGGTTCGACATCACCCAGCACAACGGCCTCTACCACCAGAACTGGCGCATCGAAGACAGCCCGGCGGCCCAGACCGCCTTCAAACACGGCGCATCGACCCTGACCCTGGGCTCTCCCTGATTCTCGGCCTGGATGATTTGCCTGGCCAGATAGCTGGCGCTAGGGGACCGGCTAACTGAAACTGGCAACATGGACCTGCTGGAGCGGCGGTCGCCGCTAGCTGAGCTGGCCCGGTACGCGCAGGAAGCGCGCGAGGGCCAGGGCCGGCTGGTGCTGCTGGCGGGCGAGGCAGGCGTCGGCAAGACCGCGCTGGCGGAACAACTCCAGCGGGAGCTGCCCGGGGCCCGCTGGTCGTGGGGAGCGTGCGACGGGCTGTTCACGTCCCAGCCACTCGGCCCGCTGTTCGACCTCGCAAGCCAGCTGGACGGCGAGCTAGCCGGGCTGTGCCGGGCCGGTTCGGCCCGCGAGCTCCTTTTCGCTACCCTGCTGCGCCAGATCAGCGAGCCTGCCCGGCTGGATGTGGTCGTCGTCGAGGACGTGCACTGGGCGGACGAGGCGACCGTCGACCTGCTGCGGTTTCTCGGCCGCCGGCTCCGGTCGATCCCGGTCGGGCCACGTGCCGCGACCCGGACGGACCCGCTCGGCCTGACCCGTCGTGAGCGCGAGGTCCTGGCGATGATCTGCGCGGGCCAGGCCAACGCCGAAATCGCGGCCCGGCTGTTCATCTCGGCCAAGACCGTCGATCACCACGTGTCCGCGGTGCTGGCCAAGCTGGGCGTGCCCACCCCGCACCGCTGCCGCGTCGCAGGCCAGGCGGCTCGGCCTGGCCAGCCCGGCCGAAATCTAGGTACCGCGGCCGAGAAAACTGGGTAGCCGCTCCCGATTCGGGACCCGGCGGTGCCGCCATACGGTCGCAATGAAGTCAAAAACGCGATCGGGGCTGGGCCAGCGGGGCGCTCCCTCAATCGCACCCAGGGAGGGGAAATCATGAACATCATCACGCGCCTGCGCCGATTCGCTGCCGTGCTGGCCGGTCTCGGCGTCACGATGGCGGCCTTCGCCACGGCCGCCTCGGCCTCGACGGGCGTGATCCCGGACCTCGGAGGCGTCGACGGGGGGGCCGGGCAGGCTCCAGTCCCCCCATCGGTCGTCGTGGGCGGGATGCCCGGGTGGCAGATCGCCCTGATCGCGATCGGGGCCGCTCTCGCCGCGGCCGTCACCGCCGTGCTGCTCGACCGGATGCGTTCCGCTCGCCGGCGGCTCAGCCCCACCGCCGCCTGATCCGCGTCCAGTACGCCGCGAGGCCACAGGCGCCGGCTCACATGCCACTCATAAGAAAAAAGAGGCCACCATGCCGCGATTCATGGACTTTCGCGAGGACCTGAAGCTACCCGACGATGACATCGCCCAGATTGCCGACGACGCGCGGCACGAGCGGACCGATGAGTTCGGGGTACGCCAGGCCGAGCTCTACCACAATCCGGACGGCAAGGTTTATTGCCTGCTGGAGGCACCCGACGAAGAAGCGGTCCGCAAGCACCACGCGGCGCTCGGCGTGGATTGTGGCGTCGTGCACCGGGTGGACGGCATCACGTGAGCGAACCGCCGCCCGGCCCGGCACCTGGCCGCCGCTGGCGGACACCCGGGTGCCGGGTCACTGGCGTGCACGGCAGACCGCGCAGGGCTCACCGCCGTCTGCCAGGCTTGGGACCATGCCGACCCGCTTGGTCCACCTCGTAGTGGACGCTTACGACCCCGCCGGGCTGGCCCGCTTCTGGGCCAGCGCGCTGGACTGGGTGATCGCCGATGAGACCGCCGAGGAGGTGGACGTCTGGCCCGCCGGTTACAGCTACCCCGATCCGTCCGCTGTGCCGCTCGTCTTCGTCCCGGTCCCCGAGCCGAAGACCGGGAAGAACCGCGTGCACCTGGATCTGGCCACCACATCGGCGGCGGACCAGGCGGACCTGGTGAACCGGCTGGGCGAGCTGGGGGCCACCCCGGCCGACATCGGCCAGGGCGCGGTGCCCTGGGCCGTGCTCACGGATCCTGAAGGCAACGAGTTCTGCGTGCTTGAGCCCCGGGATATCTACCGTGACACCGGCCCCGTCGCCGCGATCCTCACCGATTGCGCCGACCCGGCGGCCCTGGCCCGGTTCTGGGCGGAGGCGGCGGGCTGGGCCGTCCGGCGTACCGAAGCGGACATCGCCGGGCTCCGCGCACCGGCCGGAACCGGGCCTTATCTGGAGTTCCTGCGCGTCCCGGACCGGAAGTCGGCCAAGAACCGGTGGCATCCGGACGTGGCGCCCTACCGCGGTGACGATCCCGCCGGCGAGGTGGCGCGGCTGCGCCGTCTCGGCGCGGCCCTGGCCGACGTCGGCCAGGGCGACGACGTGTCCTGGACCGTCCTGGCCGACCCGGAGGGCAACGAGTTCTGCGTCCTGTCGGCCCGCTAGCGCGGCCGCGCCGCTCAGCCGCCGGCCCGGCTCCCGGCGATCAGTTCGGCGACGGCCGGCACGGTGACGTTCAGCGGGGCGTTCGGGATTACCGGCAGCACGCGGGCGGCCGGCCGGACGCGCGGGCCCGGTCCTCGTGGCTCAATCCTGGAGCTTGCGGAGGATGCGGGCGAGGTCAGCGCGGTCAGCCGGGCTGAGCTGGCCGAATACCCGCTCGGCCTCGGTCCCGCGGGCGGCGCGGATCGCCTCCAGTATGCCTGCGCCGTCCGCGGTCACCTCGACCAGGGTGGCCCGCCGGTCACCGGGATCGGGCCGCCGCTGCACCAGACCGCGCGATTCCAGCCCGTCGACAACTTCGGTGGCCGACCTCGGCGCAATGTGCAGGCGCTCCGACAGTTCCGACAGCCGCATGGTCCCGTGCCGTTTCAAGGTGCGCAGCGCCCGCAGGTGCGAAGGGCTGATTTCCCACGGAGCGAGGGTTTCCTGGGACATCTCGCGGAGCCGGCGAGCGACCGCCCAGAAGGCTTCGGGCAGTGGCTCTTCACCGGCTGGTTCGCGCCGGTCCGTTGACACGGGCTCCTGGACCACAAGGAATAGCGTACCAGGCTTTTCTGTTGTAGCCTCATATTGAGGTTACCTCAGCACATAACACTCCCTGGCCCGCGCGCCCGAGCGCGAGCCTCAGGCAGAATCGAGACTTTCTTGGCCGCACCACACATAGATCGAGATATCAGAAACCGGGGCCGGACTCGCGGCTCGCAAACCATCACCGCTGCGGAAAAGGCGCAGGCCCACGAGGTCTCGCTGCGCCGCATCGGACGGCTGTTCAGCCCCTACCGCTGGCAGCTCGCTATCGTCACCGTCTTCATCGTCGCCTCGTCCGTCGTGGGCCTCGCCTCCCCGTTCCTGCTCCGCGCGGTGATCGACGACGCCCTGCCGCACAAAAACCTGACCTTGCTGACCTGGCTCGTCATCGGCATGGTCGCCGTGGCCGCGATCAGCTCCGCGTTCGGCGTCGTGCAGACCTGGATCAGCACCAAGGTTGGCCAGCACGTCATGCACGAGCTGCGCACCAGCGTGTTCAGCCACCTGCAGCGCCAGTCGATCGCCTTCTTCACCCGGACCCGTAACGGTGAAGTCCAGTCCCGCATCAACAACGACATCGGTGGGATGGAATCGGTCGTCACCTCGACCGCCACCTCCATCGCCTCCAACCTCACCACAGCGGTCGGCACGGCGGTGGCTATGGTCGCCTTGTCCTGGCGGCTGTCGCTCATCTCGCTGGTCGTCATGCCGCCCGCGATCTACCTGACCCGCAAGGTCGCCCGCATGCGCCGCGCCATCACCACCGCGCAGCAGCGGGAACTGGCCAACCTCAACGTCGCCATCGACGAGGGGCTGTCCATCAACGGCATCCAGCTGGCCAAGACGATGGGCACCGGACCGGCCCTGATA
>Ga0187855_10002654_pt1 | contig 13411 bp, 7 predicted proteins | sample June2016WEW_8_10_2_FD_132969 | JGI IMG/M metagenome (GOLD analysis project Ga0187855, IMG submission 132969) | Peatland microbial communities from SPRUCE experiment site at the Marcell Experimental Forest, Minnesota, USA - June2016WEW_8_10 | ecosystem: Environmental > Terrestrial > Soil >...
CTTCGTCATTACGCTCGACTCCGATACAGAATTGCCGCGAGGATCGGCGAGCCGCATGGCGGGAACTTTAGCGCATCCTCTGAACCAGGCCATCATCGACCCGGAAAAGGGCATCGTGGTTGCAGGTTATGGCATTCTGCAGCCCCGGGTCGGCGTCAGCGTCCAGAGTTCGGCACGGTCCCGGCTGGCCAGTATTTATTCCGGACAAACTGGCTTTGACATCTATACTCACGCCACCTCGGATGTGTATCAGGATCTCTATGGCGAAGGGATCTTCGTCGGAAAAGGGGTCTATGAAGTCGAAACTCTACACCGCGTTCTCGATCGCCGGTTCCCGCGAAATGCGTTGCTGAGTCATGACCTTGTCGAAGGAGCTTATGCGCGGGCGGGATTGGTGAGCGACATCGAAGTGATTGAGGATTACCCTTCCCACTACAGCGCCCATAATCGACGAAAGCACCGCTGGATGAGGGGCGACTGGCAGATTGCCGGATGGCTGCTTCCCCTGGTTCCTGAAGAGTCTGGTCATCTCGTACCCAATCCGCTTTCCATGGTTTCCAGGTGGAAGATCCTCGATAACCTGCGGCGAAGTCTGGTCGAGCCTGCGATCTTCGCCCTGTTCTTGCTGGGATGGTTGTGCCTGCCCGGGCAGGCGGTATCGTGGACGGTTGCTACCCTCACGATTCTTTTCCTGCCAGCACTGTTCCAGCTAGGCTTTGATCTGGTACACGCCGCGACGTCGGGCAGCCGATCGATCGTTCGAGACGCCTTCGATTCCCTCCTGAATGCCAGCATTGCGAACTGGTTGACGGTTACATTCCTGGCGCATCAGGCTCTCCTGTCCATGGATGCGGTGGTGCGAACGATGGTGCGCCGCCTGATCACGCGGCAGAGACTCTTGCAATGGGAGACTGCGGCCGAAGCAGAGCTTGCTGGAGATAAGCGCAGCACACTGGATATTTACCTGAACTGGTCTCCGGCCCTAGCACTGGCTCTAGCTTTACTGGTGTGGGTCGTACGTCCGAGCGCTCTATTCGCCGCGCTCCCGATCGTTCTGTTGTGGGCTTGCAGCCAACCGATTTCATGGTGGCTGAACCGTCCGCCCGGCGCTCCCCGCAAAGAAGCCTCGGAACGCGATCGATGGCTGCTGCGCGTCTCCGCGCTGCGCACCTGGCGGTATTTCTCTGAGTTCAGCACGGAAGAACACCATTGGCTGATTCCCGACAATGTACAAGAAGAGAACATCAGGGTTGCACCTCGAGTATCTCCTACGAACCTGGGATTGCTCCTCAATGCGCGCCAGGTGGCGTGCAGATTCGGCTATCTCACGGTGCCGGAGTTTTCGCAACAGACTCTCGGAACTCTGGCGACGGTCTCACAATTACCGCGAGAGCGTGGGCACCTTCTCAACTGGTATGACACTCGATCGTTGAGTCCGCTCTCCCCGGCTGTCGTTTCAAGCGTCGATAGCGGCAATTTGCTGGCTTCACTCTGGACTCTGCAGCAGGGCTGTCTCGACCTTCTTGAACAACCACTTTTATCGGGTGGATTGGCTGACGGTCTTCTCGATCATCTCCTTCTGCTGTCCAGCCTCAAGGCAATCCCGCGGAGAAAGAGTTCGCAGATCGGAAAAGCTCTTCGGAAAGAGGATTGGCTGCAATATGTCCTCGATGTCCCCGACGCGGTGCTCCGGGATATTCACCATTCCTCCACCACGTCGCCAAGCAGCGACACCGTTTGGTTTCAAGAACAGGCGGAAGAACGCATCCGGCAGGTGTGCCGGATTGTGCAACTTTACGCTCCCTGGCTTCTTCCGGAATATGCGTCTGTGATGAATGATCTCGCCATCCATGCGCAAGAACGCCAGATCGTAACTCCCGCGCTCGCGAAGATGCCGAAATTTATCGACAGCCTTGCCACTCATCTCCGGTTGGTATTGGACTCAACTGAACTCGGGGAGCAGGAAAGCTTGTTTCGAGAACTGCTAGACCAGTTGCCCGAGGCGCGCTCGCGCGTCTTACGCCTTACCGAAGATCTGAAAAAAATCTCCGCCCAGTGTGGCACCCTGGCGGACGAAATGGATTTTGCGTTTCTTCTGAACCGGAACCGAGGACTATTTTCGGTGGCCTTCGAGGTCGATAAGCAGCAGAACCACCCTGCCTGTTACGACCTTCTGGCGAGTGAAGCGCGCATCGCGTATTTCATTGCCATCGCCAAGGATGACATCCCGCAGGATTGCTGGTTTCAGCTCAGCCGACCTCCCCTGTATGAGGAAGGAATCGCCGGTCTGCTTTCGTGGACGGGCACGATGTTCGAATACTTGATGCCGACGTTGTGGATGCGCCTCTACCCAAACACTCTACTGGAGCGCGCCGCGGAGGCAGCGGTGCAGGCACAACGGGCTTATGCGGCCGACAAAGGCGTGCCCTGGGGCATCTCCGAATCTTCGTCCAGCAAAAGGGATGACGCTGGGAACTACGATTACTTCGCATTCGGAGTGCCTCAGCTGGCCATATTTAAACCCGATCACGACGGGCCGGTGATCTCACCCTATTCAACATTCCTGGCGCTGGATATTGATTCCACGGCCGCGTTGCGCAATTTGCGCTATATGCAACGCAAGGGCTGGTTGGGAAGCTATGGCTTTTATGAATCGTTGGATTTCAGTCCTGGCCGCCGTTCGCCTCGGGGCTTTGAAGTGGTGCGCTGCTGGATGGCCCACCATCAGGGCATGAGCCTGCTCTCCATTGCAAATTTCCTGGACGATCAAGTTGTGCAACGCTGGTTTCACAGTCATCCGCGAGTGCAGGCCACGGAACTGCTGCTGCAGGAAAAGCCGGCTGCGCACGTGGGTTCGCAAAGGTCCCGCGCCAAAGTGGCATGAACTTAATTCGCCGTCGATCGCGAAAGTCAGCACCGTTATCCTCAGTCGTATACCCTATGCGGCACTGGCACATACTCTCTCTCGCGGTTTTCTTGACGTTTATTTCCAACGTTTCTCCAGTCTCTGTGCAGGCGCGCTCGGGGTCAGCACAATCTGACTCAGCAGGTTCCGACGCAGCATCAAGCGTGCTTGTGCTGGATGCGGAGGCGGCTTCGCATCCTTTCCCTCACTTTTGGGAACAAATGTTTGGTTCAGGGCGCGCCATTTTGAGCCTGCGGGAGAGCTATCGCAGCGACCTGCGCGCGGTCCAGCAAATCACCGATTTCAGATACGTCCGTTTTCACGCTATCTTCGACGACGAAGTTGGCATCTACAGCGAAGACGCGCAGGGACGTCCGAACTATAACTTCTCCTACATCGATCAAATTTATGATGGTCTGCTGGCGAATGGAGTTCGGCCCTTCATTGAGCTCGGTTTTATGCCCAACCAACTCGCGGCCAGCCACACTCTTCATCCTTTTTGGTATCACCCGAATGTCGCCCCTCCCAAGGATTGGGCGCGGTGGGACGACCTCGTCACCGCCTTCGCTCGCCACCTTATCGTGCGTTACGGAATCGATGAAGTTTCGCAGTGGTATTTCGAGGTTTGGAATGAACCCAATCTTGATTTCTGGGCAGGCCAACCGAAGCAGGAAACCTATTGGGAGCTGTACGACCAAACCGCGGCCACCCTGAAAAAGGTGAGCCCGAGACTACGCGTCGGGGGACCGGCGACCGCGCAAGCGGCCTGGGTCGATGCCTTCATCCGGCACTGCGCCGAAAAACGGATTCCGCTGGATTATGTCTCAACCCACGTTTACGCCAACGATACCGCGCAAGATATTTTCGGCTCGCAAGAAAACATTCCTCGTGATCAGATGGTATGCCGCGCCGTCGACAAAGTGCACCGCCAGATCCAATCATCGCGGATGCCAAGCCTGCCGCTGATCTGGAGCGAGTTCAACGCCAGCTACATGAATGAAACCAACGTCACCGATGCGATTTACATGGGACCGTGGCTCGCCGACACCATCCGCCAATGTGACGGGTTGGTGGATTCCATGTCCTACTGGACCTTTTCCGATGTCTTTGAGGAACAGGGTGTCGTGAAAACTCCGTTCTACGGAGGTTACGGGCTCATCGCCGAGGATGGCATTCCGAAGCCGGCCTTCAACGCCTTCAAACTTCTTCACAAGCTGGGGGGCGAACGTCTGCCGCTCGATTCGAATTCCGGCCTGCTTACTCGCAGAAAAGATGGCACGTTGGTTCTGGCATTGTGGAACTATGCCGCACCCGGACAGTCCGTTCCTTCAAAGACAATAAGGTTACGGCTGAAAGGAGCAAATCCGAAACATGCTCTCATCTCGCGCGTGGACAGCGTGCACGGCGATGCGAATCCCGCTTACCAGAAGTTCGGGAGTCCCCGCTTTCCTTCGCCAGCGCAGATCAACGAGCTCCGGCGTGCCGCCGACCTGCCCGAGCCCGAGGCTGGTCATCTCGAAAATGGTGAGTTGACCGTCACTCTACCCAGTCAAGGGTTGGCCGTAATCGAACTCCAGTAGATCGAAACGTCCGCGAAAAGATCGTCGGCCGCGCTTTCGAATGATCGAAGTATCAAGACTGATACTTCCTAAAGCCGGCCCGATCCATCCCGCGCTGCGCCTCCTGATTTTTCATGAACGTATTCCAGACAAATCCAGTGCGGACATTCTCCGCCATCAGCATGGTGATTCCCGTGTCGATGCCAACTGCGTCGGTGTCGTACCAATTCTTCAGGGGATTGAACGCATTTATAAATCCGTAGCGGCACCATGCCTTGGGATAATGATCTTTGATATTTTTGAGCACCCGCATCACCGGCTGCGTCAAAAAAGGCAAGGAACCGGCGGAGGCGCTGGGCACGACAGTGCCGTCAATTGGGCCCATCATCGGCGGACCTCCCCAAATCACGTAGCCCTTCTGCGAATCGGAGGCGGAGATTCCCCACAGATCGTCGCTGTAATCCGGAAATTGTTTTCCCAGCTCCAAGCAGAAATGGCGGTGGGCATCCGTAGCCAGTATCGAGTTTTCGAAATAGTCGGCGTACTGGTCGCGTTTCCCGCGAAAATCGAACCAGGCCTGCGAATATTGATGCACAAATACCGGCGCAAACGAGCCGATGTATCGAATGCCGTCATATTCAAATCTGGTGCGCTTCCACGCATTCCAGGCATCCGCCGGCAAGGGATGAGGAAGCGACCCCAGGCCAAGAAGATAAATCATCATCATCTCGCTGTAGTAATCCCAGCGATAAGGAAGGAAACCAAATTCCGGAGTCCAGCCATGCGGCAACAGCGAAGTGTCCTCGGATAGCCAACTCCAGTCAACGCGGTTGAAGATCTGGTAGGCCAGAAGACTGATCTCGGAATGCAGCTCGAAATGGCGCCGGCAAGTGAGAAGTCCGCAGAGCAGGATAGCGGTGTCGACCGACGAAACTTCGGAATCCCATACCCGCTCTCCACTCTTGATATCGGCAAAATGGTAGAAGAACCCGCGATGCGTCGGCATCTTCTTCCAAAGGAAACGCAACGTCGCCAGAACGCGATCGCGAGCTTCGGCTAGAGAAATGAAATTGCGTTTTTGCGCGATGCAAAGAGCTGTCAAACCAAAACCCGTCGCGGCTATGCTGGCCACAACGGAGTTGTCGTTCTTGGTCACATTGCTGCGATCTCTGATCAGCCCTGTATCCGGACTCGCCTGGTCCCAGAAGTACTGGAAATTCAGCTTTTCCAATTCGTCCAAAAATGCGTCGTCCTCGGGCGAGAGGGCATTGGGTTCTGCCGAAGGCGCGGAACCCGGCGGTTGCGGGGAAGCCGACAGCAATGAAATTATCTTCCCGTGGTCAAACACCTCCATCAGGCCCAGCCCGCCCATCCGAAAAAGAAGCTCTCTCCGGGAAAGCCGGTTTGCAGCAATGTTCTTTTCTTTCATACGCATCAGTTGATTTTAGATGCCCCCACACCAAGAAGCGAAGATAAGGTCGGCCCTGCCCCCCAGTTTCTCCGTGCAATTTGCCGAACAGCGAACTTGCTATCCAGAAAATGCGTCCTAGAATGTTAAGCATATGGTGACGCAATGACTAGAGGCAAGGCCATCGCCACATGGGTAATCCTGATTGTTGCCATTCTGGCATCGGTGACAACCATTGCCTTGCGCCACCGGCGCCGGCCGGTGACGCTGCGGGGTGCAGTTCTGCGCCAGGATGCCGATCCCAATCGGCAGTTGCCGCTGGCGGATGTCCAGATCACTGCCATCAACGCTCTGGGGAGCGGTACATCCAAAACCGACTCTTCCGGTTTTTTCACTCTTACTTTGCCTAAGGGATTACGGCGGCGTCAGGAAGTCACCCTGAAATTCCGCCACCAGGATTACCGGCCGTTGGATGTGAACGACTTTATTGGAGACAAGATCTATATCGCCCGCATGACCCCCACCCATCAAGACACGATCGCCGAATCCCATACCGGGTCTGCCGTCTCGAATACGCGAATTCGATACTCGGTGAAGGCCACAACCGAAGCGAACATCGGCAGCGCAGTACGAACGTTCCAAGTTATCAACACAGGAAACACGCCATGCAACGATCACCCTCCGTGCGCCCCCGGCGGAAAGTGGAAGGCAACGATTGGCTCTCTCTCGCTGGATGCGGGCGAAGGAAACGAGTTTCGCAACGCCAGAGTTTCTTGTATTGCCGGGCCGTGTCCCTTCACCAAGATCGCCGTGGAAACCTTTTCTCAGGAACGGCGGCATTTTACCGCCACGGTTCTCAACTGGTCGGATACGGTTACTTTCCTGGTGGAGGCTGAAGTGGTCCATCCCATGACTAGCGACATGGTGCGTGAGACCTACCCCTTTATTTCCGGTCGGGCTTTGAACTTCAGTTTGCCCGCTTTGGCGGAAGGCCCCAGCATCGAGGCGGAGGTCGCAGGAGAACCCATCGTCTTCCCCCTCGGCCCCGATCTCTTCTTGCGCTGGGCGGATTGCCACATGGTGGTCGATCGGGACCAGTCCAAGAACTATCGCTGCGAACTGAAGCCTGGATATCAGTTCCGGTAAACGAACGCGAATCTTCCGGCCGACGCTGTCGCCCGCCAGAATGTTCCCGATCAGTAATTTCGATTGGACCCACTCTGTTTGCCCACCTAAAGTGTTAAAGAGAGGAGGCGCAAGCACGTTACGGAAGTCACGCGTAGCAGCGTGCTCTGACCAAACGGGGTGCGGTCCTACAGCATGTCATCTGCGATAATGGAAATATAAACGTGTTTCCACGCTGATTTGGGGACAAGTAGGCGGCTATCCCGACGGGAGGACTGACCGACTGTTCCCGCTGGTTTTGAATCTAACGACACCCGGAGAGCCTGCAATTGGAAAAAAATCCTGTCGAAATTCAAGAATTGGATTTGACCAAGCACGTACGCGAGATACCAGACGTCCTCACTCTGGAGGAAATCGCCAACCTGGCGGCGGAAGAGGGACAACCCGCAGAAACGTTGATGAACGTCGTCGCACTGATTGCCAAGCGCTTCAATACTGATGTTTGTTCGGCTTATCTGCTGGAGCCCGATCGAGCCAACGTGGTGCTGGCCGCAACGGTCGGCCTGCGACGGGAGTGCATCGGGCATTTGCGAATGGCAATTCACGAAGGACTGGCGGGGCTCGTCGCGGAACAGGTGCGTCCGGTGGCCGTGGAGCAGGCACTCACGCACCCGCGCTTCAAGTACTTCCCGGAAGCCGGGGAGGATGATTACCAATCGTTCCTCGGGGTTCCACTCATCGACCGGGGAGTTTTGCAGGGCGTACTGGTCGTGCAAACCGTGAAGCCTCGTGTTTTTCGCGAGGACGAAATTCATATGCTGGCCGAAGCCGCGGCTCAGGTTGCGCCGGTAGTGAGCGAAGCCCGCACGCTGGATCGATTCATTGCTCCCGCCCAGGAGCGCCTTTGGTCCCTGGCACGCAACTTGTGGTGGAGTTGGGACCACGACGCCGGCAGTTTGTTTAGGGATCTCGATCCGATCCGCTGGAGGATACTCAACCAGAATCCAGTTTCGTTGCTGGCGGAATTTCCCCTGGCAAAACTCGAAAGGCGCGCCACGGAGTTGGTACTGCATAGCCGCATCAACTACGCCTATCGCCGGCTCCAGGAATATCTGCGAGCCGACCGGACATGGGGAGCCAGGCACGCGGGGGTCCTGCGGCCGCGCCCCGTGGCATATTTTTCGGCGGAATTTGGACTGCACGAGTCGCTTCCCGTCTATTCCGGAGGGCTTGGCGTTCTTGCCGGGGACCACATCAAGAGCGCATCCGATCTCGCGATCCCGCTGGTCGGCATCGGTTTGTTCTACGGGCAAGGATATTTTCGTCAGCGCCTGGACCACAACAGCTGGCAGCAGGAAGAATATCTGGAGACAGACGTCAATCAATTGCCTCTGGAGACGGCGATCGGTAAGAGCGGCCGGCCGGTGGTGGTGCAAATCCAGACCCGCAGCGGTTCGATTCACGCCAAAGTATGGCGAGTGGCCGTCGGACGTTGCGATCTCTTCCTCCTCGATTCGGATGTGGAGGGCAATGCCGCGGATGACCGCAAGCTGACTTCCCGCCTCTATGGCGGAGACGCAAGAACTCGCATCCGGCAGGAGTTGCTGCTGGGAGTCGGAGGCTTCCGCGCCCTCAAAGCCATGGGCATCACACCGGGCGTTCTTCACCTGAACGAAGGCCACAGCGGGTTTGCCGTGCTGGAGGCGATCCACTCGCGCATGCAGGAGGAAGGCATCGCCTTCGACAGCGCCGTCTCTCGGGTGTCGCGGGGAGTTGTTTTCACCACTCACACCCCCGTGCCCGCCGGCCATGATCGCTTCGACGCCGATCTTATCGAAGAACATCTTGGACCCTTGCGGGATGGCCTTGGGCTTTCGCAGGACAGCCTGATGGGTCTGGGACGCGAGAAACCGAGCGACCTGCAAGAAACGTTTTGTATGACCGTGCTCGGGCTTCGATTCTCGCGCCGCGCCAACGCCGTTTCCGCGCTGCACGGCGAAGTCTCCAGAGCAATGTGGACTGGCCTCTGTCCCGGCAAGCCCGAGGACGAAGTCCCGATCGGGCACATCACCAATGGAGTTCATGTTCCATCCTGGCTGGCGCCGCAAATGTTTCGCCTGTACGACCGCCATCTTGGTACGAACTGGCATGAGCACAGCAGCGAGGCGCGCATCTGGGAAGGCATTGAGAACGTGGATGATGGTGAGCTCTGGGAGACACACCTCAACCTGAAATCGCGCCTTCTCGATTTTGTGCGACGCCGCGCAGTGGAGCAAGCCGAACGTCGCCTGGAGCCCCGAGAGGCACTGGTGAGACTTGGGAGGGTGCTCAGTCCTGACGCACTCACGATCGGATTCGCGCGCCGCTTTGCGACCTACAAGAGAGCCAACCTGCTTCTTCGAGACATTGAGAACCTGGCGTCCATGGTGAATGACCCTAAACGTCCGGTCCAATTTGTTTTTGCCGGCAAGGCGCATCCCCTCGACGAACCTGGCAAAAAGTTGCTGCAGCAAATCGCCGAACTGATGCGCAATTCTCGATTCGCTGATAAGTTCGTCTTTGTCGAAGACTATGACATCAACGTCGGACGTTATTTTGTGCAAGGCGTAGACGTCTGGCTGAATAATCCGCGGCGTCCTCTGGAGGCTTCAGGCACGAGTGGCCAAAAGGTCGTTTTGAATGGTGGACTCAACCTTTCGGTGCTCGATGGGTGGTGGGCAGAGGCATACGACGGCATGAATGGATTCGCCATCGGAACCGGCAGGACGCATTCCGACATGAACGTGCATGACACCCGCGACGGCGAAGATTTGCAACGGACCCTTCGAGAAGAAGTGATTCCGCTGTATTACCAGCGTGATCGTGACGGTTTGCCGCGCGGCTGGATCAAGCGCATGAAACGCACCATCCGCACGCTGGGCTGGCGCTTCAACGCCGATCGCATGGTGATGGATTACACGCTGAACTGCTATGTTCCCGCCGCCGGAGGCACGTCCAGCGATATGAGATCCGCTTGGTAAAGCGGAATCCTGGAAGGATGCTTGAAGTATGGAGCCGGCGAGCGGACCGGAACCGCCGACCTGCCGATTACGAATGCGCGAGCCACGAACTGGATTCGATGAGATTCAAACACATGGCCCGTATCGCCAACAAAAACCAAGAGCATCCATAGGTTGCTGGCTTCATTATCTTTCAACTTCCGCCTTATTTCTTCGGCTCCGCAAACACGCGCCAGTACCCCTGTTTGGAAAACTCTTCCACTGTGAATGTGAAGCGGTTCTCGCCCAGAGGCATGAATTCTTCTTGCAAGCGTGCCAGTTGCTGTTTGTCGTATAGATCATAGCCCGCGTCGTCGGGCTTCACCATCTTGTAGAGAATCTGGGCGGCGATTCCTACATCAGGTCCACGTTCGACTCTGCAAAGTTTGATGTCTTGAAGTACTTTGTATATTGGCATGGATACACCCGACTCACTTCCCCGCGCGGGCGGCCTTCGCGTCTGCACGAGAGACTGTGGACAAACGGACGAGGCGGGTCCGTGATGGAAAGCCCGTCGTCGTAGCGACGAGATAACGTGAGCCGAAGAGAAACTTTCGGACCATCCTCGATGGTTCCCAACTTGGGCTCGACGCGTGGTCCGTTCGGCGGTTGCACCCACACGCGGTCACCCTTCTTGTGCTGCGGCGTTCCTCTTTCCCTGCTCGTCACCGACTTGCCATGAATGTTCTTTGGTCCATCAGGCGTCCACATCATTACACCTTCCACTGATCACAATAAGTCGCCGGGTCCGGAGCCCACAAGATTACGAGAGGGTGTGTTGGCAAAGGTCGCTTGGTGGGTCAAAAGTGGGGCTAAATCGAAAAGCCGGAAATCCAGAAAATCGCTGAGACGCATGAACAGCGGGGATAAAATGCAGCCGACAAGCGGGCTTGAGCCGCTGACCTGCCGATTACGAATTCCCGAAAGCGAACAGCTCCAGCCTAACCTCATTGGTTTCCAGTGACACTCCTGCATGCCATGCTTACGTTATTCACCTCATTTCAACCTCATATAGAGGTTTCGGGACAGTAATCGGACACTACTCGCGCCAGAATCCGTTCTTGAACAAGGTCAACAAAAAGATGGGTCCCGGAAGGATGGCAAGATGCACTTTTGCTATCGTGGTTTCCTGGTGAAACATGCGGAATAAGTCACTGGCACATCGACCTTTGACATGTGGAAAACCACTTTACTTTGGCAAAGCAGGATGTTCAGGATGCCACAGGGTTGCGGTGAAGGTGGCCTTATCGCTTCTTATCTTTCCGCATACGCGCGGGTTCATGCGGTCAAGCAAATTCGTGATGAGATCACCCGGCCAGTCTGACGTCCGGAATGGGCAGACGCGATTGGTTCCCGCAACGCTTCGTGGCGGCGAGAAATATGTCGGCAGAGTTAGCGCCGAGAATACCGCTGGCGATGGTCTGCGGAAGGAGAATGGGGCGGCGAGGACTGTACACGGCAATCGCGTAAGAGAAGATCCACGGCGCCGACCATCAGACCACCGATAACGATGGCCGGAAAAGTGCCCGGGCGCGCGGAGGACGAAGCTACAAGGCCGGCCTGCATCGAGTTTGCCATTCCGAATGGTACGAACGGTACTTCGACAAACACAGACTTCTTTTGAGATACGTGCGCTACCTTGAAGTCGTCACCTTCCGCTCGTCCACGTTCGGTGTCTCCCGAATTCGGTGTGTCCCGAAGACAGACTGTCGGCTCATTGACCACCGCAGTTCGGGGAATCACCTTGTCTACCTGCATGCATCGGCAATCGCCACTTAACAGATTTCGATCAGGACCACGTTCCACAACTCGGGACTTCTCACTTCACTTCATGGCGAGCAGGGTGCGGAGCTGGCGAACTGCTCGGGGAATGTCCGCTGCCGCGGCACTGCCAAAACCCAAGATGAATCCCGAGCGCGATACCTCGCCTAAGTAGGAAGGGGAGAGGGGCCAAATCCAAAGGTTCTGGTGGGCGGCTAGCTCGGCGATTTCCAGATCGCGAATCTTGCTCGGCAGTGTCATAGTCAGATGCATCCCTGCTTCGCCCCCGAGGACCTCCACCAGGGATCCGAATTCCTTGCTGATGCTGTCCACCAGCACACTCCTTCGCTCGCCGTAGAGGACCCGCATCCTTCGAATGTGGCGCGAAAAATGCCCCTCGTCAATGAAGTTCGCTACCACTTCCTGATAGAAACTTGGCGGACCTAGATCCATGGCACGGCGAAGGGCCAGAAAACGGTCGACGAGGTCGGATGGAATGACGACATAGCCGAGGCGCAATGATGGAAACAAGACTTTGCTGAAAGTACCGACGTATATCACACGACCGTAGGTGTCGAGCCCCTGCAAGGATGCGATCGGCGAACTCTCGTATCGATAGTCACTATCGTAATCATCCTCGATGATCCAGGATCCCGCGTCTTGCGCCCAATCCAGCAACTGGAAACGCCGTGAAGCACTCATCGTTACCCCGAGCGGGAACTGATGAGAGGGAGTAACAAACACGGCCCGCGCCTTCCGACACCTCTTGATGCCGGCTGCAACATCCAGACCTTCCTTGTCAACGGGAACGGGCACGAGATCACAACCAGACATCGCGAAGGCATCTCGCGCCAATCGATACCCGGGCTCCTCGACCCACACACAACTCCCAGGGTCGAGAAGACAACGAGCCGAAATCTCAAGCGCCTGTTGAGAACCGCTAACGATCATGATTTGCTCCGCTTCACAGCGTAGACATCGCGCGGTTCTCAAATAAGTCGCGATGGTTTCCCGGAGAGCTTTGGACCCCATCTTTTCGCCGTAGTGAAATGACCCGGCGTCCATATTCCGGCAACCGCGCGCTACGAGGTTTGACCAAACCTGAAGCGGAAATTGATCGAATGCGACCTGGCCAACACCGAATGCTCCCCAGCCCCGCAGCCACGGGGAACTTTCGACAGGGGAGAGGATCGAAGAGCGGCGCGCGAGTGGTCGAGGTCCGGAGCGAGTTGCAGCGAATCGGGCACCGGTAGGTCCGCTCGACATGACCTGGTCCGGGATAGAACTGGAAGCCACCGTTCCCGCGCCGACGCGACTCTCGAAGTAGCCTTCCGCCAAGAGCTGGGCATAGGCATTAAGAACGGGGAACCGGGAGATCCCGAGTTCGGATGCCAGCGCTCGAGTTGATAAAATTCGCTGCCCCGGACGCAGGCTTCCTTCGACTATTGCTTTGCGATAGGCATCATAGATCTGCCGGTGCAGAGCCTTCGGAGTCTTCCGGTCGATTGCGATCATTAGCGGAATCCCGGAGGCTACTCTCTTCATTGCGGCGGATCATAATGGTTATGTCTAAATCCCGTCAAGCGGCTATTGTCTCCGACCATTTTCCGGTGCA
>Ga0187855_10002655_pt1 | contig 13409 bp, 9 predicted proteins | sample June2016WEW_8_10_2_FD_132969 | JGI IMG/M metagenome (GOLD analysis project Ga0187855, IMG submission 132969) | Peatland microbial communities from SPRUCE experiment site at the Marcell Experimental Forest, Minnesota, USA - June2016WEW_8_10 | ecosystem: Environmental > Terrestrial > Soil >...
CTTCGGCTTCTTCCAGGACGAGTGGCTGCGCGGCGGGCCTGTCCGGCGCTGGGTCCCCAAAGCTTACGCCGGTCGGCCCATCTATGTTTTCGAAACCGGCGGCAGCACCGGCGTGCCGAAGTCCCGCATCTCGATCGACGATTTCCGCATCGACTACGAGGCCTTCAGCGCCACTCTGCCGGACGACGCCTTTCCCCGCGGCTCCGACTGGCTCATGGTGGGGCCCAGCGGCCCGCGCCGCCTGCGGCTAGCCATCGAGCACCTGGCGCAGTTTCGCGGCGGCATCTGCTTCATGACCGATCTCGATCCGCGCTGGGTCATCAAGCTCATCAAGCGCGGAAAAATCGACGAGGCCGAAGCGTACAAGCAACACGTCGTCGAGCAGGCGCTCACCTTGCTACGCGCGCACGACAACATACGCTGCCTGTTCACCACTCCCAAACTGCTCGAGGCGCTGTGCGAAAAAGTGTCGCTCGCCAAAATGGGTGTCCGCGGCGTGTTCTGCGGCGGCACCGAGATGACGCCGCAGTTCCATCGATTCGCCGTCGAGGAACTGCTGGACGGGGTCTACTTCGCGCCCACATACGGGAACACGCTGATGGGATTGGCGGTACACAAACCGCGCGGGCCCCAAGACAGCTACGACATCATCTATTACCCGCCGTCGCCGCGCGCCATGATCGAAGTCGTCGATCCCGACGATCCCTCCCGCCTGGTCGGCTACGGCCAAACCGGGCGTGTACGCCTCACCACGCTTACGCGCGAGTTCTTCATGCCGCGTTTTTTGGAGCGAGACGAGGCGGAGCGGGAGCCGTCATATATAACGTATCCTTGGGACGGCGTGCGCAACGTGCGCCCGTTCTCCAGGTTCCAGAAGACCGTGGTTGAAGGCGTCTATTGATGGGCGAGACAGTGCACATACCGCTTTTGCGGCGGGGCCAGCCCTACCGCAGCCTCGATACCATACGGACGCCGCACTATCGCACCGGCGAGCCGTTCGTCGAAATCAGCCAGGCCAACGCCGGCTTGATCCGCCGCGATCTGCGCGACCTGTCCAACGCCCGCGGAATCCTTGCGGACTTCAAATCGCGGGAATTGTTCGGAATCTGCGCGCGCGCGGCGGATCTTTTCGCCACCTCCGCCCTGCCGCTCGGCGACACACTGCAATCGCCCGAAGATTATGTGCGGCAGGTCTCCGCCACCACCGGCTTGCCGCACGTCATGGTGCGCAAGAACCTGCACAAGATCCGCACCGTGCTGGCGGAGATGGAAACGGTGGTCAACGGCCTTACGCGCAACCTCGATCTGGACGTGCTCGACACGGGCTCTGCGGGCGCCATGAGCTACTTCCCGCGCGGGGAGTCGCTGGGCGTGGTGCTGCCAAGTAATTCGCCCGGCGTGCATTCGCTGTGGGCGCCCGCGTTTGCCCTGAAGACGCCGCTGGTGCTGAAGCCTGGCAGCGCCGAACCGTGGACTCCCTATCGCATCGTCCAGGCGCTGATTCACGCCGGCGCGCCGCCGGAAGTGTTCGGATATTATCCGGCCGGCCACGCGGGCGGCGCCGAGATTCTGCGCCTCTGCGGCCGCGGCATGGTGTTCGGCGATGTGGCCTCCACGCGGCCGTGGCAGGGCGATCCGCGCATTGAAGTCCACGGCCCGGGCTACAGCAAGATCGTGATCGGCGAGGACTGCATCGGCGAATGGGAGCAGTATCTCGACGTGATGGTTTCCTCCGTCCTGGAAAACTCCGGCCGGTCGTGTATCAATGCATCGGGCGTGTGGGTCCCGGCCAAGGCCGCCGAAATTGCGGAGGCGCTGGCCGCCAGGCTGGCCGAAGTCGCGCCGCGCGATGAAGCCGACGAGCAGGCCGAAATCGCACCGTTCGCCAATGCCAGCATGGCTGAGCGCATCGCCCAGACCATAGACGGCGAACTGGACGGGACTGGCGCCCGCGACGTCACGGCGTCCCACCGGCAGGGCGGGCGCCTCACGACCTTTCAGGGATGCTCGTACCTGCTGCCGAGCATCATCCTGTGCGACTCGCCCGAGCATCCGCTAGCCAATCGCGAGTTCCTGTTTCCGTACGCCAGCGTCGTGCCGGTGAGTCAGGACCAAATCCCGCGCGCCCTCGGGCCGAGCCTGGTGGTAACCGCCATCACGCACGACCGCAAGCTCATCGCGCGGCTGCTCGCGTCGCCGGACGTCGGCCGCCTGAACCTGGGCGCCATCCCCACCTATCGCATCAGTTGGGACCAGCCGCACGAAGGCAACCTGTTCGATCACCTCTACGCCCGCCGGGCGTTTCAGTGCGCGGTGTGAAGGCCCCATGAAGATTCTGGCCTTCACCGCCGGCGCCGCCCAAATGTATTGTGGAAGCTGTATCCGCGACAACGCCCTCGCCGCGGAGTTGAAGAGCCAGGGGCACGACATCATCCTGCAGCCAATCTACACCCCCACGCTCACCGACGAGCCGAACGTGGCCGCGCACAAAGTATTCTTCGGCGGCATCAGCGTGTATCTCGAACAGCACATGGGGCTGTTCCGCAGCACACCCTGGCTGTTCGACAAGCTGTGGGATTCCGAGTGGGCGCTGAAGCTTGCCGCGCGGCGCTCCCTCCCGGTGAACCCGCGCCTGTTGGGTGAGCTTACCGTTTCCATGCTGCGCGGGGAAGATGGGCTGCAGCGCAAAGAGATCCGCAAGCTGGCGGCCTGGCTGCGCAGCGAGCCGCCGCCCGACATCGTCACCTTGCCGAACTCACTGCTGATCTCGCTCGCGCAGCCCATACGCCAGGCCGTCGGCCGGCCCGTATGCTGCACGCTGCAAGGCGAAGATCTCTTCCTCAGCCAGCTTCCGGAGCCGTATCGCACGCAGTCGCTCGATCTGATCCGGGCTAACATCGAACATGTGGATGGCTTCGCGGCGGTCAGCGAATACTACGCGGGCTTCATGTGCCGCTACCTGGACATTCCCGCGCACAAGATGCATGTCGTGCCGCTGGGCGTGAACCTCAAAGGATACGACGCCACCCTGCGGCTGAACAGCAACTGTTTCACCGTCGGATACTTCGCGCGCGTAGCGCCGGAGAAAGGCCTGCACCTGCTGGTCGAGGCTTATGTGAAACTGCGGCGCGAGACCGAATTCTCCGGCGCCACCCTCGAAGTGGCCGGCTACTTGGCGCCGGAGCATCGCGAATACTTGCACGGCATCGAACGGCGCATGAAGGATGCCGGCTTCGATCACGAGTTTCGTTATCGCGGCGCGCTCGACCGCCCGCACAAGATCGATTTCCTGCGCAACCTCGATATTCTCTGCGTTCCCGCCACCTACGACGAGCCGAAAGGGATGTTCCTGTTAGAAGCGATGGCCAACGGAGTGCCTGTCGTGCAGCCGCGGCGCGGCGCCTTTCCCGAGATCCTGGAAAAGACCCGCGGATGAATCCTTGTGGAACCGGACGACGCCGCCAGCCTGGCCCAGGGAATCTTCTCGCTGTGGAAGGACCCGGCGCTCGTCGCGGAGCTTGCAAAACGTGGCGTGGAGGGGGTCCGCGAGCATTACAGCGCGGCACGCATGGCCGCGCGCGCGTTAGAAGTCTACGGAACGATCGCCACCGCGCGCGCCCACGCCTAGTCGCGACGGACGTAAACTTCTTGCCTGAAAATCCCCGGCATAAGGTATAATTCTTCACATTAGCCGCAAATAAGGAACCAGGTAATGGGACCGGATGGCGAGATCACGCGTCTGATTTCCGACTGGCAGCGCGGCGCTCCGGGCGCCGAAAACGCCCTGTTTAACGCCCTTTATAGGAAGCTGCATAGCCTTGCCGTGCAATGCTTGCAAAGCGAGCGCCGCGATCAAGCCCCTGGCGCCACTTCCCTGGTCCATGAGGCCTACCTGCGGTTCCGTCAGTTGCAGCACGTGGAGATCGTAAACAGCGGGCACTTTCTCGCCCTTGCCGCACGGGTCATGCACCGCATTGTGGTGGACCGGGCCCGCGCCCGCCGCAGCGAGAAACGCGGCGGCGATGCCGTCCCCGCCGAACTCCCCGACGACTTGGCGGTGCGCGAGGCCGACGCTGAGGAGATCCTGGCCGTCGACTTCGCGCTCCAGGATCTTGCGCGTCACTCCCCGCGGAAAGCCCAACTGGTGGAACTCCGCTACTTCGCCGGCTTCAGCGAGGAAGAATCGGCGGCCTGCCTGGGGATCTCGGTACGCACCGTGCGGCGCGACTGGCAGATCGCCAGAACCCGTCTGCGGATTGCCATCGATGGACACCCCGCCGCCTGACCGCATCCGGCTTGCGGACGAGGTTTTCACGGCCGCCCTGGACTTGCCTCCCGCCGATAGAGCCGCTTTCGTACGGGAACGCTGCGGCGACGATACTACGCTCACCGACACCGTGCTGCACCTGCTCTCTCAGTACGAGCGTCTGGGAGATTTCCTGGAAGCCCCGGCTTTCGCACCCAGTCAACCGCCGCCCGGAGAATTCCGGCCCGGCGAACTCCTCAACAACGGGCGCTTTCGCCTGCTCGAAATGGTAGGCCGCGGCGGCATGGGCGAAGTCTACCGCGTCGAGGACACGGAACTCGCGGATGTCGTCGCGCTAAAGGTCCTGCGCTCGCGCTTTCGGGGAGAGGAACACACCGACGCGCGTTTCCGCGGCGAGATTCGCCTGGCACGCAAGATCTCTCATCCCAACGTTTGCCATATCTACGATCTGTTTGTGGAAACCCGCGGCGCGGATGAAGTCCTGTACTTCACCATGGAGTTTCTGGAGGGCCAGACGTTGGCCCACTCCATCGCCCAGGGGCCCATGGAGCCCGCAGCGGCCCTGGTGCTCGCCCGCCAGATCGCCGCCGGCTTGGAGGCCGTGCATCACGCCGGCCTGATTCATCGCGATCTGAAGCCTGCCAACATTCTGCTGGTTCCCGATCCGGCTGCGGACCTGGCTGTGGGCCAGACTGTTCGCAAGGCAGGCGGCCAGCGCGCCGTCCTCACGGACTTTGGGCTGGCGAAGGTCTTTGACGGGATCACGCCTTCCGGCCATACCCTGCCCGGCCAAATCGTGGGAACGCCGGAATACATGGCCCCGGAGCAGTTCCTGGGTGCCCCATTGACCCCCGCCACTGACATTTTCTCATTCGGATTGATCGTTCGCGAAATGCTGTCCGGCAAACGCCCGCCTCCTGAGGAGAATGTCGTGCGCCTGGCCATGCGCCGCATGTCGGAACCGCCCGAACCGCTCTCCCCCTCCCTGCCCCAAGTGCCCGCCGCATGGGACGCCGTGTTTGCCCGCGCGTTGGCGCCCGACCCCGGAAATCGCTACGCGTCTGCCGTGGACATGGTCCGCGCACTTGAGGGGCCGGCCGCTCCCGCCCCTCCATCAGCGCCTGTCGCGCGGCGCATCTCCCGGCGGACCTGGATCGTCTCGGGCGCGGCCACGGCCGGTGTGGCCTGTTTGGGCGCGCTTCTGCGCTATATAGAGTGGACGCCGGCACTCCCGGCGAAACCGCTTGTCATGCTGACGCCCACCACACAGTCGATCGATTCCAGCGACGGACCGACCGCGGCCGGCGCCATCGACCTGCTGCTCACCGACCAGCTCCAGCAATCCGCCCACATCCGCATTTTGCCCAAAGACCGCATGCAAGCAGCATGGCAGCGCATCGCCGGGGCGGCCGTACCTCTGCCGGCAAAGCTAACGCCCGCGCAGGCGCGGGATATCGCCCTCCGCGAAGGCGCGCAATTTGTGGTCTTCAGCAATCTAAGTAAGGTGGCCGACGAGCAGGTGCTGGCGCTTCGCCTCCAGTTTATGAGCAACGATCCCGCGCATGCACGCAAGGAATGGCCCAGCACCTTCTCCGCGCGGCGCATGACCGATCTGCCTTCGGCGGTCTACGACAGCGCCGCGTGGGTGCGCCGCACAGCCGGCGAATCGGCGGGCGCGATTGAAACGCGCAGCCGCCACCCGGAGGAGTTGACCACTTCGTCGTGGCAAGCGCTACAGGAGTACACCCTGGGTGATGAGGCGTGGAAGGCGTCGAAGAGTGATGCGGCGATTTTGCATTTGAAAACCGCGTTGGAATTCGACCCCAGTTTCGCCTTAGCGGCAGCGCGCCTCGCCGATATTCTTGATGCCTTGGGCAGAACTGACGAAGGACTTCAATACTACGAGCAGGCTGAAAGTCTCCTGCTAAAAAAGGGCCTCACAGATCGTGAGTCACTGCGGATTCGCGGCGCGTTCGCGCTCGACACGGGCCGTTTCGCCGACGCGGAACACGTCTTCGCCCTCTATGCGGACAATTACCCCGCTGACGCATTGCCGCTTTTTTACAGGTCGGACGCGCTGTACGAGTTGGGGCGCCGCGAAGAGGCAGCGCGACTGCTCGATATGGCCATCAATATGGCGCCGGACTCATATCCGTTCCTGTTCCGCCGGGCGCACGTCGCGCTGGATGAGGGCCGGTGGGACGAGTCCGACAAGGATCTCCTGCGATTGGCGCGGCTCTCCGACCACGACTGGACCGACCGTCTCCGAAGCGCTCTGTCGTTCAGCCGCTTGGAATTCGAGCGATCGCAGGAATCGCTGGAGCGTATGCGCACAACCGGCTCGCCGCCGTTCGTCAGTAAAGCCTACGTCATGGAGGCGTGCTTCCGCGCCGAGCAAGGCCGCTTCGACGAGGCACGCCGGCTCTTCGAGGACGGTCTCAGTTTCGATCGAAGGATGGGCCTTACCGCCGAGACGCAGTTCGCCAAACAGCGCCAACTCGCGCGATTGTTTCTAGCGGGTGGCGACAGTGCGGGAGCAAGGCGCATCTGTCGCGAGGTGCTGAAGGCCAAGCCCGGCCTGGAGACCACGTTGCAAGGCGCCTGCGAACTTGCGCGCGCCGGCGATTTGCCTGCGGCGGAGGCATGCCTGCCCCAGCGCGAGCCGAAGTGGCCGTTCCTGCAGTATTGGTTGTCGCGGCTACGCGGCGAAATCGCCCTCGCCCGCGGCAATCCGAAGCTTGCGCTTAAGTTAATCGATAATAATTTGTTTCTGAGAATCACCGGTGAGTGGCCCGCGTACCTAGTTCGGGCCGCGCGAGCTGCCGGCGAAGCAGGTATAGTGAACGATTGGCTTGATGCGTTATTTCAAAACCCGGGGAAGTTTTGGTTCTATGCAGATTTGACCGAACCCGGCGCAATTCGCTGGGCTACCGGTTTGGCCGCAACCAGTCGTATGACACCAGCCCGTCCGGAGGCAGCAAAATCCCTTCGGGCACTGGCCAACTTTCTCAAGGAGACATCGCATGGCACTCACTAAGGGTGAGCAGTTAACGTTGTTCGTCTTATTTCAGTTACCGACATCGCAGTTCCGGATGCAAATGGAAGGTGTATATTTGGGCATTCCTATCGGAACGGCGCCACCCGGAGCTCCTGGAACCGCTGTAGAGTTCGACAGGCGCCTGAAACTCCTGACTCCGGCGCTCGGCATTGCGACGGCAGACCTGGCCAACACCAATGTGGACAACATTTGGATCGACCCCACACAGCAAAATCCCCCTCCCAATAGGTATAACATCTCGATTGATCCAACCGCGATTGCCAATGCCCTTGCCATGAATTTCTACCAGCAAGGGAACCCTTGCCCGACTGATTCCGATCAGACCCGCATGGCCCTTGGTATTGTGGCTACCTTAGGTGCCTGATCGCCGTACATTTCTTTCGGCGCTTGCCGGCGGCTTGCTCGCATCTCACCATTCATTAGCAGCAAGGGTGACATGTGTGCCATCCGATTATAGATACCCCGCCGGTTATGGAGCGAGCGCACCTACTACCGATCGAACTTTCAAGTCGGTCAAGCTGAGTTGCCGCATGCGGCCCCTTTGTTCCGAGCTAACCCTTGGCGAACGACGCCGCATGCGTGCGCAGCTTCGAGCGGCATACTGCCAGCTCGCCGAGCGCTCGCGTCGATGCCCGTACGACCTGGGTGGCCTCATCGGGCAGGCTTGGCTGCATAGTGTTTACTGTGCGGGCTACGGGGTAGCCAACATCCATTACACATCGGCCTTTTTGCCATGGCATCGGGCGTTCACATACTTTCATGAACGTTTGCTGCAACGAGCGCTCCACGACGATAGTTTCCGGTTGCCGGTGTGGGATTGGGAGACCGATCCCAAGATTCCGTGGATCTACAGGAACTGGCTGAAGATACCAGGAGTTGACTGCAAATATTGCAGGGCGGAGCGCGTTGACGGCATCGATCAAACCACTCTGCGCAACTGGCTGCTGGCCAAAAACTTCACAGATTTCGGGGGAGGCCGGTATGGCCCCTCTGGCAACGCCGCGGACTGCGTGCACTCTCTTGTTCACTGCGAAGTGGGTGGCTACATGCCGGACTTTCGTGTTGCCGCTATGGACCCCATATTCTACGTTCATCACACAAACGTGGACCGATATTGGTGTGCTTGGGCCAAACATTATGGGGACTCCGGCGCGTACAAGCCCGGCTGGCCCACCGATCCGTTTGTCTTTTACGATGTCGACCAGGGATTGGTGTGCGTCCATGCGGACCAACTTCTAAACACGAAGGATTGGGGATATGAATACAAGCCCCCTGACATCCCGGTGTTCGCTTTTACATCCGTTGATGCGGGCCCGAAAGGAAGCCTGGTTTCCATCGATCCGGGCGCCATTCTCCCGTTGCTGTTTGATATCGCTCAATTGTTGAACTCTGCCAAGCCTGCCTCACACCTGAACACGTTCGACCAAGTTAAGCTGTTACTGCTCGAAATTGTTAAACAATTTCCCTTGGCGCCCTTTCCTTTTGATCTCAGAATGAAAGCACCGGCACTGCAATCGTCGCAGTGTCGTTACGGCCTCGCTCTCTCCGCAAACGGCACGACAAAGGTGATTGGCACCTTTACAATGTTCGCTGCAGGACACGCCCACCACCATACCGAGGTTGCCACGCAGATTTCGATCACAACCTCTGTCCTAAGCGCACTCACCGACATCTTTACGCCGAGCGGCGCCACGATGACATACGGCATCCTTAGTCCGGACGGGTCGCACTTGGAAGACCCGCAGGTACCGGACATACAGGTTGCCGAGATGCGCTACCCTACGTCGCAGGACGACTTGAAAAAGCTATTAGGTACCCGGTAAACGCCCTAGGAGCGGCCAAGAACGGCCATGCGACAATAGTCGTAGCGCGCCGATGCGGTGCCATGCGGCATCCCCATGCTCTCCGTCACCCAACTCGCCAAAACCTACCCAACCCCCCGCGGACCGCTCGCCATCCTTTCCAACGTCTCCTTCACTCTGAAGCGCGGCGATGCCGCCGCCATCATGGGTCCATCCGGCGCAGGCAAAAGCACGCTCCTCTACATTCTTGGCGGGCTGGAACAACCGACATCCGGCACGGTCACGCTCGATGGACGAAATCCCTTCACGCTCTCCGAAAAAGATCTTGCTGCCTTCCGCAATCAGTCGATCGGCTTCATCTTCCAGGATCACTGCCTGCTGCCGCAATGTTCGGTGATCGAAAACGTGCTGGTCCCGACGCTGGTAGCAAAGGTGGGGCAGGCGCTTCCGCCTGACAACCGCGCCCGCGATCTGCTGGCCCAAGTCGCTCTCAGCGATCGCCTCGATCATCGCCCCGCCGAGCTATCCGGCGGTGAAAAGCAGCGTGTAGCCCTGGCGCGCGCCCTAATCAACAACCCGCTCCTGCTACTCTGCGACGAGCCCACCGGCAACCTCGATCAGGCGTCGGCCGATGTCGTGGCTTCCCTGCTACTCGAACTGCATCAGCGGCAGGAAACCATCCTCGTTGTGGTCACTCACAGCGCCGAGCTGGCCGCCCGCTTCCCGCTTCGATACGAACTGCGCAATGCGAACCTCCACGCTGCTGGCGCGTAACCTCGGATGGTATTGGCGCACGAACCTGGCAGTGCTGCTGGGAGTCGCTACCGCGGCCGGCGTACTGGGCGGCGCGCTGCTGGTGGGTGATTCGGTGCGCGCCAGCCTTCGCGACCTGGTGCTGGCGCGGCTCGGCAACACCGAGTACGTAGTCAACCGCAACGGCTTCTTCCGCGAAGAACTGGCCAGCGCGCTCGGCCCCGCCTGCCCCATCGTGGCCATCGACGGCATGGTCGCGCACGAGCCTAGCGGGCGGCGCGCATTGCATGTTCAGATCTACGGAATCGACCAGCGCTTCTGGAAATTCCAAGCCGAGCCGGGATCCGCGCCATCCGCCCGTCAGGTTCTGCTGAGCGCCGCGCTGGCGCACGAACTGGGCGCGCAACCCGGCGACTCCATGCTGGTTCGCGTGGAGAAACCCTCCGCGATTCCGCTCGAGTCGCTGCATGGCCGCAAGGAAGATGTGGGCAAGACTATCCGGCTCACGCTCGGCGGAGCCGCATTCCGCGAGTTCTCGCTCGAAGCGCAGCAGGGCGACATCCGCGCGGCGTATGTGCCGCTTGCCCGCCTCCAAAAGGAACTGGATCAAGCGGGCAAGGCCAATACGATTCTGGCCGGCGCCGGACCGCCCCCCGACCTCAAGGATCACTACACCCTCGAAGACCTCGGCATCAAGCTGCGCGTTTTGGCAAAGCAGCATTGCCTGTCGCTCGAAACCGATAGCGCCATAATCCCCGACGCGTTGACGGAGCAAGCCACGGCTACGGCGCAGTCGCTTGGCCTGCGCGCAGAACCGGTCCTGACGTACCTGGCCAACAGCATACGCGCCAACGGCCGCGAGATCCCGTATTCCGTGGTGACGGCGCTCGCCTCTCCACCGGGACCCGCGCAGGCGGACGGCATTACGCTGAACCAGTGGGCAGCGCGCGAGCTGGGCGCTAAGCCCGGCGACGCCTTGTCGCTCGAATACTACGTTTGGAAATCGGATGGCCGGCTGCACACCGAGAGCGCGGCATTCCGCGTAACGCAGATCGTCCCGCTGGAAGGCGCGGCCGCCGACCGCGACTTCGCGCCCGAATATCCCGGCATCACCGAATCGAACAGCCTGGCTGACTGGGATCCGCCGTTCCCCCTGGACCTACATCGTGTACGCCCCATCGACGAGCAATACTGGAAGCAGTACCGCACCACGCCGAAGGCCTTCATCGCGCTCGCCAGGGGCCGGCAGATCTGGGGCACGCGCTTCGGCAGCCTGACGTCCATACGGATCACGCCGCCGTCCGATGTCTACGGCAGCTTTCTGCGCACCGCGCTCGACCCCGCCCAGATGGGCCTCGCCGTCATGCCTGTCAGAGCCCGCGCCCTCGAAGCCGCGCACGGCGCCACGGATTTCGGCGAGTATTTCGTCTACTTCAGCTTCTTCCTGATGGTCTCGGCGCTGCTACTGACCGGGCTCTTTTTCAAGCTGGGAGTCGAGCAGCGCATGCGCGAAATCGGCGTGCTGCGCGCCCTCGGCTTTTCGCTCTCGAAGATCCGGGCTCTGTTTCTGCTCGAAGGCGCGGTGCTGGCGGTAGCCGGCGCCGCAGCAGGATTGGCGGGCGCGCTGGCGTATGGCGAATTCATCCTGTTCGGATTGCGCACCTGGTGGGTGGACGCGGTCGGCACCCGGCTGCTTACTCTGCATCCGTCCACTCCGTCGTTGGCCACGGGCGCGCTCGCCGGAGTGGTGACCGGCCTGGCGACCATCGCGTGGACGCTACGCGGGCTCGGTCCGGTCACGCCGCGAGGCCTGCTGGCAGGCGCGCAGAAGCCGCACTCCACAAAACGGCCGTTGCTCATCGGAGCGATTTCCGCCGCGCTCGCGCTCGTGCTTTTGGCGCTCGCGCTGCTGCGCAAACTGGACCAAACCACTGGCTTCTTCGGAGCCGGCACGCTGCTGCTGATCGCTGCCCTCTCGTTTGAATCCGCCTGGCTCCACGCGCGATCCTTCGCGTTTCTGCGCGGTCTGCTCAGCCTGAGCCTGCGCAGCGCCGCCTATCGCCCCGGCCGCACCATGCTGTGCGTCGCGCAGATCGCCTTCGCGACGTTTCTCATCGTGTCCGTGGACGCCTTTCGTGCCGGTGATTCCGCGGGCGCCGGTGGATTTCCGCTCATCGCGGAATCGGTCCTGCCGCTGATTCACGATCCGAATACTGCCGCCGGCCGCGAGGCCCTGAACATCCCGCCGCTCGAAGGTGTCCAGTTCGTACCGTTCCGCTTGCGGCCGGGCGACGATGCAAGTTGCCTGAATCTCTATCAGCCGCACAATCCGCGCATCTTGGCGCCGCCCGCGGCTTTTCTTCGCAGCGCGCATTTCGCATTCCAGGAGTCGTCCCGGCCCACGCCGAATCCGTGGCTGCTGCTCGAGTCGCAGCCCGCCGATGGCGCCATCCCAGTGATCGCCGACGCCAACTCCATGACCTACGTGCTGCACCTCAAGCTCGGCGAGGAGTTCCTTCTGAATCACACACGTTTCCGCATGGTCGCAGCTTTGCAGGATAGCCTCTTCCAAAGCGAGCTACTGATCTCGGAAAAGAACTTCCTGCGCCTGTTTCCGGACGTGGAAGGCTACCGCTTTTTTCTGATCGACGTCTCACCCCAAAGAGCGCCGGAGGTGACCGGAGTGCTGGAGCAAGCCTTGTCCGATTACGGATTCGATGTGCAGCCGGCGGAAGCGCGCCTCGCCAGCTTCCACAAAGTTGAAAACACGTATCTGTCCACGTTCCGCAGTCTAGGCGCGCTGGGCTTGGTGCTGGGCACCGTGGGGCTAGCGGCGATTCTGCTGCGCAACGTGCTGGAGCGCCGCCGCGAGCTGGCGCTACTGCGCGCTGTCGGATATCGCCCGGCGCATCTGACCGCCATGGTGCTCGCCGAAAACGCGCTACTGTTGCTGCTCGGCCTGGCCACCGGCACCGTGTGCGCGCTGTTGGCGATTGCCCCCGCGGTCTCATTGCGCGGCGGCCACCTTCCGGCTGTGTCCTTGAGTTTGCTGCTGGCAGCGGTGCTGGCCACCGGAATCGCTGCATCGCTGGCCGCCACGGCTGCGGCTCTGCGCTCCCCACTGCTGGAAGCCTTGAGATCGGAGTAACCTGGATCATGCTCTATCGGCACGTAGTCTGTCTCGCTGGTCTTCTGGCGATCGTCCGGTGTTCGGAAGTGCAGGAAGCCAGATGGGGATCGATCACCAAGATCCGGCTTCCCGGCGGCGGCAACGTAGGTCTCTACCAACCGAAGCATCCATCGCCCTTGGTCCCCACCCCTAGCTGACCCACTCCGGTTCGGAGAATGGCGCTGCAAAAATCCGGTGGCTGAAGACCTGCTAACGACGGTAAGCAACCGGACGGCCCGCTTCTGCCGTATAATTAATAGGAAGCAGTAGTGAACAGGGCATTTTCCCAAAACAAGGACCGCTATAAATGTCAACGTTAGAAGTATCGCCGGCGGAGCCTCGCTTCAGCGAGCCCGGCCA
>Ga0187855_10002656_pt1 | contig 13405 bp, 12 predicted proteins | sample June2016WEW_8_10_2_FD_132969 | JGI IMG/M metagenome (GOLD analysis project Ga0187855, IMG submission 132969) | Peatland microbial communities from SPRUCE experiment site at the Marcell Experimental Forest, Minnesota, USA - June2016WEW_8_10 | ecosystem: Environmental > Terrestrial > Soil >...
GTTCCGTGAACCACCTGGAGCCGAGGTCTCGGCAAAGGGACTCCCTCGCGGAGCCAATCCAACTGACGAAGTTTAGCGAAGCGGCACATGAACATTCCAGGCCGCAACAACGAATTGTGAGCTGACTCTAGGGCTATTTGTTCCATTACTGTTCTAATCCCAGTCAGGAACGCACGCGTGTAACGGCGCAGTGTTTAGCGACTGCTCCGAGCGGATCGTCGGCCACGCGGACAAGGGTGGGCGCTAGCCGGATAGGTCCCCATGAGTCGGCTTGCGGCCCGATTTTCGCACTTGGCCGATTCGACCGTTCAGGTAAGCGCTGGAGCTCTTAGGCGATATCGGAGAGGAGTGCGCGATTAAAGACTGCGGCGTGAGGTTGGCCGGCGGTGGCGATGTTTCTGTATGACTCCCGCCAGTGCGCGTAGCGCCTCATTGGCTTCCCCCGAACTCGGGAAGGCGGCGGCGACATCAGGCTCCAGGACTATAACACTGCTTCCCGCGGCGTACCGGGATGCAAGCTTATTCGGCGAGGCCCGCTTGAAGTCATACTGCGGCAGAATCTCGTCGGCATCGATTCGATTAGCGGCCACGCCATTACTGGGTTGTTTCTTCAAACTCTCGTCTCTCTGGCCGCGCAGCCCGTCGGGCGCTGATGATGCGAACGGCCTCGGCACGCTCGATGTACATGACGGCCGGCAAACGCCGCTCTTTAGAAATGCGCATCAGTACCTGCCGCTCTTCTACGGCTGAATGCCGCGGATCAGCCACAATTTGACAACAGCGGCGTGGGACTCCGTCCAGACCGCTATTGAGGCTTGCAGAATACAGTGACACGAAACTTGGACCTTGTGGCGCGGGCAATTTTGCACGCAGCCGAACCGAGCCGCCTAAGAGGCGGCCTGAGAGGCCGCCGCAGGCCGAGGGCCTGCCCCACTAGCGTCACTCATACCTCAGCGCAACAAGCGGGTCGGCGCTGGCGGCGCGAATAGCGGGTGGCAGGACTGCGGCGACGGCGGCGATCAGGATGCATGCGACGGGGGCGGCCAGGCTCCAGAAATCGGCGGGCTGGACGCCGAATAACTGCGCTGCGAGGTAGCGGGCGAGGCCGAGACCCGCGGCTATTCCGACGGCAATTCCGGCAATGACGGGCGTGGTGGCGCCGGAAACGATCAGACGCACGACCGCGCGGCGGCTCGAACCCAGCGCGATGCGGATTCCGATTTCGCGCGTGCGGCGGACGGCGGCGTAGTTGACGACACCATACAGTCCGACAGCCACCAGCAGCAGCGCGACTACCGAGAAGAATCCCGCCAGAAGCGCGAGCAGGCGTTCGGCGATCAAGGTGTTATCAATCTGGGAGGCGAGCAGGATACTGCCGCGGACCGTCAGCGCCGGCGCGGCGGTTTCGACTTCCTTGCGAAGCCAGGGGATCAGCGAAGCCGCGTTGGAGGCGGTCCGGATGTTGAGCGTGGCGCCGGCTGCTTCGTGCAACGGGGTATAGATCGACGGGCCTTCACCCTCGCGGAGATTGTTATAGCGGATATTGGCAACCACTCCGACGATCTGTTGCGGGATGGGCTCGGGATCGTCGCCGAGCTTGTCGAAGGTTTGGCCAATGGGGTTTTGCGCGGGGTAGAACTTGTCGACGAAGGCCTGGTTTACGATCACGGCCGGGGAGTGCGCCGAGATCTCTTCGGGGAGGAAGTCGCGGCCGGCGATCCAGCGGATCTGCATGGCGCGGAAGAATCCTTCGGAAACGGGGGACTCAGACGGACGGACCGTTTCGTTAGCGCGGCTGGGCAGGCGGATGATGGGGGTCATGATCCAGACCCAGGCGCCGCCGATGGGCCGCTGCCGCGACAGACTGGCGCCTTGGACGGCGGGGAGATGGCGGAGATATTCGAGCAGTTTGGCGCCGGAATCCGGTGGGCGGCCTTCGCGCGCGCGGGGCGCGAGATCGAACAAGACGACGTTGTCGCGGGCAAAACCGAGATCGACCGCGATGAGTCTGCGAAAGGAAAGGAGCAGAAGCCCGGAGAGGAAGAGCACTGCGACGCTGAAGCCGACTTGGGCGGCCAGCATCCAGCGGAGCGATCCGATGCGGCCGAGGTTCCCGGCGCTGCCGGCTTTCAGGGCGGTGGAGGGCGAGACCGAAGACGCGCGCAGCGCAGGGACGACGCCGAACAGCAGCGCGGCAAGCAGGCTGAGGGCGATGGCGAACGCCAGAATCCGCCAGCCGGGACCGATATTCAGCCAGGCGGGAAACTCCGTGGGTCCGAGATGCGCGACGATGGACGGCACGACGAGGGCGGCGAACAGGAGTCCGAGCGCGCAGGCCGCGGCGGCGAGTTGCAGGCTCTCGACGAACAGTTGCTGGATGAGCCGGGAGCGGGAGGCGCCCAGCGAGAAGCGCAGGGCCATCTCGGCGGCACGGGCCGAGGCGCGGGCAATCATCAGGTTCGCCACATTGGAACAGGCGACCAGGAGCAGCAGCGCGCAGATCAGGGCCAGGATCGAGAGCGGGCGGCGGAACTGGCTCCGGAACAGCGAGTCGCGTCCGGCGGACGCATCGCGGATATGGAGCGGCGCATCGGTGAACTGCCGGAGCCGATCGCCTTGTAGGTTGCGCGGCGGGTTGATGCGCACACGGTCGCGCAGGAAGTTGGTCATGGCGATCTGGAGAGGTTCGCGCACTTGCGCGGGTGCGATATCGGGATGCAGGCGGCCCCAGACGTTCACGCCGCCACTATCGGGATCGGCAAGCTCGCGGGGATCCGACGCGACCGAGAGCGGCAGCCACAGATCGGTCAGATAGCCGGGTTGCACACCGCCGAAGGGACCGGCGGCGATGCCGACGATCTGAAACTGCCGGGTTCCGACGGTGACCCAGCGTCCGATGGCGGCGGGGCTGGCGCCGAAACGGCGTCTCCAGAAGGCATCGCTGAGGACGGCGACCGGGTGGCCGCCGGTAAGGGAATCGTCGGCGGGCTGGATCAGCCGTCCGAAGGCGGGCTTCACGCCGAGGATCTCAAATCCGCGCCCGGAGATGGATTCGGCGCGGACGTTCTCGCTGGCGCCTCCAGCGTCATCGAACAGCGCGGGCTGAAGCCCGGCGGAAAGGCGCACGGCGAAGAGGTCGGCGCGATCGCGCGCGGTGTCGCGGAAAAGTTCATATTGAGGGTAGCTGAAGGAATCCGACTCGCGGGGTTGATTATCGGGACTGAAGAAGGCCGGCATCACACGCGCGACATCGATGAGTTGGCTGGGCGCAGGGAGCGGGAGTGGCCGGAAAATCAGCCCGTCGATCAGGGCGAACGCGGCGGTGCAGGCGCCGATGGCGAGGGCCAGCGATGCCATGGCGGCGAGGCTCGCGGTGCGATGTTTGGCGAGCATGCGCAGACCGAAGCGGAAGTCGCGCAGGAGGGAGCCGAGCCAGGCGGCGGACTTGACGTCATAACTGGACTCGCGGAGCGCGAGCCGGTTGCCGAGCTGGCGGCGGGCGCGGAGTTCGGCTTCGGGGCGGGGCATGCCGCCGCGGACCAGATCGTCGATGCGCTGGTCGAGGTGGAACTGGAGTTCGTCATCGAGGCCGGCGGCCGTCTTTTCGGGGCGGAAGGCGTTGGCGATACGTGAAATCCAGGACATGGGATCTCCTTTTTGATCAGGCCTGTTCGAGGACTTGGCCGATGGCGGCGGCGATGGACGTCCAGCGGCGTTCCTCGTCAATGAGTTGTTTGCGGCCGGCCGGAGTGAGTTTGTAGACACGGGCGCGGCGGTTGTTTTCGGTGGTGGTCCACTCGGCGCGGATCCAGCCGGATTCTTCCAGGCGATGCAGGGCCGGATAGAGGGAGCCTTCCTCAACGCGCAGCAGATCGGAGATGGCCTCGATTTGCGCGGTAATGCCGTAGCCATGCAGCGGACCGCGCCGGTCGAGGATCTTGAGGACCAGGAGCGGCAGGGAACCCTGGAGTGCGTCTTGTTTGGGCATAATAAGATATCTCAGTAAGAAAGCTCAGTATGCGGCAATCGGGGGGAGGATGTCAAGGGGGAGCGGGCTTCGCGCGCCGAGGTTGGACCCGCAAGCGGGTACCGCTGGCGGCTGGGGTGGCTGATGGTTGTGTGCAGACTGCGGCGGCCAATGATAGCTACGCTGGTTCGCTGTTTGCTCCGGCGAAGCTCACGATTGCCAGGATGATGAAAGCACCCGCTACACACCTACACACCCAACGTAGACCGCCTTCGCTCAGAAACGTCGCGACCAGAAAAGTAACCGAAGCGAGCGCAAGGATAGCACCACCAAATCGTAGGTTGCTTTTCTTGCGATTTTCCATACGGGAAGGTTAACACCAGCAACGGTTGCCGGCGGGGAAGTCATTCATAATACCTTTAGCGGCTGGCTCCTTCGGCGCTGGGCGCTGCCCCGAAATGGCAGACGTTGCCGGAGTTGAACGACCGGGAACGCTCAATGGAAGGGGTTTACGACTCGCACGCTTCCATATCGCTGCCCGTGACTGAGATCTTCCGAGTAGACCGTGTCGGTTCCGAGCGCTTCGGCAGCCGCGAGAATAGCCGCGTCCCAGTAGGAGATCGCGAATCGCTCGGATTGCTCGATCGCGATTCGCACTAACTGATGATCGATGGTCTGACAAGGGAATGCCGTCCACTGCTCGATCCACTCCAAGGCTCGCGCGGCGGAGATCGGGCGCGACACCTTCTTGACTACAGTCACGAAGAATTCCTGCAGGACTTGCGCGGAAGTGCCGAAATCTATCGATTCAACCAGCTCCATAGCGCGCTTTCTCTTGGGCTCGTCCTTGCCCGCTCCGACCGCCGCATAAACGAGGACGTTGGTATCGAAGAATGCCCTAACGGTCATGCAAATCCTCCCGGGTCCAGGTCTTCTTGCCGAGCCGGCCTGGAGACTGTGCGCTCAATTGCCGCAATCGCGCGCGGGCGCGCTTTGCCCGATCCTGGTGCGCGGCGAGACCGGTCAAGTACTCACGGACCAGAGCGTTCACGGTGGAGTTGCGTTCGGCGGCATGCCGGCGAACGGTGGCAAGGACATCCTCGTCTACGCTGAGGGTGATATTCTTCATTACCACAGTATATGTGTAACTGTGTGAATAGGCAATGGCGATGAACGTCGGCGCCCAATCGCCGCAAATGAGGCGGTCAGGTCGCCTGCACTGTTATAATCACAGGCTGAAGCCTGTGCCACCATGGCAGGCAAGAAGCCTGTGCCACCATGGCAGGCTGAAGCCACCATGGCAGGCTGTGCCACCATCACAGGCTGAAGCCTGTGCTACCATCACCTAGCCCGCCAGTTCGCGGACCAGGTCGCCTACGAAGGCTTTGGCGTCGCCGAAGAGCATCAGGGTCTTGTTCAGGTAATAGAGATCGTTGTCGATGCCCGCGAAACCGGGGCTCAGGCTGCGCTTGATCACCATTACGGTTTTGGCTTTGTCGACATCCAGAATCGGCATGCCGTAGATGGGGCTGGATGGATCGGTGCGAGCGGCGGGATTGGTGACGTCGTTGGCGCCGATGATGAGCGCTACATCCGTTTGCGGGAACTCGGGATTGATGGCGTCCATATCCAGCAGCTTGTCGTAGGGGATGTCCGCTTCGGCCAACAGCACGTTCATGTGTCCGGGCATGCGGCCGGCTACGGGATGGATGGCGAAGGCGACGTTTACGCCGCGCTTGGTGAGGGCGTCGAACAGCTCGCGCACCTTGTGCTGCGCCTGCGCGACCGCCATGCCGTATCCGGGGACGATCACCACCGTATTGGCCGCGCCCAGGATGGCGGCGGCTTCCTCAGCGGTGGCGCTGCGCACGGGGCGGGCTTCGTGCGCGCCCGCGGCAGCGGCCTGCACCTGTCCGAAGGCGCCGAACAGGACGTTGGTGAAGGAGCGGTTCATGGCCTTCGACATGATCACGGAAAGGATGAAGCCCGAAGATCCGTCGAGCGCGCCGGCCACGATGAGTAGCTTGCTGTCGAGCACGAAGCCCATGGCGGCCGCCGAGAGGCCGGCGTAGGCGTTGAGCAGCGAGATCACGGTGGGCATGTCGGCGCCGCCGATGGGGACGATCATGAGCACGCCGAAGACGAGCGGGATGGCAATGATCAGCGGAAACAGACGGGTGTGGCCGGGATCGGCGACCAGAAGCACCGCCAGCGCCACGGAAATGGCCAGCAGCGAGAGATTGACGATGTTCTGTCCTTTATAAGTGATGGGGCGCTGCGGCAATAGCTCCTGCAACTTGCCGGCCGCCATCAGGCTGCCGGTAAAGGTGAGGCTGCCGAGGATCACTTCCATCGCCAGGACCGCCATCATGACCGCGGGGACGTGCGGCGCGCGCAGATAGTATTCCGCCGTGCCGACCAGCGCCACGCAGAGTGCGCCGAACGCGTGGCTGAGCGCCGTTCGCTGGGGGACCGCGGTCATGTGCACGCGGCCCAGCGGCACGCCGACGATGACGCCGAGGACCAGCGCGATGGCGATGGATCTGTAATCGACGATGCCGCGGTGGAGCAGGGTGGCGCAAATCGCCAGCAACATGCCGAGTTCTCCGGCCCGGACGCCGCGGCGGGCGGAACTGGGCGAGCTCATCCATTTGAGCGACAGAACGAATAGCACCGTCGCGATGAGGTAAGCGATCTGGATGATGCGATCGGTGGCGAGCTCCGTGGTCATGGCTTTTTGGGTTTGCTGGCCTTGAACATCTTGAGCATGCGGTCGGTGATGATGAAGCCGCCGACGAGGTTGCTGGTAGCGGCCACGATGGCAATGGAACCGAGGATCGTGGCGAGGCCGCTTTTGTGTTCGCCCGCGAGGATGATGGCGCCCACCACGGCGATGGCGTCTAGGGCGTTGGTGAGCGACATGAGGGGCGTGTGCAGCAGGGGCGAGACGCGGCGGATGACCTCGAATCCGACGAAGGCCGCCAGGATGAATATATAGAGGCTTGCGATGATATCTGTCAAATTTATGTCCTCGGCGGAACAACCTCGGCGGGGCTTAAGCCCCGCGCGGGCTAAAGCCCGCCCTCCAATGCAAAGAATTCGCGCAGACGCGGGTTGACTATTTTGCCGCCCTCGGTCAACAGGGTTTCGCGGGTGATTTCGTCGTCCGCATCGGTGTGGAGCTTGCCCTCCCGGAACAAGTGCAATAAAAACGCGGTGACGTTGCGCGCGTAGAGTTGGCTGGCGTGATAGGGAACCGTGCTGGCCAGATTGATGGATCCGAGCACCGCGACGCCCTGTTCTTCGACCACTTCGCCGGCGCGGGTGACTTCGCAGTTGCCGCCGCGCTCGGCCGCCAGATCCACCACCACCGAGCCGGGCGCCATGCGGTGGAGCATGTCGCGTGTGACCAGCACGGGCGACTTCTTGCCGGGCACTACGGCGGCGGCGATGACCACATCGCTTTGGGCGACTTGATCGCCTAGCAACTCCGCCTGCCGCTTGTAAAAGGTGTCGTCCTGCGCCTTGGCATAGCCGCGCGCGTCTTGTGCGTCGGCCACCTGGATGGGGAGCTCGACGAAGCGGCCGCCTACGCTCAACACCTGTTCCCTGGCGGCGGGCCGCATATCGTAAGCGGAGGCCACTGCGCCGAGGCGGCGGGCGGTGGCGATAGCCTGCAGTCCGGCTACACCCGCGCCGATGACGAAGACGCGCGCCGGCGTAATGGTGCCCGCGGCGGTGGTCAACATGGGAAACATCCGGGGAAGCCGGTCGGCGGCCAGCAACACGGCCTTGTAGCCGCAGATGGTGGCCATGGACGAGAGCGCATCCATGCTTTGCGCGCGCGTGATGCGCGGCATCAGCTCGATGGAAAACGCGGTGACGCCGGTGGCCGCGAGTTGCTGGATGGTCTCGAGTTGCCCGAGAGGCCGGACGAAGCCGACCAGAGTCTGGCCGGCGCGGAGCAGCGGCAGATCGGCTTGACCGGTGCGATCGTTGGAGCCGTAGCATAGCACCTGGACGATCACGTCGGCCAGGCGGAAGACCTCGGCGCGCGCGGGGGCGAGTTGGGCGCCTTTGGCGGTGTAGTCGGTATCCAGGTACCCGGCGGCCAGCCCGGCGCCAGACTCGACGACGACTTGGAAGCTGGCTTTCGTCAGGCTGGGAATGACGGCGGGAACCAGCGCGACGCGCCGCTCGCCGGGGAAGCTCTCCCGGGGAACACCGATCACCATACAGACTATGGTACTCGCGCGAGCGGAGGAGTGGCTGTTTGTGCGCGGGCAAGGGCGCACTGCCGGAGTTGGCTGGGAGGCAGGGATTCGAACCCCGATACGCAGATCCAGAGTCTGCAGTCTTACCGTTAGACGACCTCCCAACGGCAAGTTCATTTTAGCATTGCGACGGATGGCGGCGGGGACTAGCACATCGTACAGATAGTTCCTTATAAAATAGGGGCAGTTCGGTTGCACCGTGGGGCGGCCAATCTTGGCCGCAGCCGCCTTTCAGGCGGCCAAGCCGGCTAAAAGCCGTCCCCAGAGGGGACCCCAGGGCAGAATTGCCCGCCCCACAAACGCCATGGTCACTTGTCAACCAGCGCGGATATGGCGCTTTGGCCGCAACTGGACGATGTACTAGCCATGGTGACCGTGGCGCGCGGGCGCGGCCGGGGGGCTGCCGGCGTACTCGATCAGCGCCATGAAGCCGTAATCCATATGAAGCTGCATGTGGCAGTGAAACAGAGACGGACCTGGATTATCCGCGACGAAATCCACTTCCACCTGGCGGCGCGCCGGCACCATCACGACATCCTTGACGACTCCGGAGGTGGCCGTCCCGGCAAACTGCGTCAGCTCGAAGGAGTGACGATGCAGGTGCACCGGATGAGATTCGTCGCTTTGGTTATCGAAGCGGAGCCGGTATCGCCTGTTGGCCTGGACCCGAATCGGGTCGGTCTTGGGAAAGGACTTCCCGTTGATGGTCCAGTGATCCACCCAGCGGTTGCCCGCAAACTTCTGCCGGAAGACCAGCGGCACCACCTCCACATCCCGCGGAAGCGGGTCTGGCTGCCGTCCGAAGATGGTGTAGTCCCAGCGGGCGCCGGAGGGCGCGGCCCACTGCGCCGGACCTTGGCGGCTGGCGTATTCCACGACCACTCCCAAGCCAGCTTTTCGCGCGCGGTCGTCGACTTCGCCGAGAATCCAGACGCCCGGCTGGCGCATGGTGACGATGGCGTCGACTCGCTCGGCCGGGCCGAGCTCGAGCAGCTCCACTTCGCGGGGAGCGGGCACGGGGTTGCCGTCGAGGGCGGCTACTTCGAACTTGTGGCCGGGGAGTGCCAGGCGATGCAGCATGGTGGCGTTGGCGTTCAGGATGCGGAACATTATCCGCTGGCCCTCCGTGACGCGGATGGGATCGCCGTAGCCCAGCGCGTGGCTGTTAATGGAGAAGCTCTGATAGATCACATCGAGCGTGCCTTCGTCCGCGCCCATGGTTCCGAGGTAGGGTTCCCATCCATGCAGCGCCAGGAAGACTTCCGCGTCATAGCGGCCGGGATCGCTGGCTGGCTCGACATACAAGAACCCGAACTGCCCGGTATAGGTGGCCCGTTTCAGATTCCGGCCGGCGGAGACGTGCGTGTGATACCAGCGCGTTCCCGAGGGGCGGGGCACGAAGGTGTAACGCCGGGAGCCATGGGGCGGGACCATGGGCGTTCCCTCTTCTTCGGCGCCGTCGACCTCGGAAGGGACAAACAGGCCGTGCCAATGGACAATCTCCGGGAGGGGCGTTTCATTGTGCACATCCACCGTGACGGGCCGGCCCTCGCGGAGGCGCAGGACCGGACCCGGCGCCGAACCGTTATATCCGGTGGTCTGAATGGTGCGTCGCGGAGCGATTTCCAACTCTACCGGCGAGATGCGCAACGTTATGTCGGCTTTAGGGTTGTCCGGTGCGGCTTGGGCGGCCAGCGCAGCCAGAAATTGTCGGCGATCCATGGCGGGCCGGCTTTCCATGCGTTTATTGTACAGGGTGGCCTGGAAACTGGCACGGTTGGGAACCGCTCCGTTGAAGACGTGAACCGCTGCCGGCCTGGGGCCGGTGGACCGGCGAGGGCGCCGGTCCGCGGGCGAGGGCGCCCGCCCCACTGCTCCACGTGTCTTGATTACGTTTGGTGGCCCGGTCAATGGGCACGGGCCGTTACTGAATCATGGACACGGTGTAGCCCGCGCTGAGCCCAGTATGGGTGCCGCCGGCGTCGGCGAGCAGGTGCGCGCCGCCCTGGAAGTTGACCTTGTCGGCCACAATCGCCATCTGAGTGCCGGCGGTTCCGGAGCCGTTGTCCACGGTGAGTGTGCCATGCGGGAGATACAGCGATCCGGTTAGATTCATGGTGGCGCCTCCCGCGAAAGTGCTGGCTCCGGGTGAGAGCATGGTGCGGTCCTGATAGAAGAGCACGCCTTGATAGGCACCCGACGATTGCGCCGACAGGGTAACGCTCGAGCCATTGGCGATGTTCACGGTAGCCCCGTTGGTGAGGTAAATGAGCACGCCGCCGGTGGCGGTGACCGTAGAACCGCCCTGTATGCTGAAGGCGCCTCCGTCGACGATGTAGATGCCCGAACTCATCTGCAGCGCCATGCCGTTTCCCAGGGAGAAGCCGCAATACGTACCGGGCGCGGGCGTATATTGTGTCGCCTGCCATGCGGTGAAATTGCCGGACTGGCAGCTTCCTGCGGGCGTGGGCGACGACAGATTCGCAAATGGGTCGTTGGCCGAACTCGCTCCGGTGGAGGGCACCACGCTGGTGCTGCCGCCGTTGTCCTTATAGAAACTGCCGACCACGTCGATGACCGGCGCAGTGACAGTGGCACCGCCGGTGACATACATGGCCGCCGCGGAGTTAGAGGCGGAGGCGGTGGAATCGACATAGATGCCGCAACTCAACTCGACCGACGCGCCATTGCCCGCCTGGAAAGCGTCGGACGCGGTGGGATCGAGGATATAGATGCAGGAACCGGCGCCGGCGCTGCCCATGGCTCCGGCGGTGGCGATGGCGCCGGGGCTGAGACCGCCGCGCGCGAAGGCCGCCCCAAACAGCGCCGGCAGGGCCTCGTGGACGCGCACGATGGCCCAATAGGCGGCGGCCGGTCCGGAAACCGTGGGCACCGGGCTGGTGATGCCGGCCTGCACGCTGACCGTGTCGATGCCGGAGGTGGTGAAACCGTTGGCCGACGCCAGCATGCAGGCATTGTCAAAGCTGGTGGAGGGCGAACTGGGGGCGGTGGCCGGACAGTTGGTGGCCGCGCCGCAAAACACCTTGTTGGCGCAGGTTGGCCCGCTGGGATCGGCAGTCACCGCCGCGCGCACTGCCGCCAGGGCGGCTGCGTCCGCGGCCGCCTGCGCGGCTTGCTGCCGGTAATAGGCCCATCCCAAATCCACCACCAGACCCAGCATTCCCAGGATCACCGTCAGAGACAGCGTCATCATCAAGGCCGCTTGTCCGCATCGCCACTCAGTCGATTTCCGCATATCAATACAAGATTACTTGCCGGGACTCCGCGGTAAACGTCACCCCGGAAAACTGCATCCCCCTGGTCCCGGGCGCGAACATCATCAGCATCGAAGTGAAGTTGTAGGATGCGGAGATGACGATGTCCGATCCCGCCGCGTTGCCGCCCGCGGGCGGCCACACGGTGTTATTGCCGGCACACGTGTTCAGGGGGTTGCAAGTCACGCTGCCCGCGTTGGATGTCAAGGTCACATTGAGGGCCGAGGCGGGCATGCCCAGCGCGTAGGCCGAGATGGTGGTGGCAAGCTGGCTCACGGTTGTCGCGCAGCCCGCTCCGGCGCAGCCAGCGCCGCGTGTCGCCGCGCTCCGGCACGCGGCTTTGACGGATTGGGCCAGGCTGTGATAATCCCACATCCCGCGGCAGATCTCGACGATCGAGAACTGGATAAAGATCAGCGGGATGGCCACCAGCGTGAACTCGACGATGGCGCTGCCTTTCCCGCCTTGGTGTTTGCGCATATCAGTTTCGAATAGGCATTTCGACCATGCGGGTGATGGATAGAGAGCCGGCCATCAGGCCGGGCAGTGGAATCAGTTGCATGGTATTGTAGGTGACCGAGACCTGCACCGTATTCATGTTGCCGGCCCCCGGAGTCCTGGCAGTCACCGTCACGGTGACGGGCGTGCCGGTGCAGGTTGTGACGCCGGAGCCGACTCCCGGCGCATCTCCCAATTCGCCCAATACATAAGTGCACACCTGCGTGACGATGGCGCCGCTCTGGGCGACGGTAAGCGACTGGGACGCATACATGGCGGCGGAGCGCGCGGCATTTTGGGTGGAGACCAGCGCGTAGGCGAAGATTCCAAAGTTAAATGCGGCCACGAAGGCGAAAACGAGCCAGGGAACCAGCAGGGTGACCTCCACTACGGCTTGCCCGGATTGGCGCGACGGCAGATTCAAAATGCACTCCCAAGAATCTTATCGGCAGGAAACGGCGGTTCCGTCAGCGAGGCAGACGACACCATGCGATCGTCTGCCCCACGGACATTGTGGCTAAGGCGATTTTCGCCGCATCTTCAGGTGATTTTCCTTAGGCGATTCCGCCCGGCCGGCCGATGTACTAACTAGAAGTATGGCCAGATCTGGCGTGCGCGAAGGAGTGCGGTACGCCATTGCCAGCCAGACGATGACGGGGATGGGGCAGGACGCATCCATCAAGAGCGTCGTGCAACAGAACGCCATGGGGTGGTTGGCGGGATCCGCCGCCGACAGCCATTGTGACCGCATCGGTAAATGCCGCCGACAACCAGGCCACCACCATCCGGAACGACGCCAACCTGGTCCTTGTCATCTACGCCATCGGACTGGGCGGAACTTCCGCGGAGCCTATCGATGCAACCTTCATGGAGCGTGTTTCGAACGATCCCAGAAGCCCCATCTACAACTCCGCCAAGCCCGCCGGAGAGTACTTTTATTCTCCCACCGCCACGGATCTGGGCGGCGTATTTCAGCAAGTCGCCTCCGAGATTCTGAGGATCTCGCAGTGAAGCCCCTGGCGGGTCTGGAGACCCGCCGCAGGCGTGGACGCCCGCCCCACATCACATTGATAGATCCACACTGATGGCTAGTAGTAGTAAAGATTGAGCTAATCTGGAGCTTGGCCCATGAAACTACGCGAAATCGCCGCCCGGCTGGATTGCGAGCTAGCCGGCGGCGGTGACATCGAAATCACGGGAGTTGCCGGCATGGAGCACGCCGGTCCCGGCGAACTGACCTTTCTGGCGAACCCCAAGTATGCGCACAAGGTCAAGCACACGCGGGCGGGCGCCATCCTGGTATCCGAACCGGAGCGGGATATCAGCGGGCCGGCCGGGCTAGCCAGGCTGGTGTCGGGCAATCCATACCTGGATTTCGCGCGCGCGCTGGA
>Ga0187855_10002657_pt1 | contig 13405 bp, 9 predicted proteins | sample June2016WEW_8_10_2_FD_132969 | JGI IMG/M metagenome (GOLD analysis project Ga0187855, IMG submission 132969) | Peatland microbial communities from SPRUCE experiment site at the Marcell Experimental Forest, Minnesota, USA - June2016WEW_8_10 | ecosystem: Environmental > Terrestrial > Soil >...
AGTGGCCCAGCCGGCGCCCTAGCCTACTCGGCCTGGATCCAGCTGAGCAGATCCTCCCGGCGCGGCGTGCTGCCCCTGCCCATGAGATTGGCTGTTCCGACGCGCCATCCAGCAGCACCCGCTGGCCGGGATCGGACCGGATCCAGGACGCCACCCCCTCGGTGATGACCGGCTGGTCTTCGACGATCACCACCGTCACTAGCCCGGAGTTGCCGTAGCTCTCCGTAGGCGTTGCCGTCTTGAGGTGCTGAAATCCGTCGGCTACAGCTACCTTATGTAGCCACTAAATAATGCGTGTCGATCCGTATACGCCGCAGAGCACCCGCTATCATCATGGTTATGACGGCACGTGGCGGTGCGATGCATGTAGCCCGGAACCGGCGGACGTATGTGGCGAAGTCCGGGGACCAGCGGGTGTATGAGTCAGTGCTGGTCCGCCGCACCTACCGCGACGGCAGCAAGGTCCGGCACGAGACGCTGGCGAACCTGTCGGCGCTGCCAGCCGACGCGGTGGCGGCGATCGAGGCCACCTTGAAGGGGGAGCGGCTGGTGCCGCCCGGGCAGGCGGTGACCATCACCGCCTCGCTGCCGCACGGGCACGTCGCCGCGGTCCACGCGTCGGCGGTGAAACTGGGCCTGCCGGCGCTGCTGGGCCCCGCCTGCGCCGAACGTGACCTGGCCCTGGCGCTGGTGATCTCCCGGGTGGTCGCCCCCGCCTCCAAGCTGTCCACGCTGTCCTGGTGGGCCGACACCACCCTCGGCGCCGACCTGGACGTCGCGGGTGCGTCCACCGACGGCATCTACGCGGCGATGGACTGGCTGGCCGGCCGGCAGGACGCGATCGAGGCGAAGCTGGCTGCCCGCCACCTGGCACCGGAGGCGAACCCGCCGCGGATGGCGCTGTTTGACCTGTCCAGCTCGTGGCTGGAGGGCCGGTGCTGCCCGCTGGCCGCCCGCGGCTACTCCCGCGACGGCAAGAAGGGCAAGCTGCAGATTGAGTACGGGCTGCTCACCGATCCTGAAGGCCGCCCGGTCGCGGTCCGGGTGCTGCCCGGCAGCACTGGCGACCCGGCCGCGTTCACCCAGATCGTGCAGGTGGTGCGGGAGAAGTTCGGCCTGGAGAAGATGGTCATGGTCGGCGACCGGGGCATGATCACCAGCGCCCGGATCCGCGCCCTGAACCGGCTGGAGGACGGGACGGCCCGGCAGGACGGCTACGGGTGGATCACCGCGCTGCGCGCCCCGGCCATCCGCAAGCTTATGGCCGGCGACGGCCCCCTGCAGATGTCGCTGTTCGATCAGCAGAACCTGGCCGAGATCACCAGCCCGGACTTCCCCGGCGAGCGTCTGATCGCCTGCCGCAACCCCATCCTGGCCGCCGACCGCGCCCGCACCCGCGAAGAACTGCTCGCCGCCACCGAGAAGCTCCTCGCCCCCATCACCGCCCGCGCCGCCGCCGGGAAGCTTGCCGGCGCCGGAGCCATCGGCGTCGCGGCCGGCAAGGTGATCAGCAAGTACAAGACCGGCAAGCACTTCGACCTCGCCATCACCGACACCAGCCTCACCGTCGCCCGGCGGCAGGCCCAGATCGATGAAGAAGCCGCCCTGGACGGGTTCTACGTGCTGCGCACCCCGCTCCCGGCCAGCCAGCTCGACGCGCCTGGCGTGGTCAGCGCCTACAAGAACCTCAAATACGTCGAGCGGGACTTCCGCCACCTCAAAGCTGACGACCTGGACCTGCGGCCCATCTACCACCACCTCGAAGAACGCGTCCGGGCCCACGTCCTGATCTGCATGCTCGCCTGCTACCTGGTCTGGCACCTGCGCCGCGCCTGGGCGCCGCTCACCTTCACCGACGAGGACCCGCCCGCGGGCGGCGACCCCGTGGCCCCCGCCCGCCGCTCACCGCAGGCCCAGGCCAAGGCCTCCCGCCAGCACGACCAGGCCGGCCAGCCCTACCGCAGCTTCCGCGGCCTGCTGGCCCACCTCGCCACCCTGACCCGCAACCAGGTCCGCTTCGCCGGCGCCACCGCCACCGTGCCCATGCTCGCCGAACCGACCAGCCACCAGCGCGAAGCGTTCGACCTCATCGGCGCGCCCATCCCGCTCACCTTGAAGTAGCCAGAACACCGCCCCGTCCAGGCAAGCAAAGCCCCAGGCCAAGACCAGGACCGGCCACCCCAGCAGCCGTAACTTCGGACTAGCTGTTCCATCGCGCCTCCGCCCAGAGCATGCCGCCGTCTTGCTGCTGTTCGATGGCGACCCCCTCGCCGGCCGCGGGCAGCCGGACGACCGCGCCGGTATCGGCGACGAAGCTGACGGCGATTCCGGCGGCCACCGCCGTCAGGGTGATCCGCGTCTGGCTGCGCGCGGCGGTCAGGATCGCGATGGCAGCGTCGGTGATTACCCGCCGGGCCGGCCCGGGCACCTGCGGCAGCGGCCCGGCCGTCTCGATCTCGACGGCAATCCCGCGCCGCTCGGCCACGTCGGCACTCGCGTGCAGTTCGTGCACCAGCGACCCGGGTACCTCATCGCCCTCCGCCAGCAGCCGGCGCAGCCGGGCCGCCTGGACCGCGCACCTGATGCGCACTTGCGCGTCGCCCGGGTCGGCGGTCCCCGCCGCCAGCTCGGTGACCAGCGGGATGGCGCTTTCCTGCAGCGCCAGCCAGCGGGCATGCCGGGCGGCCCGGATGATCTCCGCGGTGGCGGCCCGCTCGCGCGCGGTGTGCTCACTCCGCGCCGCCGCGACGGCCTGGCCAGCGGCGGCATCCAGCGCCTTGACCCCGGCGAAGACGGCCACCTGGGCGCCGGTCGACCAGGCCACCAAGGCGAGGAACCCGGCCAGATCGGTGCGGTTCAGCCCGTCCCACACCTGCACGCCCAGGATGGCCAGGGCCTCGGCGGCGAGGAACCAGGCAAGCTCGGCGAACCGGCGGCGGTGCAGCACGAGCACGCCCGTCCAGCCGGCACTCCCCCACGCCCAGTTAACCGCCAGCATCTGGCCGGCCGGGCTGGCCGCCGCCGCTGCCGTGCTGGCGGCCAGCGCGATCAAGGCCACCGTCCAGGCTGGGCGCCAGCCGGGCGTTCCGCGCAGCACCAGGACCGAGCCGGCGGTGATGGCCAGTGCCATAACCAGCCACATGGCGCACTGGAAGGCGAACGAGCCGTAGGCCGAGCGGTTATGCAGCAGCTGCCCGCCCGCTCCGCCGAGATGCCAGCCGGCGACCAGGAAGATCACAGCGAGGGTGAAAGCCCGCTGATAGCGGCCGGACATCACCGCCGACGGCTGCACGGCGGTCATGCCGGCCAGCTCACGGTAACGGTCGTCCCCGCGCCGGGACGGCTGGCGATCGCGGCCCGGCCGCCGGCCGCCAGCATCCGCCCGGTGATCGACTCGCGGATGCCCCGGCGGGATGGCGCGGTGGCGGCCGGGTCGAACCCGCGGCCCCGGTCAATGATCTTGACGACCGCCCAGCCCGCACCGCCGGTGACGGTCACTTCCGCCTGGCCGGTTCCAGCGTGCCGCTCGACGTTGCGCAGCGCCTCGCCGACGCAGGCGACGAGCTGATCTGCGACCGGAGACGGCAGCGTGACCGGGACGAGCTTCAGCCGCACGGCCAGGTCATCGGCGCTGGCCGCGGCCCGCTCCAGCTTCGGTCTCAGGTCAGTCAGCGGCGCCAACCCGCCCGGCACGGCCGGGGCGCCCGCGAGCCCTTGCAGCACGCGCAGGTCCCGGGCCGCCTGCGCGGTCAGCGCCGCGGATGGTTCAGCGAAGGCGCCGGCCGCGACCATGGTCAGCGTCGCCAGGAGGGTGTCGTGTAGCTGGCGGTGCTGCTCTCGCTCGTCAGCGCGCCGCGCCTCCTCGGCCCGGATCTGCCGCTCGGTCTCCAGGCCGGCGGCGACGATCGCGTCCGCTTGCCGGGCGCCGCCGCGGATCACCGCCACCAGCCCGGCGGCGACGATCGTCTCCACCACCAGCAGCCAGGCATCGGCCGGGTGGCCGGCGCCAAGCCCGTAGGCGATGACCACGATCGCGGCCCCGGACAGCCCGAGCCACGGCCGCAGCGCGATCTGCAGGATGTACACCGACGTGCAGGCCAGCGGGAGCATCCAGGTCGTGCTGTCCTTGATCAGCACGGCCGGGACCAGGTGCTGCTGCGCCAGCGCCAGCGCCGAGATAACCGCGGCGTCGGCCAGTACCACGCTCGTCGTCAACCCGGACCGCCGAACCCGCCAGGTGAAGAAGGCTGACCACAAGCACAGCGCAGTCAGCGGTGCGCCTAGCCACCAGCCGGAGATCTGCTTCTTGGCGGCCAGCACAGCTACCGCAATGAACAAGACCGCGCCGCCGAGGCGCAGGGCGATCGCATACCAGCCGGCCAGCCGGTGCAGGGCCTGGTCGGATGGCCCTGCTAACCGCGGGCGGCGTGCCCGCCTGCGGCGGCCCGCGGGGGGCTGGATCTGCTCCGTGACGGAATCAGCTGCCGGTTCCACCGGACCAGTATGCGGCACGACCACAGCACCGGGCACGGTGACGACCTCTGCAAATGTGCTCCGTCACCTCGCCAAAGGCACCCGTCCGGCGTCCCTGGCGCGGGTTCGCCGGCTAGGTGGCCGCGAAAGCAGGTGCGGATTGCGAGCCCGGCGCGGAACCGTTGGCTGCGGACACCGAACACCGGGTCGAGTGCCCGAAAGCTCCTCATCTGACTCCCCGGCCAAGGTCCTGGGTGGAGCAGGAATCCAGCCAGTGTGAGCCAGCGAGCTGATCCTGCTGACCGAGCCCCCGGAGTTCCACGGCCCTGACCCGGCCCGCGGACGGCAATCTCCCTGTGCACGCATCTGTGGATGACTTGTGCAAAGCCCGCACCAGCCTGTGCACAGACCCGGGAAAGCTGGGGAGCAAGCCGCCACGAACGGACCGGAATGGCGCCCTTCACCTGCGAGAACATAATCCTCAGCCTGTGCAAATAAGGAAATTGAAAATGTCCACACGACACGCCAGAGTAATCGCTGAAATACATTGGATATTTATCCGGCAGTTATCCAAATGTAATTCGGTCTTACGATGGTGGGAACCCGGGACCAAGAGACGGTGAACTGGCCGCATCGGAGGGGAAGTTACCGCCCTCGCTCGCGCAGCGGGACGCAGGGCGGAGCGGCACACGTTCGCCGACCAGCAGAGCGGGAGGGCGCATGAACGTTACGACCTGGGACGATGACGTCAGCTTGCGCCAGACGAACGAGTGGTTGGCCGCACTGCGCGACGACCGCCAGGCCGAACCGCCTGGTGCTGGCACCCGGCCAGCCCGGGGGGCCGCGCCGCCCGGGCGGCCGGCCGTCCCGGCGCCCGCCGCCATCCCTGGCCAGCGCCGTGCCTTGGGACAAGCCACGGATGCACCCTGGGCCAGTGCCCCCGCGCCGGCCGACGCCGGGCCACGCGTCACCAGCATCCCGGTGCCGGCCGGAGCTGCGGCCCCCGTTACCGTGCGGGCTGCCATTGGCGACGAGCTCCGGAGGCCGATCATGTGGTGCGAGATGGCGTCGTGCATCAACTATCACGCCGACCCGTCCGCCCTTGGCGAGGCCGACGCCCGCGCCCGCGCCATCCGCGCTGGCTGGCGCATTGACGCCGTCGGGCGGCTGGCGTGCCCGCAGTGCCAGCAGACGACGAGCTTCTGGACCCCCCGCCCGGTGGTGCCGTGGGACCGGGCCACCGCGCTGGTCATGACCACGCTGGCCGCGGTGCGCGCCGGCTGGGCGGGAGGCAGGCAGCAGCGGGAGCAGGAGCAGGAGCAGCAGGCCTGGCACCATGAGCAGCCATGGGGACACGCTGGACGACACTCACGCGCAACACCGGCCCGCCCCTACATCTCCCCGGCCTGACCCGGCTGGGCCCGGGCGGCTGGAACCGCACCCGCCGCGGGACCGCTTCTTGACCGCTCCGAGAGCTGCCGCCCGGTCCGGCCGGACCGTCGGCCCGGCCGGGCGCACCGCCCGGCCGGGCCGACGGTCCGGGGCAGCCACGTCCTCCAATGTCCGACAGACAGACGAGAGGGCCACTGCACATCAACCATCCAGCCCGTCAACGGGCAGGGGCATCCATCCGGGGCCGGCGTTGTAACCAGTGACCGTGACGGAGCCTATGGTCACATCGTTGTTGCCGGTAGTGATGTCGTGAAAGGCCTTGTGGCCCTGACCTCAGCCGCCGCAGAGACTGAGCAGCTTCGGTCAGATGGCGGGCCCGGCGTTCACGTTGCCCTCAGGGCATCGGTGGGCGGGAGCCGTGACCGCCAGCAGCGCCAGCGCCCCCAGAGCAGGGACACGGACGGCTCCGGCTACGCCGGCGTCTACCTGCACGACCCCCGTACGGGCAGGTAGACGCCGTCGTAGCCGGAGCCGCGTCGTGCTCGGCGACCGCAAGCGGATGCGGAACGTACCCGAATCCGGGTGGCGGACTCGCTAGATGCCGGAGCAGCCCCCTCCTGACTGCTCCGGCATCTGCTGGTGGATGCCTCGATCACCGCACGCACGGCAGCCGCGTCGTCACTGCTAGCGCTGGCGGCCCCGCTCGCCGCCCGGCTTTCCAGGCCCGCGCCCTCCAGGTCGGAGCCGATCATGCCATCACCTCGGCGAGCACCTGCTGGGTGGTGAGCTCGTGCCCGTGCGAGCTGCGCGCGTGCTCGCGGATGGCAGCGACAAGCTGGCCGATCTGGTCGTCGCTAGCGACCCGGAACTCAACCCCGCAGGGGCAGCGGCCAACGCGCCCGGCAAGTGCACGTCCGGTGAAGGCGAGGTCAAGCGCGACGCACGGCTCGTCCCCCTCCACCCAGGCGTCGTGACCGGCCGACACCACGTGCGCGTCACCCGGGCCGAAGTCGTATTCGCGGCCGTCGTCCATGCGGGCGTGGAGCCGGCCGGAGATGATGTAGCCGGTGTGAGCGGCCTGGCAGGCTTCCGTGCCGACGACCGGCTTGACGTCCGTCGACCACTTCCAACCGGGCTGATACACAGTGCGGGCGATCGTGACGCCGGGCAGGTTGACCACGTTGAGCGAGGCGTGTTCGAACGCCTGCCGCTCATCGGGCGTCTCGATGTTCTTGACTGCCACGATTAGTTTCGTAGCTTCGAGCATCCGGTGTTGCCTTCTCTTGGCCTGGCTTGCCAGGCCAGCATGCAAGCCGGCCGCCTGCCGTCACATCGGGAACAACACGTAGATGCCAGCCGGGACTACGTAGTGGCCGAGGGAGGAAACGCCCGCTGAGAGTCGCGGGCTGCGGCCTGTGAGGCGGCCGCCACCAGGCCGGTTCGGGAGCGGGCGCCGGCCTTGCGCAGCAGGCTTTCGACGTGCTTCTCCACGGTCCGTGGCGACAGATGCAGCCGCGCTGCGATCTGCTTGTTGGCCAGCCCGCCGGCGACGAGGCGCAGCACGTCCGCCTCCCTGGCGGTGATTCCCGCCGCCACCCAGGGATTGGGCTGCGACTCCTTGAGCAGTTCGCGGCAGCGTTCAGCCAGGCGGGGCAGGTCCCGGCGATCAAATCCGGCCTCGGCCTCGGCCAGCCAGCGAAGCGGGTCGCCCCATCCGTCGGCGAGAGCAGCGGGGGCGGCGCAGAACCTCGCCAGCTCACCCCAGGCCTCGCAGTTCGCGAAGCCAACGTCGCCGCCCGCCGCCAGTTCGTTGGCCCGCTGCCGCTCCCCGGCTCGCCCGGCCAGAACCGCCTCGGCATAGCCGATGAGGCTCCGGTTGTGGCGGATGGCGCCGACGCCCAGCCGGCGGGCCTCCTCGATCGCCCGTGCCGCCCGGTGATCACCAAGTGAGGCCAGGAGCAGCGGCCATAGCGCCCGAAGCCCCGCGGGTTCGGCATGCGGGAGGCGGGCCAGGATCGCCATCCCCCGGGCGTAGGGTTCCACGGCCGCCGCGGCCTCGCCACCGAGCAGAACCACTGCTCCCCGGCTGGCCCAGCAGATGCCCTCGACCATCTGGTCGTGCGGAGCGGCCGCGATGGCGCGGGCAGCGTAACGCTCTGTCTGCCCGGCGTCGGCGCGCATGCTGGAGCTGCCTGTGAGTACCGCCAGCGCCTTGGCCCGGACCTGGTCCAGGCCGAGCCGCTCGGCGAGGCCGACGGCGGCCTGCGCGTGGGCATCACACGTGTCCAGTTCCCAGCGGCAGGTGAAGCCGGCGGCGAGCTGGAGATCCAGGATCGCCACGGTACTCAGCGCACCCATCTGCTCGGCAGCGCGCCGCGCCTCGGACAACCGCTCCACTCCGGCATGATCAAGTAGGTCGATGGTGCCCAGCTCGTGCAGGGCGCGCAGCCGCCACAACGGCAGGCCGACTGCCTCCGCGGTGACCAGCGCGCTCTCGAACGCCGCGCGGGCGGCGCTGAGATCACGCAGCCGGTGGCTCCGGCCGATGAGCTCCAGCGCATGACAGCGGACATCCGGTGCACTGCCCTCGGCGGCGAGGACGTCCTCGGCGAAAAGCCGGGCCTCATCGAGGTCATCGGCGGCGAAGGCCACCTCGGCATCGATGACGCCCATGCGGGCGCGCACGCCAGCCGGTGGGGCGGTTCCGGCCAGGCGCCGGGCGGCGCCGAGGTGGTGACGGGCCATCTCCCACCGCGAGGCGCCCACCGCCGCCTGGCTCAGGCGGAGGTGAACCTCCGTCCGCAGTTCCGCCGCCTCGGTCCCGAGCCGGGTGATGAGATGGCCGCCAGCCGCCGCTGCCTCCTCAACCCGCCCGGCCAGGGCCAGCGCTTCGACCAGCAGAAGTTCCGCCTGTTCCCGCTCGGGAGTGCCTTCGAGGAGGTCGGCGGCACGCCGTAGGGTACCGATCGCAGTGGCCAGCGCCCCCCAAGCCAGCGCCTGGCCGCCGGACTCGCTCAGCAGCGTTCCGGCCCGGCGGCGGTCCCCGGCACGGTTCGCCAGCTCGACGGCCAGTTCGCGCAGGCCGCCTTCCAGGCGCGGGTATGCGGCGTCCAGAACGGCGAGCGCCGCCGAGGCCAGGGCCCGCTGGCGGGGTGGCAGCATGGTATCGAGCACCGCTTCGCGGGTCAGCGCGTGCCGAAAGCGGAAGGCCGTGCCGTCGGCGCTCACCAGCAGTTGCTCGACAGCGAGCCCGAGCGTCTCCGCCACCAGGGCCGCAGTCTGGCCGCTCACGGCCGGGAGCAGTTCCCAGTCGAAGTGGCGGCCGAGGATAGCAGCGGCCTCGATCACCGATCGCCGCGGTTCGCTGAACCCGGCCAGGCGCTCGCGGACCGTCTCTGTGAACGACTCCGGCAGCCCGGGCGACGCCAGCAGGTCTTCCACCAGCAGTGGTACTCCTTCGGCGGAGGCCTGCACCCGGCGCAGGAGTTCCGCCTCTGCTCCCGGGATGCAGGCATGGACCATGCGCGCCATGTCCTCATCGCTGAGCCGGTCAAGACCGAGGTGAAGCACGCCGGGCCGGCCCCGCTGTCGGCGGGCCACCTCCAGTGCGGCCGACGGCCGGTTGGCGCGCAGGGTAAGTACGCACAGCAACGACTCACCATCAAGGTGCTCGCCAAGGTACTCCATCAGGGCCACGGTGTCCGGGTCCGCCCAGTGCAGGTCCTCTAGCACTATGACCAGGCCCTGTGGCGCGAGGCGCCGAAGAAGCTGGATCAGCGCCTCACCGCGGATCCCGGGTGAGACCTCTCCACTCGCCGGAGCGCGGCCAGCCATCCCCGGCAGCAGCGCGCTCAGCGCGGGCAGCCAGGGATCCATCGTCGCGTCATCGGGAACGGCCCGGTCCCGGAGGAGCTGCACAAGCGCGTCCGTTAGCGGGCGGTAAGCAGCGGTCGCTGACTGCGGCACCGCCCGGCTGGTAACGACCCGGATGCCACGGCTGGCCGCCCGGCTGGCCGTCTCCAGGGCCAGCCGCGACTTGCCGATCCCCGGCTCCCCCGTGATCACTACACACCCGCCGTGCCCGGCCATAGCGGCCGTCAGGGCCGCGTCGACCGCCTCCAGCGCGGCATCCCTGCCGATCATGACCGGGCACAGTACCTGCGGCATCAGCCTAGTCTGACAGCAATCCCTCGATATCGGAGAAGGTCATCCGTTTCCGAACGGGCGGGCCCCAGAGTCCCCGGTTGATCAGGAGCGCTCCCGCCGGGCGTCTCAGACCGCCTCCAGGAGCATCCGGCGGCGTCCAGCAACAGCGGCGGGATCGGCGTAAAAGCCCTGTCCGAGACGGCCACGGTCAGGGCCGGCCGGGCTGGCGGGGCTGGCGGGGCTGGCGGCGAGCGTAGGCAATGTTGATGACCGCAATGACGGCCCAGATCAGCGCAACCAGGACCAGCTGGCCGGTGCTCACCGAGCTGGTAGTCGTCATCACCGATCCATGCAAGGGCCCCAGATTGATTGATGCCTTGGGTACGACTCCGCTGACCGAGTAGGCATGCAGCGTCACAGCGGTAGCGCCGATGCCCAGGCCGACCGAGCCCAAGCCCATAGCGACGTTCGCCCATGCGGCCCGGCCGGACTGGACGCCATGCTCTGCCAGCCTGGCGTCTACTTGCTTGTCGATCTCCGAGCTGATCCTCTCGACCAGCCCCTCGGCCACGGCCCCGTCGTACCCTCGGCCAAGTTCGGTATGCACGGCTGCCGCCGCAACGACGTCCTCGTGCGCCCGCTCGTCCATAAAACCAAGCTATATCGCGATTGTCCGGCCAGACAATGAACTGCGCTGCCCGCCTGCGCGGGCGCCGTGGCTCGGCCAGCCTCACCGCGACGGCCGGAGGCAGGTCCCGGCGGTCCGGTTGCCGAGGATGGGGACGACGCCGCGGCAGAGCACCGGACTCGCGCTCGGTCAACCGCTCATCGCATCGGATGCTCGCGGCAGTTCGTGACACAGCCATGCTCACAGGTCCCGCTCTTGCATCCAGAGGCGACGAAACGCGCAAGGACTGCCCCCTGCTGCTTTGCAGCTACGCAGAGCGAGCGCTGCAGAAGCGCTCCGATGATGCGCAGAGAAGTTCATGGAGTGTGCAGCAGCCTGGCCCCAATGCGGCGTTGCGGACCATGCCGGTCGGCGCGTCCGCGCTATCGGTCCGCCTCCTCGATCTTCGTTGCTGGACAATGCGTCGCGTAGTGCTGCCCTCGAAGTGACGCCGAGTTTGGGGAAGATCTGGTACAGGTGTGTGGCGACGGTGCGGTGCGACAGGTACAGCCGCTCGCCGATCTGCTTGTTCGTGAGGCCAGCTGCCGCGAGTGTCGCGATCTCTCGCTGTTGCGGGGTTAGCGTGCCCGGGTCCGGGCGCTGGTCGTGAGCGGCTGGTTGACCGTTCGATCTCGCGCGCGGCACTGAGGTGCCGCCGTGCATCGCTCGTGGCCCGGTCCCGGCGCAGCCGTTCGCCGTACGTCAGGTGTACCCGGGCCAGGTCGAACAGAACCCATAGCCCTTGGGGGGTGTAGTCGAGGGTTCCCGGCGGGGCGACGGTGGCGGCGTTCTCGTAAGCGGTCTCGAAGTCGCCACGGCCGGCGGCATCGAGGGCCCGCGCGTGGCATGCGCGCTGCGTCAGGATCAGCGCGCGTCGCGGTCCGCCCCAGCTGGCCAGCTGGCTGGCCAGCGCGCGTGTCTTGTCATGCTCGCCCCGGGCGGCAGCGACGAGTGCCTGGTAGGACAGCGACATTCCAGCGAGCAGTGGGTAGCCATGTTCCTGGCACAAGGCGGACGCTTCCGCTGACGTTGCGAGCACGTCGTCCCACGTTCCGGTAAGCCATCCATCGGCGCTCAGCAGCAGCAGTGCCTCGATGGCGGAAGTGACCGCGCCGCCTTGCGGCCGTGCTGGACCGCACGCCACAGCGGGTTGCGGTAGTGGGGCAGCCGGTCCACGTACAGCGCCGCGGTACCGGTCCGGACGATGCGGGCCGGGCTGGTCTCGTGGTCCTGCTCGGCGATGCATCCCGCCAGCCGGCCGCCCACCGCCGCCATCAGCGCGCTCCTCCGCGCCCTCACCAAGGCATCCGGCTCCCGGCAGAGCGAACGTTAGGTGCGATTGCGAGAGGCTGGGCGGACTGGCGGGCTCGCCGCTGAAGGCGGGTGCCCACTTGCAGAGGAACCCGGCTTGGAGGATGACGAAGTCATCTCCGCGGTCAGGTAATCAAGGCTGCTGGTGACCGCCGAGCGCGAGGCGGGCGGCGCTGACATCGTCCCGGCCGTGGCCCGCGTCCACAGCTTTGCGCCACTGGCGCGACAGCGCGGCGAGCAGTGGCAAATCGTCGCCGCCGGTGGCTCCGAGGGCCAGATCCACGTCCTTGAGCGCCCACTCCAGCGGGAACTCGGGGGCGAAATCGCCGCGCTCCATTTTGTGCAGCTTGGCGTCTGCGATCGGGGCGTCCAGCGGGCCGCCCTCGATGGCCTCGGCCAGCTTGGCATCATCGATGCCCAGCTGGCCAGCCAGTTCCAGAGCCTCGGCCACGCCCTCGATCAGGATGGACATGTAAGCGTTGACGGCCAGCTTCATCCGGCTGCCCTGGCCGGCCGCGCCGAGCCACACGGTCTTGCGGCCGATCGCTGAGAACACCGGGTCCACGGCTGCGGTCACCGCGGGCGGGCCGGACGCCAGGATGAGCAGCTGGCCGGTCTCGGCGGGGCCTTTGCTGCCCGACACCGGGGCGTCCACGAATATGACGTCGGGCCGCAGCTTGCCGAGACGGTTGCCGATCTCTGTCGTTTCCGCCAGGCCGATGGTGCCCATTTGCGCCCACACCGCGCCCTGGGCCAGCGCGCTGGCGACCCCGCCCTCGAAGATCACCGAGGTGACGACGGCGGCGGTCGGCAGCATCGTGATCACGACTTGGGCATCCTGCACCGCCTCCTCCGGCGACGCGGTCACCCGCGCGCCGTCCTCCGACAGCGGTGCGGTCGCCGCCGGCGACCGATCCCAGACCGTGGTGCGCAGCCCGGCCGAAACGAGATTGCGGGCCATCGCCGAGCCCATGATGCCAGTCCCCAGCACCGTGACCCGCACGTTCTCGCCACGGCTACCTGTAGCAGTCATGCTAGGTCTCCCCTCGCGCAGTCAAGGCAGCCCGCCGCGCGGCCGGCAATGCAGCGGAGCTGGATACACCTTCAGATGAGCACGCGGCAGGCTGGCCAGAAAGTCGCCGACCATGCCTCCGCGATGTAGCGCGCAGGCGGAACAGGTCTTATCCGCCCCGGCCACGCTACCCCGGAAGGCCTTCGGCGGCACATGCACGGGTGCGCCATCGTGCGGGCGCTTCAGTCTGGCCCGCTACGGCTACGGCTACGGCCCCGGTTCCAGGAGCCGCTCGAGGTGGATTTTCTGTACCGTAGCCAGCGAGGACACGGGCAGATCGTGGAGGAGTGCCTGTATCAGGGCGGGCCGGGCTCAGGAACCAGATTGGCCTTAGCGGCTGGCGG
>Ga0187855_10002659_pt1 | contig 13392 bp, 7 predicted proteins | sample June2016WEW_8_10_2_FD_132969 | JGI IMG/M metagenome (GOLD analysis project Ga0187855, IMG submission 132969) | Peatland microbial communities from SPRUCE experiment site at the Marcell Experimental Forest, Minnesota, USA - June2016WEW_8_10 | ecosystem: Environmental > Terrestrial > Soil >...
ACCCAGCCAGGAAACGAATCCAAGGCCTAGGCCTCTTTGGGAACCGGATGCGAAAGAAGCAGCGTAGCCTTTGACGCGGCGCGTGGGCGCCCGCTACAATATGATTACAATTTAACGCGCCGCTTGGGCGCAAAACACTCCTCAGTAGCTCAATGGCAGAGCATCCGGCTGTTAACCGGAGGGTTGTAGGTTCGAGTCCTACCTGAGGAGCCATTCTTTCAATGACTTACAGGCGAGCACCTCCCAAAATCTCCTGGAGTTTAGCTGACAATAGCTGAGAGAACAGGGAACTGGAAGATAGGCACAGCGGTTGGAGTGCCTTTTGACGGCTCCGAGCAGCTATGGAATCCAGTCTTTTCCACTTAAGGCTTCCGGCAATTCGCCGGAGATTCTATTTCATGCCAGAGATCAAAACGGGCTGATGTTTTGACGAGATATGTTTGATCACCAAGGAACAAAAAAAATCCCGTGCTGCCTGTGGATGATCGCCGATCACGAGCGTTCCCGCCGGATTTTGTAGTCAATCAGACATCCCGATTGTGACGTTTGGAGCTGTAGTTAAAGTCGGTGGGGGGCAACCTGAAACCGGCATTGCAATAATCTGTCTGCGTTTCAAAATTGCAACACTATGGTTCCGATCACAGTGTCGCCCACCGCTGATCTGCGTCTTAACCAATCGGCGATGGCCTGTCCTATTTTGAAGTGACCTTTTCGATGAACCAGTCGCCGTCTTTATCCTTTTTGAGTGTGAAGGTTTCTGTGCTGCGGATGGTCTGTGGCGACCCCTGCACCTTAATGACAATGACCTGGTCGCAGGTGACGCGCGCCGAAGAGCCATCGATGTCCGGGCCCTGTTTGACCGGCAGGGCCATCTCGATGGACTCCGCGTCCCTGAAGGATTTGGCAATTTGGTCATATCCTCTATCCGTAAGTGCCGGCCATACCATCCGCAGCCTCGTCTTATCTTTATCTTGGTAAGCCGCCTTATAACGATCAAGCACCTTCTGGATCAGATGGGCATCGTCGTCAGTTGCGCGAGCAGGCGTAGGGTGAACGGGGGGCTGATTCAGGCTGGCTATTCGTTCCTCCGCTTTCGAACGGAACTTGCTCTTCGGATGCAAATCGATGAACTCTTGAAATTTCGTAGGGTCATTCGTATTCTGGACCGCCTTCCAATCGAGGTCCTCCAGCGCGTCACGGCAGGTCTGTGCAAACTGTCCGTCGGGATGCTTGGCCAGGTAGTCCTGGAACTGGGTGCGGCTGCCAATGTTCGAAGCGCTGTTCCAATCCAGTTGGTCGATCTTGGCCCTGGCCGGATTCGTGTAGGCACTCGCAGGATGGCGATCGACAAAGGTCTGCAACTCGGTCCGGTCGCCGCTATCTTTCACCCGATTCCAGTCCGCCTCCGTTGTGTCCACGGGTGGGTTCACCGCCGCGGGAACTGAAAGATTGTCGAAGGTTAGTTTTTCACCGGCCTTGGCGGAACGTGAGACGGGCGTCGCCGCACCGTTGGAGGTCGACAAAGCGAAGCTGTGTGTTCCTGAAGGAATCTGGAACTTCGCTGTCCCATCTTTCGCAACGGTAGCTTTGGGACTGCCATCGACCATGACATTGGCACCCTGCGGCGCCTTCTTCACTAGGATCGTCACAGCGTCTGGCATAGCTTCCAGCGGAATCGATACCTCCATGTTCTTGCCGGCTACGGTAACATTCTGGTCGACTGCCTTGAATCCGTCCTTCTGCACATGAATCGCATGCGGTGAGTTCGAAGCGACCTCCGCTTTGACCGTCCCGTCGCTTTTCGTCTTGTATGTCTTGTCATCCAGCGTCACTGTGGCGCCCGGACTTGTTCGTATGGTCAGGTTGACCGGTGGCCCCAGCTTCGCGGGCGGTTCGACCGCCGGCAACGGGTTAAGTAAGAAGTGCACACCTGCAGCCTGGTCCGGTACCTGCACGACCTGGGTGCTCGGCTGATACTGGTCCAGCGTCGCCTCCATTTCGTAGCGGCCAGGCGCCAGTCGCAGCTCCGCGCACGGCGTCTCGCAGTTGATGTTCAGCCCTTTGATTCGGATGTGGGCGTGTGCGGGAGTCGACTCGACCTTCACCTCGTACTGCTGCGGTGCCGGTGGAGGTCGGTGCCCCCACCAGTGCTTTACAAGAAATGCTGCTGTCGCAACGATGACCAGGGCTGCCGCTGCAATCGCCAAGTTCCTGATCGGCACGCCTGGGCGTAACTCACTCCGCTCTTCTGTCGTTGGCAGCGGCGAGGGCTCAACTCGCGGCTCAGGTTCCAACTTATAGACTTTAGTTGCCTGTTCAGGGGTCGGAGCAGACTCCACTGGAGCGACTGGCACTGGAGCCGGAGCAACGATAACGGTAGCTTGCAACGGCTGTTCAATCACCGCCAATTCCTGGTATGAATCCTGCAGCGCCCTTATTCGAGCGAGCGTCTGTTGTATTTCTGGATCGTCAGCCGCTTCGGCTGCAAGGCTTTCCGCCTGTCGTTTGAGTTCCGGGTCGGACGAATCGCTTTTTCTGCATCGTCGCTCAAGCGCATCCAGTTGTGCGAGAAATTGGCGCCGGACCTTCTCACGCTGATCAGTCCCTCGTTTGCCAGCGTCTGCGATCTGCGGTCCTCGGCTGCTGTCTTTTTGTTCCTGTTGTTCTCGCGCCGCGCTCGCGCCCTCTTGCTTCCTGTGGGCCTCCTGCTCCAGGGGTTGCGGTAATCCCGACTCTGCTTCCCTTTGCTGCTTCTGAACCTCCCTCTCCTCGCGCTGCCGCTCGAGTTCGGCTTCTTGCTCCAGCCGCAGAGCTTCCGCCTCCAGACGGCGCCGTTCCAGTTCTGCTTGTCGGCGTTCTGTTTCCAGCTGGGCTTTCCTCTGCTGCTGGGCGTCAGACTCTCGCCGCTGCCGCTCGAGTTCCGTTTCATACTTGTTGGTTTGGGCTTCTTCCGTGCTGATCTGGTCTTTTTCTGCTTGCTGCTCTTTCTCCTTGAGAGCGCTAAGGGCGTAAACTTGGTCCAGTGCGCTCTTCAAATCGCCATTGTTCGGACTCTCAGCGACAGCTGCTTCAAGAAACTGTACCGCCGACGAAAGATGTCCTGACTCGATTAGCTGGTACGCCCCGCGTATCTGGGCGGCGATATGGTTCTTGTGCTCTTCCGCCGCGCGCTGTTTTTCAATTGTCTCCCTCAATACGAGAACACTCGAATCATCTGGGAACTCCCTGATGGCACGACCCACGGTTTCCAGAGCGCGACCGAACTGCTTTTGTGCTGCCAGGTCCTGAGCTTCCGTCGTAATCCGCTGCAGTTCATTGCGGCGCCGTTCTTGCTCTCGACCGTTAAGCGCCAGTTTGTTCAGTTCCTCAATTGCCGGCGAGTTCGGTTCAATCACGGCAGCGCGCTTCAGCAATTCCAGTGCACTAGTGAATCGTCGAGCAGTAATCTCCTTTTGAATTTCTTGTATGAGAGTTTCAATTTGATGTCGCCGTGAGCGCTCAGCGATCCTGTGCGTGATCAATTTGTGTTTTTCACGTGCCTTCTTCTGCTCCGGCTCAAGGGCCAAAGCTTCCGAAACCGCGATCAGGGCATCTTCCAGTTCGTCCGCCTCGACCAGGGATTCTGCCCGCGCCAGGGCCCGACGGCTCTTCTCGCTGCGCTCCTTGGCTTCCCGCACCTGGTCCCGGAACATGCGAATTCTCAGGTCGGTATCGTCCAGCTGCACTGCCTGCTCCATCAGGGAGAGCGCCTCGTCGTAATGGCGCAAAGAGAACTCCTGTTCGGCTTGACTCTTGAGTTCGTGGGCCTCCGCCACGCGCTGGCCACGGCGCAAGATTTGTTGGATTTCGCGTAGTAGTTCGTTGGCTCGCTCATTTCCACGGTCGATATTCAACAATTCCAGCAGGTGAGTCTTGGCCGTTGCCCAGTCCGAGCGCTCAATGCAAGCCTCAGCCTTGACGATGTACTCCGCGGAAAACGACCGCCTCAGCTTTGACTGAACCGAAGATAACTCGAGTGCGAATTCGTCGGCAGATTGAAACCGCTCAGCGCGGTGTTTAGCCAGTGCCCGGCCAAGGATTTCGTCGAGCTCAGGCGGGTACGCGCTCAAGTAATCCGAGAGCGGACGGGGCTTGGAATGCAATATCTTAGTAATAGTGGAGGTAACGTCAGCGCCACGGAACGGAAGAGTTTCGGTGAGGATTCGATAGAGCACTACTCCACTGGAATAGACGTCGGTGCGATGATCGACGGACGCGCCTTCCAGTTGCTCAGGTGACATGTAGTCGAGGCTGCCGATGACCTGTCCGTCTCGAGTGACGCCCGCCCGCGAAATTCCACTGTCACAAAGCCGAGCAATGCCGAAATCTACGAGCTTCACAGTCCCATCTCGCAGCAGCACGATGTTGGCTGGCTTGATATCGCGGTGGATCACGCCGTTGTTGTGCGCGTGCTGCAGCCCTGCGCACACTTGAATTACTACATCGAGCTGTTGATAGAGCAGTAACTGCCAATTGGCGATCGTGAGTCGGGTTTTGTCGAGGCTCAGGCCATCTAGAAACTCCATCACAATATATGGATTTCCTTCTTCCTTGCCCCAGTCATATACGGTTACGATATTCGGATGATGTAGGTTGGCGGTGACCCGAACCTCGTCGTAGAAACGGTTGACTAGCTCAGGCTCGGCCACCATGCCCGCCAAAATCATCTTGATGGCCACTTGTCGCCGAATCTCCGAGTCTTCGGCTTTGTACACGATCCCCATGCCGCCTTGACCGAGTACCGCCGTTACACGATACTTGCCGATTTGAGTTCTTGTGGTTTCCAACTTCGTGTGCTCGACGCTGGGACGTCTATGATTCTAGCCCTCAGAACACAAAACCGTCGTCCAGATACGCCTGCTCAGAGCAGATACTCTCTGTGGCGCGCGCTCCTGTTAGGCACGGTGGTCCCGAACAATCTGCGTTTTCCCGTTGAGCCAAAGCTTAGCAAAGATCAGGGGAATTTTTCCCTTAATCTGCGGGGTCTGGATGCGAGCGCGCCGGAATCTTTATCTGACAGCATTCTTGATCAACTAGGGGACTCTCTGAACAAGCGGTGGTTTCGAGGCGGTGCATTACGCTGGAATATCTGTCAGGTTCAGCCCGGGACGTGTAATATTCTCCTGCCTGCTGACAGTAATCGGTCGGCCATTTCGGCTTAGAGGACGAACTTCAAAGTGCTGAAGCTCCTATCTCCCAACGACGCGGAGCGCCTCCGTGGGTTCTTGATCGAGGCAGGATACGATGAAGAAAACCTGCAAGTGAAGCTGGGCATCAAGGACTTGCCTTCCACTCGCCTGCGCAATTTCCCGCGTTTACTCGATAACACGAGGGAACCCAGCCGCATCAACACCCTGCTGCGCTGGTTCTGGATCGGAGTGCCTCAGGACGCACCCGCTAGCGCGGAGCATCTCCCCTCCTGGTTCATTCCTCTGGCGCTGGCGTGCGGACTCTTGCACGCGCACGGCAATGACCTCGTACCTGAGGCCATGTTCCTGCCGGCCGACCGGTTTATCTTCGCCGCCGACCATACGAGCAAGATAGACTCCGCTGACCGAGACCTGGTGCTGTGGCCCAATCCCACTAGCCGCTTGCTGTCGCGCTTCACCGTGAGACGACCCTCACGGGCGACCCTGGACGTGGGAACCGGCACCGGGATCCAAGCGCTGATCGCTGCTGCTCACAGCGAAAAGGTGGTCGCCACCGACTTGAATCCGCGCGCCGTCGCGTTTGCCGCATTCAACGCGCGCCTGAATGGCATAGAAAACATCGAGTGCGTAGCCGGCGAAGGCTATAAACCAGTCGCCGGCCGTAAGTTTGACCTTATCGTGAGCAATCCACCTTTTTTCGTAACACCGTCAACGCAATACCTTTTCTGCGACAACCCTATGGACCTCGATCAGCTCTGCCGCAGCCTGGCCCGCGAGGCGCCAGGCTACCTCAACGAGGGCGGCTACTTCCAGATGCTCTGTGAATGGGCGGAAGTGGAAGCACAAACCTGGCAGGAAAGACTGGCGGAATGGTTCGAAGGCTCGGGATGCGATGCCTGGGTGAGAAAAGGATACTCACAGGACCCGTCGGAATACGCGGAAGAACATATCCGCTCCACGGTGTCTTCCTCTGGCCGCGATGCCGAAATATTCGCCAGCTACATGGACTACTATCGCGCCCGGAAGGTCAAGGCGATTTGCGGCGGGGTCGTCGCCATGCACCGCCGATCGGGTGAGAACTGGATTTTCATGGAGGAGGTCACGAACACTCCCAAGCAACCCTTTGGCGAACTGGTTGCCAGCGCGTTCGCGGCCCGGGATTTCCTGCAATCCCACACCTCCGACGAGCAGTTACTGGAAGTGAAGCCAACGCTCGCGCCGAATGCGCAGTTGGAACAAATCTTCCGCCGCGCAGGCGAAGGCTGGCAGCCGGAAGGGCTCACCCTGCGGCTGGTCAAGGGCTTCGAGTTTTTCTTTGGGTTGCAGCCCCTGGTGGCCGAGTTTCTCAGTGGATGCGACGGCACCCGGACTTTCCGCGAACTCATCGACGCTTTTGGCAGCAAAGCGGACGCTCCGCACGAGCTGGTGCAAAAGGAGTGTCTGGAGGTTGCGCGCAAACTGATTGAGCGAGGGTTCCTGCTGGTTAATCAGCAAGAGCCTTGACTCGGGTCAGGTAGGCCCCGATAATCGTCCGGTAATCCATCGCGATCACAGGGCCAAGGTAGTCACGGAGATGTGAGGAGAGTAAGAATGGGAGTCTCCGCATGACCAAGTTGATCGGCACCATCCGTATCCGGCCCAACCCCCGCTCGGACACCATGGGGCCGCATTTCACAATTGACTTCCAGCCCTATTCCGGCCGCCTGAATACTCAAACCGTCCGAGCGAGCACCTACGATGAACTGGTCGAGTTTCTGCTCGGAATCCGGATCGGCGAGGATGATGCCACGCGCTTCGCCGGACAGGCCAGGTCGCAAGGCGTTGTCCTGATTCCCGGCATTGAGCGCACCGAAGCGCAGTTGCGGGACAGCGGGCTGCTGGCGTGATCCGCCCTACAGCTCCTGCGCCACGCCAGTACCGGCTCACATCCCCGGGACTCTCTTGATCGTCTTGCCCCTGATCCTTGCCCACGGGAAACCGCGCCATAGAAAAATAATGATGTTCCTTCCCGCGCTAATGAGAGGTATGATGTTAGGAACTCATGCTCCAGCTACCTTGTGGGTCGGACCTGAGTGGGTCCCGTAGAAATTTCTTACACGACAAGGAGGAAACATGGTAGCAACCAATGGTATCGGTGGCGTCGGTGTTGGGCTGGGCCACAGGCCGAACCCTTCGGCTCCGGATCTGATGACGGGAGGAACCGCCGCACTCCATTTTACCTCGCAGGATATGGGAGCCCTAATGGCAGTCCATGGCCAGTTCCTCTCCGGACTAGTCGCGGATTTTCCGGTTGATCCAGCGGAGCAGGCTGCTGCCACGGTCTACACTCAATCCGCCGTCAAGAACGGCTGGACGAGAGCGACTTTCTCCAATGCCCGCATCATGAGCATGCAGGTTGTGCCGGGTGGGGCTGTCGAGGTCACAGTGCAACACTCCAGGGCCAGCATGAGCCCTCCGACGCAGAGTAAAGCAGCCTTGGCCACCCGTTCGTCGGGCGGGACCGGGGCCCCCCAGCCACAGGAGGTGGCCAGCGTGGCCAACCTCTCCCGTAAGAACGTAAAAAACAACGAGACGCAGCCGCTTATGGGCAGCGCGACGCCAGTGCGGATGGGTGCAGCAGCGCTGCGGTAGCCAACACCAGTCGTTCGAACGTAAAAAACAAACTGATGTCACAAGCGTCGCCTGATCTTTTCACGCTTGCATTGTTTGGTTTGTGAAGGTGATGATTCCGGATATTTTCTATCGTCGGTATCCGGGCCGCTGAACCGACTAGGCAATCGCCGAGCATCTAGAAGGTGTACGAAGCTCCAATCAGGGGGACCACATTGGCCCTCAGTCCACCGTTGTTGAGTCGAATGGACAGGTTGGCGGTGATCAGGAGATTTTTCCACGCGTTCACTTTTGCGCCGATCGCCAGGTTGTTGGCAGCGTACGAACCATTGAACGGCTCAATGCTGGGAAAGCTGAGGTCGCGAGTGGGGATGGCCACTTGCGTCGGTGAAGAGACCCGCGGTGCATTAAAGAACTCCTCCCCCAGGAAGTCGGCGATGATTGTCAGACGCTTCATCGCCTCCATGTCAGCTCCGAAATAGTACAAGAAATAGCCAGGCAGTTGCTGTTCCTGGCCGGCGCTGTTCCTGGCCAGAACCGAGTCGCTATTCCATTGATAGCCCAGGTTTGCGTGTGGCGAGATCCTGCCCTTGCGGGACCATGCCGCATAGGGTTTGACGCCTACAGCCCCCGACCCAAGGAAATTCAGCGCGTCTCCAGAAGGCAGACGAAGCTCGGCTCCGAAGGCCAGCGCCGAGCGCTCGCCAGACCAGGCTGTACCCTTGGCGGCCAGTACCACATCTCCGAAGCCACTGGCCACACCGGGAATGTACTCCTGGAACGACGCCTGAGCATTGCTTGTTGTGCTGTATTCGGTTCCGGTTGAGCTGACCCCCATTGAGATCCGGTCGATAGGAACCGCGATGGAGACGTCCACGCGGTTAGTCAAACCGTAGGTTGCATATCCCGCATATTGGTTGACCGTGGTACTAATGTGATTGGCAGTCGCTGTATAGACTACGTCCGTAGGCGTATGGAATGTGAAGACAATGGGCACATCATGGAGGTTAGTCCCATCGATACTGCTGAACGAGAAGTGTTGGTAGGTAAATCCCACGAAGAGCTTGTGCCGGCCGGTGGTTTCAGCTCGCTCCGACATGATCGGTCCGTAGCTTCTGGTTGACTCGGTGAGCACACCGTTCACCATTTCGTAGATGATTCCGGAAGCGGGCGTGGCCAGCGGCAACTGGCTCAATGCGGTAGCAAAAGACGTGTTGAAGAAGTTGAACTCCCCCGCTGGAGTGTGGAACGCCGTAGGAATCAGGCAGTAGAGCTTGGACTCGCCGGTTGTGGTACAGCCACTTTGCCCCATGGCCGCCGTGCAGACGAATTGACTAAACAAGGCCGACACAAGTAGCGCACGCTTCAGCATCGATATCCCTCGCACGGAATCAAGATCGCCTACACAACCAGTCGACCTGCAACCCTGGCTTGGCAAATACTACTGTGACGTCACGTTAAGCGGCACAATAAGGGACGTTTGCACAAACCCAGAATCATCTATACCCACCGCCGTTAAATAGTACATTCCACTGGGCGTCGTGGGTTGTCCCGGTGGCGGCTGCGGCTGGGTTGGCGGTGTAAAGCCGCCTCCACAGGAGGACAGGATCAGCACTAAGACTACAATCAGACCAAGCGCCACGCAGCGGATTGCAGCAATGCGATACCGAGCACGGCGCAGAAATCCGGGTCCCAGCAGGACTATGACAGGAAATGGCATCCAAACACCCAGAGACGCCCATCGTGGTGCCGCTTTCGGAGGCAATAACATGGCCATCCCCCCGGTGGTCTGGATGGTCATGGTTACCATAGTGTCCCCTGTCCCTGGAGGGGCTACTGTGGTGCTAAAGCCGCAAATGATCCCAAAGGTAGATTGAATTTTCGCAGCTGAGTAAACCTTTTGTCCGTTTGGACCAGTTGCTTCGTTGCACCCGAATGTCAGACCTTGCGGAGCCGTAAATGTTATTTGTGATGACTGTCCGCTGAAAACGGGGGGGGCTGGGAGCGTCAGTATCACCGTCTGAGATATGTTGCCCTGCAGCCCAAAATTGTCAATCGCAGTTACCGTGATGGTGTAAGTCCCGACAGCCTTGTAAGGATGCGTGCCAGTGCTACCAGAAGTGACCGGCGAGCCGTCGCCCCAGTTAATCGTGACGGAAGTAATAGTGCCATTCGGGTTAGGGTCAGTACATCTGGCAGACACCACTACGGTCAAAGAACCCGACCCTGCCTGCACGAGCGGCAGGCCAGGCGCGGCGGTGCATATGAGCGCTTGACCGGTGCCCGTTCCGCCGAGGGTGACGGTTTGTGGACTACCTGGCGCGTTGTCAGATATTCCAAGAGTAGCGCTTCGTACGCCTCCAGCTGTCGGTGTGAACGTCACCTGGATGTTGCAGCTTGCGCCGAAAGGCAGGACGCTTCCACAGTCGTTCGTCTGCGCAAAATCCCCGCTGTTCGTCCCCCCAATTGAGATACCTGATATGTCCAGGTTCGCAGTTCCAGTGTTGGAAAGCATCACGGTGAGCGGAGAACTTGTTGTATTGACCGTCTGATTTCCAAAGTTGAGGCTAGAAGGAGTGGTACTGGCGATCGGAGACTGAAGGAGAATCGAAACTGTATTGTCCCTGGCGTTTGCGACTGCTAGATCGAGCCTGCCATCGCTGTTGAAGTCTCCCAAGCCCAGACCAAAAGGCTCATTGCCCGTCATGTTATTCCCAGCGCTTTCAAAAGTTCCATTGCCGGTGCCAAGAAATATCGTCACGGTGTTGTCGTTGACGTTCGACACCGCGAGATCAGGAATGTTATCTCCATTTAGGTCCCCAACCGCTACCTTAAATGGCTCGGTACCCGTCAGGTATGTCACCTGATTCTGAAACGTACCGTCTCCATTGCCGAGCAGAACAGAAATTGTATTGTCTTCAAAGTTGGAGACGGCGAGGTCGAGCTTGCCATCAGCATTAAAATCCCCGATTGCAAGTTGAACAGGGTGCGCGCCCACTTGCACTTGGCCGGCCATGTTAAAGGTACCATCCCCGTTCCCCAGAAGGATAGTGATCGTTCCATCGTTCGAATTGGCTACCGCCAGATCCAGGAGACCGTCCCCATTTAAGTCTCCTGCGACTATTCCCACCGGACCGTTCCCCACAGGTATGTCGGAGGAACTCGTAAAGGTGCCATGACCGTTTCCCAAACGAATGGATACCGTATTGCTCTGGCCGTTGGTGACCGCAAGATCGAGGTTACCGTCGCCATTGAAATCGGCTGTGATTACGGATTCCGGATTCATACCCACGGGTACATCGCTACCTGAGGAGAAGGTTCCATCCCCGTTTCCGAGAAGTATCGAGACAGTACTCCCTCCCTCCCCACAGCTTGGGCAATAGTTCGCCACAGCCAAGTCTAGATTGCCGTCACGGTTGAAATCGCCAGCGGTCGCCGAGATTGGTGCATGGCCGACAGTCGGAGTTGACTTTGTGGAGAAGGCTCCAGCGCCGTTCCCAAGGAGGATCGAGACTGTATCCGAGTTAAAGTTAACAACAGCCAGGTCCTGATTACCATCGTTGTTGAAATCGCTTACAACAACATCGTAGGGAAACTGGCCAACTCCGACTAAAGATGATGCAAATGCAGCCGAACTTGTTGGAGTGGTAACGGTAAAGAAAGCAACGTTCGAGGTACCGCCGCCCGGCGCAGGATTGGTCACTGTAACCGAAGCCGTACTGGCAACCGTAATGTCTCGTGCCGGTACCATTGCTGTGACCCGGTTGTCGTTTACGACAGTGGTGGGAAGAAGTGCTACCCCGTTCCATTTAACGATGGAGTTGGCGACAAACCCGGTGCCATTCAGCGTAAGGTTGAACCCGGATCCGCCGGGGGGCGTGGCATCTGGCACGAGTGGTTGTCCGATCAGCGGAACCGGATTGGTACATGTGGCAGGTGGAAAGACCGTGATTGCTTCGAGCAACGATCCCGGAACCGGAACCGGTGTACCCACCTCAACCAAAGAACCATCCGAAGCCACACTGAAAACTCCAATCGAGGCATTTTGGTCAGTCGGAGCATTCGCGACGAACAGGTTCGTTCCGCTCTGATTTATCGCCATTACCGACGGGACGGCACCGCTGTTCACTGGAAACGGTGACCCCGGCAGGAGAGTCAAAAATCCGTTCGCAGCCACTTTGAAAGCCGTGATCGAATCGCTCTGATTGCTAGCAAACAAGAATTGACTATAACGGCTCAGCAAAACATCGCTCGAACCGTTACCGACCCCGGACCTAAATGGGGAACCCACGATTGGCGCCAAAATTCCGCCTGTGGAAAAGCTAAACACATCTACTACCGTGCCGGTGTCGAAACCGTTAACGGCAAACAACTGGTTTCCCGAACACTTGGTGTCGACACCAGTGTCCGATCCACTGCCTGAAAAGGGAGATCCGGACACTTTTGTAAGCGTTCCATCTTGCGCAATGCTCAAGACCGCCACCGCTTGGAGCCCCACCGCTAAGAAAGCACCATTGGGACTAACATTCATACCAATGGGGCTGCCCCCGGCGGCGAAAGGTGAGTTGGGAACCAAAGTAAGTACACCATTAGCTGCAATACTGAAAACGCTAATATCTTCTGAACCTTCATTCCCAGCCATCAGAAACTTGCCATCAGGAGTGACCACTACGGGGATTTCGAGGCCCCCCGAGGAGCCTCCTGTTCCGGAGCGACCTACGAAGGACAGGCTGCCAGTTCCCGTATCGATAGAGAACACGCTCACGTCATTGCTGCCGTAATTGGAGGCGAATAAGTAGTTCCCTACGGCGCTGACGGCCACGTTGTTCGAACCAAACGAAATTTCGTCTCCAGCCGTTGTTCCTCCGGTGGAAAATACACCAATTGGTGTCAGGGCACCGTTCGTACCTACGCAAAATGCCGTCACGGTATTTTCGGTGACGTTGTCGTTGGTGTATAGAAAAGTTTGGCTGGAACAGCCTTGGCCTTGGGCATATGGGCTCAACAAGATCGACAACCATGTCGTGAGGAAGGCCCCTACCAGGAACGACGTTCTTAGAGAGTGCTTCATTTTCGCCCCATTGCGACACCGGACGCTCTTGTCGCGAAACAACTTTTAAACACTGTGCCGTTTAAACCAGTGTTCATGTCTTTTGCATGCGCGGGATAGGGAACCTTCGTGCCAAGGCGCAACCAAACAGGGCACGCTACAGCTCAGATGGACTTAGACGGTAGTTTCTCTTCCCGGGAGCGCGGGATAACCGTGCTTCTACCATCGAGACATAGGTTTGTCAAGAAAATTCACTGGAAATTCGGTAGTGTCCTAATTTGAAATCCTCACGCATTGCTGTTGGCCCTCAGCGTGCCTCGAATCCATTCCGAAACTGACTGCTTGCTGGCCTTGGCCGACGATTCGACTGCGCGTAGTTCTTCGGGTGTCACCCGAATACGCAGGGTAGCAACCTTGGCGTCACCCTTTGGGAGTGGTGGCCGTCCCGCTTTCTTAGCTTTGCTCTGCCGTTTCAAGGCTTCTGAACTCCTGTACGATTGCCGCTCTTACCGCGTCCTGAGCCGATTTGATTGGATGGAGATG
>Ga0187855_10002660_pt1 | contig 13390 bp, 15 predicted proteins | sample June2016WEW_8_10_2_FD_132969 | JGI IMG/M metagenome (GOLD analysis project Ga0187855, IMG submission 132969) | Peatland microbial communities from SPRUCE experiment site at the Marcell Experimental Forest, Minnesota, USA - June2016WEW_8_10 | ecosystem: Environmental > Terrestrial > Soil >...
GAGAGATCTCCTTTAATTCTTTTTAACTATCTAAAAATTTTCTTTATTTTTTCCTGCCAAGATTATATAATTAAAAGGAAGAGCATTTTATCGACCTATTTAAGAAAGGTATGATCTGTGACTAAATTTAAGATAAAAAAGATTAAAATTCCGGCATTACCTTTATCTAAATGTATAGGAAAAACTTATGATCATCGAACTAAAATAGGAATGACTGTACAAGAACATTGTAGAATTGTTGGGCATGTTTCTAAAGTTTTTATAACTATTCTAAATCCATACATAAAATCAACTCTCCTTCTTATTAATATATTTATTTTTTGTGCCCTTCACGATATAGGAAAAATATCTCCTGGTTTCATCATAAAAATTTATAAAAGTCTTCTAAAAAATAATCCTAAATTAGCTCAAGAACTATATAAAGTTTGTCCTGAACTTTTCAATATGCCAGAAGAATCTTTTGAAGATAATCATGCTGTAATAAGTGAAGCCTCATTTCAAGATGAGTTTCAAAATTTAGCCCCTGCTAAATTAATTAAAATTCAAGCTTCTGGAGAAGGGTCTCATCATGGAAGAAGGAATCAAACTCCTTATGGGGCTAGTACTCCAAGATATGGGGGGGAAGAATGGGAAAAAGTTCGCCGAAATCTTATTAACATTCTTATAAAAGAATTTGGAAAACCTAAATTTAAACCTTTAACACAAGAACAGTCGGAAATAATAACCGGATACTTATCTTTATGCGATTGGATTGGTTCTGATGAAAAATTTTTTCCAGCCGTCGGAAAAATAAAAGATATAAAAAAGAAAGCATTGGAATCAATTCATCTTCTTGGGTGGAAAAAATCTATTATAAAAAAAGGATTATCATTTAAAAAAATTTTTGGGTTTTCTCCTAACAAGGTACAAGAAAATTTTATATTAAGAGCCAAAAAACCTGGAGTATATATTCTTGAATCATCCCCAGCAACCGGAAAAACAGAAGCTGCTCTTTTTGTTGCTTATAAACTTTTGTGTGAAGGAAATCATTCAGGAATCTTTTTTGCTCTTCCTACACGCATAACAAGTAATCGTATGTTTAGTCGAATAGAAAAATTTATAATTAATTCGTATCAAAAAAGTATGGCCCCTAAATTAATTCATGGGATGTCTTTTATCACAGATTTAGAACATGTGTCTGGAGGAGAAGAACTTTCTCCTGGTGGAGATTGGTTTAGAGAAAATAGAAAAGCTATGTTATTACCTTTTGGTGTTGGTACAGTAGATCAACTTTTATTATGCGTTCTTAAATCAAAATTTAATTTTGTTAGAACATTTGGTTTAGCAGGAAAAATTATTATTTTAGATGAAGTTCATTGTTACGATACATATACTAGTAAACTTTTGGATTTATTAATAGAAAAGCTTAAAAAAATAGGGTGTACTGTTATTATTTTGTCTGCAACTTTAACAAAACAGAGAAAGAAAGAATTATTAGATTCTAAAAATTTAAAAAACACAGATAAATATCCGCTTATTACTATAAAGAATTCAAAAGGAGTTCGAGCATATGAATGTGGAACTCTTATACCTAAAAAATATAAAATAAAAAAAATAACTACTAATTATAAAAAATTTTTTGAAGAAGTAAAAAAAAGAGCTTTAATTGGGCAACAAGTAATGTGGGTATGTAATACAGTAGATAGATCTGTAGCCGTTTACAAAACTTTAAAAAATGATCCCGATCTTTCTCATATACCTATTGGTGTTATGCATTCTAGATTTCCTCAAATCTCAAAAAATTCTATTGAAGAAACATGGTCAAAAAGATTGGGAAAAAATGGAAATCGTGAAACGGGGTCTATTTTAGTTGGAACCCAAGTTCTTGAACAAAGCATAGACTTCGATTCTGATTTTACAATAACAGATTTGGCTCCTGCAGATCTATTATTACAACGTATGGGAAGAGTATGGAGACACTCTTCTTTTTCTTTAAGGCAAAGACATTGTAATAGCGCTGAAATATGGATTTCATCTCCAGATTTGAAAAAAATAAAATCACCCAAAGAATTAAAAGAGGCTATAGGAATTGATTGTAAAATTTACTCTCCTTTTATTTTATGGAGGAGTTATCAAATTTTTAAAAACATAAATCAGTTAACAATGCCAAACGATATATGTCCGATTGTTGAAAAAACTTATCAAGATTTTAATAAAAGCGATCCAGAATGGCTTAAAGAATTGTGGGATGACTCACAAAAATTAAAAGATAATTTAAAAGAGATGGCAATTTCCAGTACAGGAAGCCACGTAGAATTTTTTGATGATAATAGTGAGGATATTTTCCCTATTGATGTTTCTGAAGAAGAAAACGATATAGTACGAACTAGAAAAATATCTGTTCCCTCAGTAACTTTTCTTCTTTTAGCCAAGCCTTTTAAAGATGAAGGAAATTTAATAAAATTAACATTTTTAGACGGTACTGAAATTGACATTATAAAAGGAAAAAAATCTTTATTAGTTATTAAAAAAATAGGAGAATGGTTGGTTAAAGTACCATTAACAAAAAGTCTTCAAGATATACAATCCCCAGAATGGCTACAAAAAATAAGTTTTGGATTTCCAATACCAACCATAATATATTCTGATGATAATTCTATACACCAACAAAATGGGTCTCCCACTGGATTTTTTTATGAACCAGATTGTGGAGTTTATAGACCAAAGGAGTTAAATGTTTAATCTACTTAAAGATCCGTGGATTCAAGTTTACCAAAACAATGAGACCAAAAAAATAGGTCTTTTTGATCTATTTAAAAATATGGAACAAATTGAAGATATAATTGGGACTATTGTTGAAAAAATAGCTGTAATTCGACTTCTTTTATGTATAACCCAAGCAGCTCTTGATGGCCCTAAAAACGAAAAAGATTATGAAAAGTGTAAAAACAGAATTCAAAATTCTTCTTTATGTTACTTAAAGAAATGGGAAAAGAGTTTTGATTTATATGGATCTTTTCTTCAGGTATCTGATTTAAAAAAAATTGTTTTAAATTCAAACAAGGGTTTAAAAACCATTATATTTGAACGTGCTGAAGGGGACCAACATACTTTATTTGATTTAAAATCTCGAGACAGGAACAAAAAGCTTGAACTGACCCCAGAAAAAATTGCTATGTCTTTATTAACTTATCAAATATTTGTTCCTGGAGGTTTTTTGAAAGTGCTCGGAGTTACATCAGGTCTCGGATCCATTCCTGTAAACATTTTATTAACGATAATACAGGGGAAAAATCTTTTAGAGACTGTTTATTTTAATTTAATTTCTAAAGATAAAATGTTAGAAGACAAAAAAGAATTTGGTAAACCTATATGGGAATTTAATATAAAAAATAATTTAATTAAAAATCCAGAAAAATGGAAATTATATCCATCTCGATCCTATCTTTATAATCTTGTTCCCTTATCCAGATCAATTTATATTGAAGAAAACAAGCCTGATTTTTATATGGCAGATGGTATAAGAATTGAAAAAACATTATATCGCGATCCTATGGGGACTACCTATTTAAACAAAAATAAATTATCATCTTATTTGCTTATTGATCCAGATAAAGCTTCTTGGCGGAGTCTTCAAAGTATTTTAAGTAATGGAAAAAATGGGGGGAAAGGAGCTTATGCTTTATCAAATCTTTTTTATTTAAAGAAAAATAAATTAATTCAAAAAATAAATATTTTAACTGGCGGTTTGAGTTGTAATAAAGCAAAAATAATAGATTTCTGTGAATGGAGTTATTCTGTAGATTTATCTATGTGTGAAGAGTTACCAATTATTTTATATGAAGAGTTAATAGACAACGCCAATTTTTTTGCGGGGAGAATTAAAGAAGCTTTAGATATTTATCGTAAAGTTTCAAATCAACAAAAATCATTTTGCGACTCTTTAAAAAATCAGGCATTAAGAACATATTGGGGAATTTTAGAATCTCGGTCAAATGAACTTATTAAAAGTATTTGTACTTGTTACGTTCCTCCCATAAAAAAAGAAAAATGTGATTGGTGGAAAATACTTGTAAAAAATGAAGCTACAAAAGCTTTTGAAACAGCTTGTAATAAAAATATTCTTTATAATCCTAAAGCTTACGTTCAAGCTTTAAATTTTTTAAGAAAGGATAAAAAATGAGACCTGAAGAGCAAGGAAAAAAACTTATTGAAGATCTTTTCGCCTTAAAAAATGATAAGACAATAATGGCTAATCTAAAAAAAGGACTTATTGAAGAAAGATCTTTTAAAGCTTGGCCAATTTTACGGCGCTGGTGTGATATTGAAAATAATAGGGAAAGAACCATCACGTTAACTGTTGCCGGTTATTTTGCCACATATCTCGAAGGGCATAAATCAAGCTTAATAAGAGGGGAAAATAACTTTGGTACTTCTTTAAGAAATCTTGCATTATGTAAAAATCCGGGTATAAGTATATCTGAAGCCTTATCTTTAAATGAAAGACACCTTTTTAAGTTACTTAAATGTGAAAGTTATGATGTAGTGTGCGAAAGAATTGGCTTTTTTATAAGAATGATGAAAAGCAACGGGATTTTTATTGATTTTATAGAACTTTATGCAGATCTATGCTATTGGGGTACTAATGTAAGGATTAGATGGACAGAAAATTATTATGGGAATATCACAGAGGAGACATAAAGGAGAAAATATGTTCTTAACTCAAATAACCGTGGACACTCATACTATACTTGCAAATCATCTTTTTGATAATTATAAATGGAAAAAAGAATTATGTAAAACAATAGAAACTGATAGAACTGGCAGACCGTCTCCAAGATTTCGTATATTAGAAGAAGAATCAAAAGTAAAAGTTCTTCTTTTAACAAAAGAAAATCCTAAACCTCTTTCTTGGGGAATGTGGGAAACTAAGCATATACCAAAAGAGTTTTATAATTATAAACAATATGAATTTAATTTAAGAGCAAATCCAACATTTAATAAAAATGGCTGTCGAAAAGGGGTTAAAGATTTATTCAATTGGATAAAAAATAAAGGAGATTTTCATGGTTTTAAAATTATAGATGTTAACATAACTCCAAAAGGTTACCAAAATAATTCAAAAAAAAATTGCCCTCCGCACTTTGCCGCTGAATTTAAAGGAGTTCTTGAAGTTGTTAATCCAATTAAATTTAAAGAAGCAGCTTGTATGGGAATAGGATCTGCCAAAGCTTTTGGTTTTGGAGTTTTGTTGTTAAAACCACTAAACAAATAAAATTAACAAGGGAGTAATCATGAATGTAGTGGATCTTCACATTATTAAAAGTTTTCCCGTTTCATGTCTTGTAAGAGGAGAAGATGGTGAACCTAAAACCTGTTTATACGGGGGGTGCACAAGGGCGAGAATTTCTTCTCAATCTATTAAAAGGTCAAGTAGAATACAGTTAAAATCAGTAGACCCTGTTCATTTTTCGGGGGAGAGATTAAAAAGTCTTTCAGAAAGATTGCAAAAAGAGTTAGAATCTTTAGGAGTTCCTGAAGCTATAAAAATTTCTCAAGCAGTGGCAAATTTTTTTGGAAAAACTGAAGAAAAATCTGGGGATAAAACTAAAAATCTTTTGTATTTAAGCCCGGGAGATATCAAAGCTATTGCTGAAAAAATTTCTAATAAAAAAGAAGAATTAATTACTTTTAATAAAGATAAAACAATTGATGTTAAAAAAGGTCTTTTAAGGGACGTTCTTGTAACTGATAGAGCAGATATTACTTTTTTTGGAAGATTTATTGCTCAAGATCCGACTGCTTCTATAGAATCCGCTTCAAGTTTTTCACATCCTTTAAGTGTTCATAAAATTAGAAATGAAACTGATTTTTTTGCTGCAATCAGTGATGAAAAAGAAGAAGGAGAAACAGGGGCGGCATATATTAATGAAAATTATTACAACTCAGCCACTTATTATTCAGCAATTGGAATAAATACGAGTCTCCTTGAAGAAAACAGCCATCTTGGAAATATTCCTATTCCTCTTCGAAGAGAAATTTTATCCAAATTTATTGAATCATGTATTATGGCAAATCCCGGAGCTAAACAATCTACAATGTTTAGTAGAGGATTACCATATTTTGTTTTTGCAAATGTCAGGGAAAATTCCCAGTCTTATACATTAGCCGATGCTTTCGAAAAACCCATCCGATCCTCAGATGGGTACAATGAAGAAGCGGTAAGAGTTTTAATGGGGGAATGGGAAATTAAAAAAAGAATGTTTAAAAGGCAACTTGGAGATATTAAATTAGAAGCCTCGTTTTCCAAGAACGGTAATTTTACTCTTGACACTTTTTGTGAGGAGATAATAAAAAATGTCTGGTAAAAAATACCTTGTTATTAATTTAGAGGGCCCTATGCAATCTTGGGGCCTTTATTCTAAATTTGATTTACGGTCTACAGAAACGCTTCCAACAAAAAGTGGGATAATTGGCCTTATAGCAGCAGCATTTGGATATAGTCGAAATGATACGAAAGCTATTTCTAAACTTACTGTTTTAAAAATGGCGGCCATTTGTACTCAAGAAGGTCAAATAGAAATGGATTTTCAAACTGTGGGAGCAGGTTATGATAAGATTCCTTTACCAGAAAGACTTCTTTATCAATTGCCAACTGCTGAAGGAGGAAGAAAGAACGCCGTAACTAAAAGATTTTATCTTTTTGATTATCAGTTTAAAGTTATTTTATGGGGTGATGATGAATTAATTAAAAAATGTTCCGATGCTTTAACAAATCCTATTTATGGAGGATTTTTAGGGAGAAAATCTTGTCTTCCAAGTAAGCCTCTTGTTGATGGAATATTTGATACTTCTATTAAAGTTATTAATCATTTGAAACAGACTTTAAGTAGTGTTGCACAAAAAAGAGAAAAACCTATAAGAAATATTGATGATTGTAGATTACTTTGCGAAGTTAAATCAGGAGGTTTTTTAATAAGAGATGTACCAACTAACTTCCAAGATAAAAATGATGTTGTAAGAAAAGTTACTGATGAAGAATTGATTTTAAATTGGTAGAGTTTTATCTATTATTGTATGTCTTTGATATTAAAACAAATATAACTTAGAGTATTCCCCGCGCATGCGGGGCTGGACCGTAGTTATCAGATTTTCCAATCCCTGCTTTCCTAGTGTATTCCCCGCACACGCGGGGCTGAACCGCTCTATTGGAACGTCGGGGTATTCAGGTTATAGGTATTCCCCGCACACGCGGGGCTGAACCGGCATAACCCAGGCAGTTTATGACACATACAGGGTATTCCCCGCACACGCGGGGCTGAACCGTTGCTGCCATCCGAGCCATCCGAGCCCTGAAAGGCCACGGAAGTATTCCCCGCACACGCGGGGCTGAACCTGATGCTATTGACTCTGTTGTATTCCCCGTACACGCGGGGCTGAACCGTTTGATGAGGCAATCGCTATGTCCAAGTCCCTGTATTCCCCGTACACGCGGGGCTGAACCGAACACGGTGTGAAATCCGACCATAGGAGGGATGTATTCCCCGTACACGCGGGGCTGAACCGGCTTGATTGTCATACGCGGTGATAATGTGTTCCCCGTACACGCGGGGCTGAACCGGAACTTGATCCCAAGGATCTCAAACTCCATAAGTGTTCCCCGTACACGCGGGGCTGAACCGCGAGATCAAGCGCGTAGCGCAAGGTGTTCCCCGTATACGCGGGGCTGACTTCTCAGAAATGCAGTGTGACCGCAGTGTTCCCAACGTGGACTAAACCGTAATAATCTTCTTATAAAATCCTCATTAAATGGTGTAATTTGCCACTTAATGAGGATTTTATATTTATGGCTATAATACGAACTGATCCAGCTGGAGATTCAACTCCTCATTCTTTTGAACATAAGACCACCAAACCCCCTATTTTACCACGTAGACCTGTTACTCCTATAGGACCTCATACGGAACCTAAAGATCGCACTGACCACACAAAAAATCGATTAATTGATCGAAAAGATATGCTACAAAAAAGAAAGGATCAAATAATTAACAAGAGAGATTTAGTACAAAGAAAAACTGACAATCTAGATGTAAAAGACCCAGAAGGAAAAAAGCCAATTACAGAACAGAGAAAAAAACAATTTGATAAAACTGATACAATTCTTGATAATCAACAGAGAATGCTTGATAAACAAATAGAAGTTACTGATAAAAATTTGGAACGCGAACAGAAAAAAGATGAACGAGGCACAGTCCTTTGTGCCCTGTACTTGGACCTGATCTCAGACCAAATTGAAAAAATCTCGTCTGATCTTTCTTATGAAATTGACAAGATAACAGATGCCTTAGAAGGAAAGTGTGAACTTGATCAGCCGCAAAATATGCCGATAATACAAGAAAAATTAATTAATTATGATTTGTTATAAAGGAGTAATATGAAAACATCAAAAATAATTTCAACTTATTTGCATAGGGTTACTGCTGTAGAGAAAGCACCTAAAGAACTAATTGATGATTTAAATCGCGACCTAGAATTAGAATTTGCTGCTATGGTTCAATATTTACAACATTCCCAGATGTTAATGGGTGCCCCTGAAGAAACTTTTGCGAAAGAGCTTTTGACTCACGCAGATGAAGAGTGGGGACATGCAAAGAAAATTGCAGAAAGAATAAGTTATCTTGGTGGCACAGTGGGAATGAAGATTGGAGAAACTGAATCCGCTCCTACAACTGTCGGAATGCTTAAAATAGATTTAAAGGGAGAAGAAATTGCTATTGACCGTTATCGTTCTAGAATCTCTTGGTGTGATTCACATAATGATCCAGGAACAGCACAAATCATACGAGAAATTATCGTAGATGAAGAGAGTCACCGAGACGAACTTCTTATCTATCTTAATCTTAAGTCTTAATATTATGAAATATAATTTAGATTTTTGTAAACAATTAGCTTTACTTCGAGGTGGGGAGTGTGTTTCTAAAGAATATATAAACACATCACAGACTTTAACTTGGGTGTGTAAAATATTCTGAAAAAGTTTGCATACAAGGTTTTAATAATGTCTGAAAGTAAATCAAAAGAAAATAAAGAAACCAAAAAAGAAGAAGGTCTGTTCCCCAATTCTTTTAGAACAGCAGATTTCCCGGAGCATCCGGATTCTGTTATTATAAAAAAACAGGATCTTCTTTTTAATGGACCCAGTTTATTAGAAGTTGATTGTTTTAATTATTATGAAGGAATTAAAAATGATCTTTTAAAAGAAATTAAAGGAAAAAATATTTTTATAAGGTTAATGACAAAACACGGTCCAATTTTTATTCGTCACCCATTTAAAGAAGGTGGTGGAGATTATATTCATATTAATAGTTTAAATGATTTCGAGCCATATCATACAGGTAGAATAATTGAATTTCATACCACTATGGAAAAAGAATGTAATTATTATATTATAGATTATGATGCTGTGGGTGAGTGGAAAAATATAAAGAAAAATACTCTTGATATTACCGATCATCTTAAAGAAAAACCAGATGTAAAAACTGTTGAAATAAGATATAGTGGAAAAAGAGGTTTTCATGTTTTAGGATTTATGAAAAAATCTAAAGACATAAACCAAGCCCGAGAAGAATTACGAGACTGGTTAAAAAAAGGATATGCAGACCATAAAGATTTAGTTGTACAAGAAAGTCCTGATAAAGGAAAAGGAGCTTTAGGTCTTACATCAATGCGTGCGAATGCAGGAAATGTTTCAAAATATTCACTAAGAATTACAGGTTTATGCTGTATTGATGTTCCTAGAAACGATTTAGAAAAATTTGAAAAATCTGATGCATCAATCGATAAGGTTTACAAAAAATTGACGGGTAAAAATTTTGTTTTTGGAGAAACAAGAAAAACTGCTCGTAGAATTGTAAATTCATTTTTAAACGATATAAAATAATAAGGGGGCGCTGCTATGGAAGACGTTGAACGAATTTCTACATTGCCTATTTCTTGCGCTGAGTGTTTGGAAAATTTGAACAGATTATTTTATTGTTCTGGGTGCCCTGTGAAAGTGCTTGAAACCGAAGAACATTCAGGTGATTAAATGATATTTCTTGGAGGTAAAACAAAAAATAATAAATGGAGAATTGCAATTAAAAAAGAATTCCCATATCTTAAATTTTACGACCCGTACAAAAAAAATTGGACTGAAAATGATAAAGCCTCAGAACGAAAAGCTATACTCCAATCTAAATTTGTAATTTTTTATTTACCTGGAATTATTTCTAAAACTGAAGAAATTCCATTATGTATAAAGCACAAAATACCATATAAAGTTTTTCAAGATTTTTCAGTTCTTAAAAGTTTTATTAAAAAGAAATTTTTAAATCAAAAGAAAAAAGCAATAACAGTGGTGTCACGGCATTTATCCTCTTTTATTTCTGGGGCAATATGAAAAAATTTTTTATAATGTTAATATTTTTAGACCTGTCCTTGGCCTTCGCCGCGCCTGTCGGCAAGGCGGACACGTCTAAAATTTTTATAACAAAAACTTGTGTCACTAAACCTATTATGAAACCTATTTCCAAGAAACCTATAACTATCAAGAAAATTCATGCCGATACTCTTATGGATCTTATGATGTACGATTTAAAAGCAACGCGGACTCCTCAACAAATTCAAAAGGCAACGACTCTGGAAAAATCGGCAAAGGATTAATCTATGGATGAAATTGATGATATTGAAGGTATGGAAGATCGAGCTGAAGAGGCAAGAACTTTTGCAAATAAACCTCCTCATTGGGTAAAGAAGAATAAACTTTCGATCATTGTGGTAGCATCTTCTATTATAACGATTGTAGGGGCCCTAGTTTGTTTAGGACAAGTTGGTAAATGGGTCGATACACATATCACACGACCTTATATAAGTGCTGTTGCCCAATCTGTTGTTAATAGTTGTGTAGAGTCGCGCCTAACGGCTTTGCAATCTTATGATTCCACGACACGGGCCCGGGTCTCATTACTGTATTATAACCAAATTTCGACTATGACCCCTGCTCAGATAGCAAAAGCTAAAGAACTTAAACGACGGGATTCAATTCTCACGGCAATGAGCCACTAATGTACGATCGAGAAAAATTAAAACCCGGATACAAGGGTGAATTTGTTATCCACCATCATTATGCTCATGCAGAACATTTTGATTTAAGACTTGAATTTCCAGTAATAAATCTTTCGGAATCTTTAAAAACTTATAATAAGAAAAGAGACTTTAAAAAGACCCCAGAACCTGGACCTCGGTACACCGATAAATCCGTTTTACGTTCTTGGGCAATTCCTAAGCATAAAATTCCATCAGAAAACCAACCACCTATTTTAGCCACTGAAACAGAGGATCATGAATTTTCTTATAGAAAATTTAAAGGAATTATCCCTGAAGGTGAATATGGGGCTGGTAAAGTAGAAATTTTCGACCACGGAACTTTCGAAATTGTGGATATGGTTTATGACAAAAAATATATTATAGATTTTAAGGGGAAAAAGTTAAAGGGTCTATATAGTTTGGTAAAAATGAGTGGTAAAAATTTTTTGTGGGGAAAAGTTAAAAATAAAGAAAAATATTTAAAAATGGCTATTAAAGTAGCTTCTCGATATGCTAAAGATTCAGATGATTTAGAAAAATTTATTCCTGGAAAGCACGAAATAAAACCTCTTCCTTTTGATCCTAAAAAATTAAAAGGTATTTCCGAAAAAATGATTAAATCTCATTGGGAAAATAATTATGGTGCAGCAATTAAAGGTTTAAACGGGGTTGAAAAACAATTGTCAGAAATTAAAAAAGATACTCCATCCTTTATCGTTTATGGACTTAAGGACAGGGAACTTAATTTTTCCAATTCTATAATTCTTCACGAGCATTATTTCGGAAATTTAGGCGGGGATGGAAAACCATTGAATCCGGTAATAGATGCTATAAATAAAACTTATGGATCTTATAATCAATGGGAAAAAATTTTCAAATCTGCAGCAATGTCCTTAGCAGGGGGAAGTGGCTGGTGTATTTTAGATTTTAATTTATATTCCGGAGATTTAAGAATATATTGTTCACAAAATCATACTCAGGCAATCGCTTTTGGAGAACCATTATTAGTTTTGGATCTTTTTGAACACGCATATCAGATGGATTTTGGAGCCGATACTGAAAAGTATATTGACATTTTTATGAAAAATATAAGTTGGAATGAAGTAAATCATCGCTACGATCAAGCCATTCAAGTTTTAAAAGCATTAGCATCCCGCCCTTTGTAGATCTTTCCCTTCTATATTATTAATATTCTTCTAATAACTAATGCTCATTTTTCCAAGGATCGATTGGACAAATGGGCATTATTTTCCAAAAACAATCTGGGTATTCAGGATATTCGGGTGAAAGTGGATATTCGGGTCCTCCAGGTGATCGTTATAGTACTACCTCCGATTCTACTATTTCAATATCTGATTCTACTATAGGAGAATATTTATCTCTTTTAGTAGGAACAGATCTTTCTTTATCTATAAATCAAAATGTAAACATTGCGTATGATTCTACAGATTATATTGAAGGATTAATAAATTCATATAATCCAGTGACCGGATCTTTAGTTGTAAGTGTTGTTGAAAAAGATGGGTCCGGGACATATAGTAATTGGGAAGTGTCCCTCGCAGGTGGGGCTCCGGGCCCTGTGGGTCCTATTGGTCCTCAGGGTTTATCTGGTTATTCAGGTTCGGGATGGTCCGGTTATAGCGGGGGGTCTGGTTATTCAGGGTATTCAACATCAGGTTATTCCGGATATTCTAGTTCATCGGGGTATAGTGGATATAGTTCGATCGGAACATCCGGGTATTCAGGATATAGTTCGATTTCAGGTTATAGTGGATTTAGTGGGTATTCTAGTCTATCTGGATACAGCGGATATTCCGCATCTGGGGTTTCAGGTTATAGTGGGTACTCTTCTATTTCAGGATATTCAGGATATAGTTCACAAAGTGGGTATTCCGGATATAGCGGTTTAGGATTATCGGGATACAGCGGATATAGCGGTTATTCAAGCATATCTGGATATAGCGGATATTCTACATCTGGATATTCCGGTTATTCAGGATATTCTTCAATTTCAGGGTATAGTGGATACAGTGGGTATTCTAGTATTTCGGGATATAGTGGATATTCAGGATATTCATCTGTTTCAGGATATAGCGGATATAGTTCTGTATCAGGATATAGCGGATATAGTTCTGTTTCAGGATATAGTGGCTATTCTGGTATATCAGGATATTCAGGTCAATCGGGCTATTCTGGGTACAGTGGATATTCCAGTATTTCTGGTTATTCTGGGTACAGTGGATATTCCAGTATTTCAGGATACAGCGGTTATTCTTCAATTTCTGGA
>Ga0187855_10002662_pt1 | contig 13385 bp, 9 predicted proteins | sample June2016WEW_8_10_2_FD_132969 | JGI IMG/M metagenome (GOLD analysis project Ga0187855, IMG submission 132969) | Peatland microbial communities from SPRUCE experiment site at the Marcell Experimental Forest, Minnesota, USA - June2016WEW_8_10 | ecosystem: Environmental > Terrestrial > Soil >...
ATGTGGATACGGCCTACGAGTTAGTACGCAGCAACATTGCGCTTCTCAAGCCTTACAAGGAGAAGTACAACGATCAGGCGTTGCGCGTGCGCGACACAGTAACCTTCGCCTACGAGCACGGCGGTGCGTCCCTGATGGACTTCCTCAATGCGCAAAGCGACTATCGCCAGGTGCAACTCGCTTATGCGCAGTTACTCGGCTCCTATCTGACGGCGGAGGGTCAATTGTCTCTCGCCGTGGGCACCGAAACACTTCCGTAGAAATGTTCGACACAGATTCTGTGTCCGCGTCACTTTGTTGTTGAAGTCGACCACTTAGACTCCAAGTGAGGTCAGGAAAATTGTATGACACGTGTAGAGGTCAGCGCTCTCATTGAAGAAATCGGGATCTTTCCCGGAATTCGCACGAAATCGGCCGACCATGCCCGTTACGCCGCTGAGACCCTGTATCGCGCCGGGATCCCAATAGCCGAAATCACCATGACCGTTCCCGGTGGAATCGAAGTGATTCGCGAACTGGCGCAGAAGTACCCGGATATGGTGGTGGGCGCCGGAACTGTCCTCGATCTGGAGACAGCAGAGCGTTGTCTCGACGCAGGAGCCCGTTTTCTCACCAGCACAGGCCTCGTTCCCGAAGTGGTTGAATGCGCACTTAAGAGAGACGTAGTTGCGATCCCGGGAGCTCTCACACCGACTGAGGTCATCGCCGCCATGAAGATGGGTGCTCACTTTGTAAAGGTTTTTCCCGTCGGTCCGGTAGGAGGCGGTCTCTATATTCGCTCCTTGAAGTTGCCATTGCCAGAGGTCAAATTGATCGCTGCCGGTGGTGTAGATCAACAGACGGCAACAGGTTTCATCGTTGCCGGCGCATCTGCTCTCGGAGTTGGGTCGGAATTGATCCCTCGCGATGCGATCGAAAGACATCAGGATGATCGCATTCATGAGCTTGCACGACGGTTTCTCGCTTTCGTCAAGAACGGTCGGACACCCGTCTAGGCAATACATACCGACTCAGCAGGATTGCTTTGATGGCCAAGTGCATAAACTGAAAGTGAGCAATTAGCGCCTGAGATTTGGCCATTGAAACTGGACAAGCCTTCGGTTTCAAAGAGGATACGAGCCTCAGGAGCTTTCACGTTCACGTGGATCGATATTGATGTTCAGTGTGTGAGCCATTTGAATCAGCGCCAGGCGCGTCGGATTGGTTCAGTAACGGACTGCGGCGGATTGGAACATCCTGGGAATTGGAGCTTTGGCGAGCCAAACGGTCACTTATTGGCTCGGATTGGCTCGATCACAGACGCCATGTCTTGATCGCCGTATCCGTCGGCAATCGCTCGTTGAAATAGAGCAAGTGAGATCTCGGCCGTGGTCAGTTTTACGTCGCAGTTTGCCGCTTCAGTCTCCGCATAGCGCATATCCTTGGCCATCAGCTTTAACAGAAAGTTGACCGCGTAATTGTGGTTCATCATCCGCTCTGAGATGGCGACAAGCAACGGACTGGCCGGCGCGCCGGCGCTCAAGATGGAAAGAGCCTGGCGCGGATCGAGGCCGCTGCGCTCAATCCACGCCAGGCCTTCGGCGAGAGATGCGACCTGAACTCCGCACAAGAAATTATTGATCAGTTTCATTTTGGCGCCGCTGCCGGTTGGGCCGAGGTGAACAATCTCCTTGCTCATGCGCTTCAGCACCGGGATCACCGCTTGCAACGCAGCTTCGCTGCCGCCGACCAGAAAGGTGAGTTGCCCCGACGCCGCCTGGACGCGGCTTCCCGTGACCGGAGCATCCAGCAGCTCTGCCCCGTGCTGGGCCGCGAGGCCGGCGAGCTCTGCGATCCACGCGGGGCTGGCTGTGCTGGATTCAATCAGCACAGTGCCCGGCCGAACCATGCTGAGCGCGCCGTCTTTGCCCGTCCACACCGCGCGGGATGCCGTATCGTCGGCCAGCATGCAGATGATAATCGACGCGCTCTTCGCCGCCTCCGCAGGAGTCGCAGCGAAGCGCGCGCCAGTGCTCACCAGCGCCTGGGCCTTGGCGGGGGTCCGGTTGTACACGGCCAGCGGAATTCCAGCCTTGAGCAAGTTAGCCGCCATGCCGGAGCCCATTGTGCCCAGGCCGAGTATCGCTACGCTTTCACTCATTGCCATCTCCCTTCGTCGCCTTCGATCAGGTGAGCGCGCGCACCGATACCAGGCGATTCGCGCCTTTCGTCTCGATGCGGATCGGATTACGCAGAGCCCGTCCGAAGCTCTCGTAGCGCACTTCCATCCAGTCTCCGTCGTGAAGCACGACGCCATCGCCAAAACTGAGAGAGTGGGCGCCGAAGAAATGCACATGCACATCGCCCGGCTGGCGATGGCTCTCAAACTTGAAGTGATGATGCTCGATATTGGCGAGGCTGTGGCACATGTTCTCCTCGCCAGTCGCGAGGGCCTTCGACCACACGGTCTCGCCGCCGCGCTGAATGCGCGCCTCGGCATCAATCGATCTGAAGTCGGCGCCGGCGACTAGCTCCGGCCCCACGCTGCAGGTGCGCAACTTTGAGCCGGCGAGATTAAGATAATTGCGCTTCTCGAACTTGTGATCGGAGAACTCATTGCCCGGAGTCATACCGATGCGATAGGGAACGCCGTCATCGCCGATGATGTAGATGCCCGCGATCTCAGCCTCTTCGCCGCCGTCTTCGGCGTAGGGCGGCACGGTCAACGGCTCGAACGGCCCGCGCAGAATGGAGCCGTTGCCTTTATAGAACCACTCCGGCGCGATGCCGGCTTCACCCGCTTTTGGATGACCGCCTTCGACGCCCCATTGAAACATTCGCATGCTGTCAGTAACCGTTTCGGCTGCTGCTGCTTTCGCGGCTGCTTTCTGCGCCTCGGCAGCGTGCATGGCCTGCCTCTCCTTCGCGCTTCCCAGATGGGTCAAGCCGGTCCCCGTGATCATCAGTCGCGACGGATTTCCCGGTACGTCAATCGGCGCCAGCAGCCGCCATTCAGAAACCCCCGCATAAACCATGTCATAGCCCAGCGTTTCGCCGCGAGCCAGCACGAGCGTCTCATCGCTGAGCCCGCGGCCGCTTTTCAGGCAGCGCTGCGCGAGCTGGTAGACGCTGTCAACTTCAGTGAGGCACCGAAGGTTTGGCTCTTCCACCAGTGCGACGCGCCGTGACTGGCCGTTATGAACCTGTACGAGATGAATCATGACGTTTGCAGTTTCTACTCGATAATCTTGAAGCGCTTCAAAGACTCCTCGTTGACCGTGAGGCCAAGACCCGGCGTGTTCTCATCAAGATCGATGCAGCCATCGACCGGCTCGGGCTCGCCATCGAAGATATACCAGAACAGTTCGTTGCCGACCTCCACGTTGACCTTTGGAAAGAACTCGGCCATAGGCGAGTTCAGGCTGGCCATCACGACGTGGTAGTTGTGCATCTGTCCCGCGTGGGGAATGACCGGCACCTGAAAGGCTTCTGCCATCGCCGAGATCTTGCGGGCCTGGCTGATGCCGCCCACTCGATTGGTATCGAATTGAATATAGTCGAGCGCGTTGGCTTCGAGCAGGTCGCGAAAACCGAAGACGGTGAACTCATGCTCGCCGCCGGCAATGGGGACGCGCCCGTATGCTTTCAGTTCCTTGTAGCCGCGCGTGTCGTCTGGAATGACCGGCTCTTCGAGCCATCGAAGGTGGAATGGCTCGAGCAACGGCAGCATGCGCTTCGCGTAGTCGAGAGTCCAGCCCATGTAGGCATCGGCCATCAGATCTATACCGTGGCCAATGACCTCGCGGACCGTCCTCACCAGCTCAACGTTTTTTTGCATACCTTCCGCGCCATCGACGGGGCCCCATCCGAAGCGCAGCTTCATGGCCTTGTATCCCTGATCGAGATAGCGCTGCGCCTCCTGCCGCAGCTCGTCCACCGGCATGCTATAGAGGCGGCTCGCGTAGACGGGAATGCGCTTCTTCGTCCGGCCACCGAGCAGCCGGTACACGGGCTGCCGGGCCGATTTTCCCAACAGGTCCCACAGGGCGATATCGACCGCGCTGATTGCAGTCATCCCGATGCCTTTGCGCCCGAAGGCCATGGTCCGTCTGTACATCTGCTGCCACAGGAACTCGATGTCCCACGGATCGGCGCCAAGAAGCAGAGGCTTGAGATAGTGGTCGATGCAGGATTTCGTCCCCAGGGGCGACAGGGCTGCATTGCCGAGGCCAACCAGCCCAGCATCGGTGAAGATTTCCACGAGGAGCCATCCGTGAAACGCAAAGTTGCCCATGGAGGCCTCGCGGAACATCACCAGGTCCATGGGATTGGTGCAGAAATGCGGAGGCAGCGGCGTGGTTTCGCCCTCCCATTGAACGACGCGCGTGCGAACTTCGGTGATCTTCATAATGGGCTCACTTTAGGGTACAGGTCCCGGTTCTTAAGCGGCTCCACCGTGCCGGCGAAGAATAAAATCGCAAAAAAGGCGATGAGGTGGAAGGTGCCAACGATGAGAAAGAGCGTGCCATAGCCAAATCCGCGGCTCAGCAGGAATCCCGCGACAACGCCGAAGATGGCCCCGCCAATGGCGCCGCCGAAGCCGACCAGTCCCGCGATCGTTCCCACCGCAGACAGCGGGAAGATGTCCGCCGGGAGGGTCATGATCAACCCGGACCAGGACTGCTGGCAGAAAAACGCTATGCAGAACAACCCAAGCGCCCACGCAACCGGCACGCGGGGCACCAGGATCACGACCGGCATGAACAGCGCGCTCAGCCCGAGGACGAACTTCCGCGAGAAGTCCAGCGACCGTCCCCGGCTTAACAATGCGCTCGATAACCATCCTCCCAGAAAGCTCCCGATCCCGGATGCGGCATAGGGTATCCATGCAAAGTAGCTCACCTGTTTTATGTCGAAGCCGCGCGCGTCATAAAGATACTTGGGGAGCCACAGCAGGTAAAAGTACCAGGCCGAGTCGCTCATGAATTTGGCGAAGATCAGCACCCGCACCGGGCGCATGCTTACCAGATCGAAGAACGAGAATTCCTGCTCGACCGCCCTCGCATCGAGGGTCGCTGCCGACGTCTCGCTGCTTCCGCGGTAACCGAAATACCACCACGTCACCCATGCCAGCCCCACCGCGCCCGAGATAAAAAACACCATCCTCCATCCGCTGGTCAGAAGCACGATCCCGATGAGCGGCGGCGCCAGCACAGAGCCCACAGCGGTCCCTGCGTTGATGATGCCCATCGCCGTCGATCGCCGGCCGACGGGAATCCACTCCGCCACCACTCTGGTTGCCGCGGGAAATCCTCCGCCCTCGCCCATTCCCAGCAAACAGCGCGCAGCCAGCAAGAAGCCGAAGTTCATGGCCAATCCGTGCAGAGCGCACGCGCCCGACCACCACAGCATGATCAGCATGAATCCACGCCGGGTTCCTATCGTATCCAGCAGCCGCCCTCCCGCCGCGTACATCACGGCATAGGGAATGAGAAACGCAAACTGCAGCCACGAAAACTGCTGGTCGCTCAGCGGGATGGTTCGCTCGATCGACGAGATGGCTACGGGCAGGGTCTGCCGGTCGAAGTAGCTGATGGCGATCGCCGCAGTGACCAGAGCGACAAAATACCATCGCGTCTCAACAGTGCGAGACTGCGCCGTTTCCCCGGCTTCTCTCAAGAGCATTGCCACCCGGTCACCATTTCAAACGCACCAGCGACGTAGCCTGTCGGGGAAGATTGGTTTCGATCGTCACCTTCCCGTCGCGCACGTCGAGCCACTCCGGCGAGCCCAGCAACTCCAGTTGCCCCGCTGCCTTCAGCTGCGCGTACTGCTCCGGCGTGGGCGACTGAGGAGATCCCATCGCCTTCCACGCAGCGTAAGAATTGCTGTGTGTGTCATCGATCTGGTAGTGCTCCAGCAGCACTCTCTTCACTCCTGCCGGAATCCCCGCGACAGTTACCTGCACCTCAGAGCCAGGGGCCGGCACATCGTCATCGTGATAATTCCACACGATCACTGCCGCTTCATGTTCCGTTTTGGTCGCGAGAGCATCCACGTCAGGCGCCTGAGTTACGCCCTTGCTGAGGATGTCACCAAGCGGAACCTCGCCGTCGCTGCTCGTCGTCACCCGCTGTCCTGACATCAGGCCGGCCATGCGGAAAAAATCGAGCACCGGCTTGTCGATGCCGTTGGTCGCCAACGTGCGGAATCCTTCAAAATAGTCCTTGCCCTCGAACTCGAAGGACCAGGACAACATCGCGATCAGATTTACTTTTGAGCGGTCCTGCAGGTCGAACAGCGATTTCATCGCCGCGGCTGTGTAGGTTGCATAGAGCGGCCCATTGCGATACGCATTCGCCGGATTCACCTTCATCGAGCAGGCCGCGCATCCCTCGGGGTCGGCCTCGCTGATGATGATGGGAAGATTGCGAACCTTCGGATACTTTGCGACGAGCTCGAATCCCTTGGCCGCGTCCCTCAGCTCATTGGCGAGTCCCATGCGCACATGACCATCAACGATCTCCGGATGGCCCTTTGCGTGAAACGAAATGAAGTCCAACGGAACGGACCCGCCAGTTGCAGCGCTCCTGCCGTGATCCACATGCGCGAGAAAATCGTCAAGAAACTTCGCTGCCTTTGGGTTGCCTGGCCCTGTCGATGCGGGTCCGCCCACCCTGGCTCCCGGCAGCGCCGCGCGGACTCCCGCGACGGCATAATCGTAGAGTTTCCAGTAGTCTTCGGGCGTGCCGTGCCAGTAATCGATATCCGGTTCGTTCCATACCTCAAAGTACCAACTCAGTACGGTCTCTCGGCCATAGCGATGAACGAGATGCGAGGTCACCACGCGAACCAACTCGCCCCACTTGCGGTAATCTTTCGGCGGATTATTCGATGCTCCCGAGGTCGTTCTTTGCGGATAATGAACCTGGTAGGGTTCGCTCCCACCCGCGCCTTCCGCCGCCAGATCCTTCGGCATGAATCCCAGTTCCACCATGGGGCGCACACCGGCGGCTTTGTACGCATCGAAGATGCCGTCGAGTATTTTGAAGTCGTAGACCGGATTTCCGTTGGCATCCTCACTGTAGACATTTGTCGAACTCCATTTCAGCTCGGGAACTCCGTTTCCGGATGTCAGCAGATGATGAGCCCGAATATAGACAGGAACCTCGCTGAGGTCATGCAGTTCGCGCAGTAGTTCGACACCATGGCGCATTGTGGTGTAATTCGCCTCGTCATAACCAAACCACCTATAGATCGGGCTATAGGTCCCCGTCGGCTCGGCGAGATCCACTCGAATGACCACCGGTTTCTCAGCGGTCTGCTCGGAAACGGGCGGTGCTGTGTTCCGATTGGCGGCTGCTTGTGCGCATATCTTGCCTTGCTCGGGAACTGGCAGCACAAACTCAAGAAAGGAAGCGGCAAGAAACACGAGCGAAAACTTCGATGCAGTCTTCACGCTAATACCCCCCCGGCGCTTGAAGAAGGTTGCATCCTCATAGTAAGGCTCAGTCAGATCCTCCAGTCTGGCCATTTCTTCAGGAGCGAATGGCGCGAAGGTGCGAGCGATGCGCACGATCTCTTCCAGTTCGGCAATTGTCTTGATACCGACGATCACTGTGCTCACCGGAAGCGTAAGCACGTATCCCATTGCCTGCTCCATGGTTGTAAGGCCATTCGGTTTGAAAATGTTTCCCAACGCCGGAACTTTCATGCCAACGATACCCATTTTCTTCTCGGCAGCCACCGGCAAAAGGGCATTGAACGCCGATGTGCATCTGGACGGAACCGGCAAACTTCCAGTCCCGGCCAGTTCTAAGCATAGGGTTCATCGCATTTTGCATAGCATCGAGGTCGCCTGTCAACGGCAGAGGACTATGGGATCGGCTCGCCTCGTTCATTCAGAGGCGTTCCGTAGCATGCATCCCTACGAAGGGGATTGGGGTCGATCTTTTGTGGCCAGACATATGGCTTATGTCGAATGGATCGTGTATCTCCCAGCACCAGTTCAGTGCTCCAGGAAGGCACGTTCTCTATCGGCCGGATCGAACCGTCCTCAGAGAAATGCAGCGGAGGGCTCCAATACTGAAGGTCGTGTCCCTTGATGCCATCTTTTCGAGAGCGCCAGAGATCGCCGATCCAGATGAACTGTGGCCCTTGGGCAGTTGGGATAGCAGCAATGTAGGCTTGCTGGGCTCCGATGGCCGGTTTGCCAGCGGCTTCGCGGTTGATGTCGCCGATTTGCTTATAGGGTCCGAGCGGGTTGGTAGCAATAAGTACGCGCGCATCTGATCCGGCGCCGCAAAAACAGCACGTATGGCCGAACACGGCATAGTAATACTGGCCGCGGCGGAACAGCGCAGGGGCTTCGCACTGCTCACCGAGAACTGAACTCGATTCGCCGGTAGAGGAAAGATAGTTCCCGGTCAAACGCTCGACGCGAATCGAATGGTTCTGCCCGATGACGGTGTAGATGAAATATGCGGTATCGTCATCGTCAACAAACAGGCTCCCGTCTCCGGGGTGATCATTCGCCTGCGAAAGCTGCACATGCGTGTTCTGGATAGTGAATGGCCCTACGGGTGTTTCGCTCGTGGCCACACCGATTTCGCCGTCCCAAAGCTTCTTGTACCAGTTGTACCAGAGAATGTATTTGTGGGTTCTCCTGTTGTAGATGACGTACGGGCGATAGTAAACGCCGTCCGGCGGCGACTTCAGCAGTTCGCCTTCGAACTTCCAATGCGTGAGGTCGACTGAGCTGTACACGCGAAAGCGATTGTTGATCGTGTATCCGGCTGTCTTTCCGTATGCCTCACCGTACAGATAATAACGGCCTTCAAAGAAATGCAGGCAGCCCCCGTGCGCATCGATGATGTTGCCGTCGACATCGCGGCGCGGCTTTGTGTTGTCGATCGTAACGATGCGCGTTTTCAACGGCTGCTCCGCCTTCAGAATTGAAGCTGCACCCGTGAGGGGAATCAGCGTCAGCACCAGTCCGCGAAGGCAGTGCGATGCGGCGCCTCTTCGCGCCTGCAGCGGCAAGACAGGCGGGCGCTGGTCACAAGAGGAAGACCTCCTTTCTGCGCCGGGCCTCTGCATCCACATCACACTCATGGTCATTTCATTCAGCCTCACTCCAGTGCCGTCGAAAACGTATGCCCTCAAATCATTTCCAGGACTAGCAGATTCCAGTCAATGAATCCCTTGTGACTCAGGGCTGCACCGGTGTCGGGATGGTAGTACTCATTCAGTGAGCCGCTTGCCTCAAGGTCCCTCGACAGGAGAAGGATAGTCTTGTCGGCCAGCGCATCGGCTTCATTCTTGTATCCATAGCGCTGCAAGGCTTTCCATACGAAATAGTTCACGATGATCCAGATTGGCCCAAGCCAATTGCTCGGGTTGGCACTAAACTCCAGAGAGTACATCGTCTCGCGAACCGAAAGCGACCTCACACCCCATTGCGCGCAAAGGCGATCATCCGCGAGGTAATTTGTGCTAATGAGTTTCTGTGCGTCCTGTGGCGGCGCGATGCCGCACCACAGCGGCAGGAAACCGGTAAACATCTGGAACCTCATGGGCAGGCAGCTCCACGACATATCCATTCCTCGCGGCACGGTTGGGATGAGCTCAGCTCGCCGATCGACACATTGAACGTCGACGGTATAGTAGTAGCTGTCTCTGGGATCCCAGCAACACCTCCGAATCCGTTGCGCCAATTCTGCCGCCTGGCTTGAAAGCCGATCACGATCCGCCGAGCGTCCAAGCCGCCGTGCCAATTCAGCCGACGCCAAGAGATCCTGATAGAACAGGCAATTCAAAAGCAGGTTCGCCGAAGAAAAGAAAGGCCGGCCAAATGTGCTTGGGTCGTTGTCATCACCGATTGCAACATCGTCACCCCACACCAGCAGGCCGACGGGGGACGAGTTGTGACGTGTCCAAGAATCATAGAAACGGAGAATCGAATCAAAATGCGATTCCAACCAATTCACATCTCCGCGTTGATCGCAGGCGAGCAGCCCGAGCTGACCGAAAACCGGCTTGGCCTGGTTTTTCGATGTCAGGCTCTTGCCCAGGATCCTGAAGGGATCCGGGTCGTCTCGGGTCATCATGATTGGGATTTGCCCACTCGCAGAAGCGTGCTCGAGAAAGTTCAACAGACTGCCGGAGACATGCTCGCAGAGCTTTTGCTTGAGCGACTCATCGCGTTGCAGCGCGGCCAGTCGAAAGAGTCCCTGGCTCGTCCAAAGCGTGTCCCAGTCCCAAAGATCCGTGGAATACGTTTTGCCCGGCAGGCTGGGCGCAACACTAGGGTGCTTCAGGATGCCATCAGGAGGGCGCAGGAGATGCGGCGCGTTCGCCGCAAAATAGCGGAGTAGCGCATCAGCGCGTTGACGGCGCTCGTCTTGCGAAAGAATCGGTGCGTCTGGTTGACCTTTCGAATCGTCCGCAAAGCCTTTCGAGGACGAAACCGAAAGTGCTCCCGAGGCTGCCAATCCAGCCAAAACACTACGCCTCGAGATATAGTTCAGATCTTTCATTCTGCTCACTCTGCTCCTTAGCCCAGGCGCGTTTAGCCTTTGTTACCGAGTTGCGGCAACCCAAACAGGTTGCGCTTGTGCAGGCTCACCTCTCCTCGCCCGCGAGCCGCAGCCCCTGCGTCCCTGCGTGCAGCGGATATTCGTGCGTTCCCCACACCAGTTCCCCGCTCAATCCCGCCGGCAGCGTCACCGTTGCCTTCCAGCTCGCGCCTTCCAGTTGATACACCGTGTGGATCGCCCCACCCTCATGGGGCATCGACGCATCCAGGTGATGCAGTCCGCGCAGATGCGGCGCAATCCGCACTCTCCTGAATCCCGGTGCGTCCGGCCGGATGCCCGCCACCAGCGTCAGCAGATCGTAATTCGGGCTGGCGCTCCACGCATGGCAGTCCGACCGCGTCGGCTCCGGATTCTCCGCCCACGTGCTCAACCCCAGACGCAGCATGTCGAACCACGGTTGCAACTGTTGCAAATACACATCCGCCATCCCCGCATGCTCCAGCGCGCGGCTCAGATAAAACCGGAAATAATACGTCGGTACGGACATCGCCGGAATCGCCCTGCCTTCCACCGTCGTCTGTGCATCCGGCTTCGATGCCAGTACCCGGCGCAAAATGGCCGCCTGCTCCGCGCGCGGCGCAACGTCCAGCCAAACTGCCAGCACGTTGGCCTCGATACTCCAGGACTTCTTCGCCGGCGTGTCCGCATAGAGGCCGTACCGCGCGTCCCAGTTTTGCGCGTTCAGTGCCGCGGTGGCCCTGCGAATCCTCGCCGCGTATTGGTGCGCGCGCTCCTGGCTTCCGTATGCCAATTCCATTTCTTCGGCGTCGTGCAGCCCTTCGATGAACTGCAGCGTGAGGAACGCCGATCCGCCATCGGCTTCCTGCGGCGGCACGCCGTCGGGATAATCGACCGTCCAGTCCCCAAATTCCCACCACCGCAACCGGCCCAACAGCCCGTCAGGGCGCTGCTGCGCCGCAAACCAGTCCAGCACTGTGCGCGTATGCGGCAGAGTCTCCTTCACCAGCGGCTCATCGTCCACGTACATCCAGTAGTCGTGCAGCATGCTCACCCACAGCAGCGAAAACGGCGGGATGAATTGCGGCAGCGCGGAAGGATAGCGGCTCTGCGAAATCCCCTCCGGAACGCGCGAGTTGTCAAGGTTCACGATCGCCTGACGCGCCAGCCGGCTGTCGCCCGTCATGACATACGAGATCAGCGCCTGGATGCGCGTGTCACCCACGTACTGCAACTGCTCCCAGTAGGGCGCATCCATGTAGGTCTCATGCGCGCACAGGCGCGCGGTCCGCCAGCCCGTCGTCCACAGCCCGTCCAGCTCCGGAATGTCGCCTGCAATCGCCGCCTTCAGGTTGAAGGGATACGCAGTGAACCAGGCCCGCAGCCCATCCAATCGCAGCGGCTCGGCTTTCGTTATCACCTCGATCTGCATGTAACGCCACGTGCGCCACCAAAGCGGCTCGAAGCGACGCGCCGTCCCGCCGTCCGCGACGAACTCATCGGTGAGGCCGTCGATGTGCCGCTCCGCAATCTCGTTCCGGTTTCCTTTCCGTCCCTGCGCGTCGTAGAGAGCCTCAGAGTAGGTCAACCTGATCGCCGCGTCTCGTCCGCCGCTAACCGTCAGCTCGGGATATGCCGTCTGCAGTACGCGATGATCGAGCAGCAGCGTCACATGGGTGTTCGCCGGAATCTCCAGCGGTTGCGCGGGAAACGCCGGCAGCCCCGGCAGTCCCTCTGCGCGCACCGGCTCGCCAGCGTCGGTCAGCTCATGCTCCATCGGCGGCAGCGTGTCCTGTTCGAGCTCCCAGTTGGTATTGGCGTCCTGCGCCTCGCGCGTCGCGGCAGGCCCAATCAGCTTCGGAGCCTCCCAGCCGGAATCTCCGTCACCCGGCTGATCCCAGCTCCAGTCGAGCACGCGCCCGTCGATCTCTTCCGGCGGACCTGCTGCGTAGTATCCAAGCGCTCTGGCGTTGCCAAGAGCCCCACGGCCTGCCTCCTCGCGGACTCGCCATTCCAGGCTCGTATTCACTGCCGCTTCCGCCTCGGTATCGCCCTGCATCAAAAAGCCGGTGCGGTTGCTCATCTGCGCCACCGGCGCCGCTTCGCCAAAGTTCCAAACCACCGCCGCAATCACATTGTTCCCGGCGTGCAACAACGGAGCCAGGTCCACCGTCTCAAACCGCCAATGAAACAGATCGCTGCGCGCTGGCCCCTCCGCCGCATACTGCCCGTTCACGTGCAACACGAACCGGTTGTCCGCGCTGACGTGCACCCAGTAGTGCTGCGGCACGGTCGCGAGCGCGACCTCTCGGCGAAAGTAAAAGACCCCCGGAGCCTTCGCCGGAGCCGAACGGCTGGCGATCCAGTTCGCCGGCCACTTCGCCGCCACCAGATCGGGATTCAGCGGCGGACTCTGCGAACGCGCGGACACGAGCTCGCCGCATCCCCCCAGCACGATTGCTATCCACAGCACAGCAGACCACGGCGTGCGTCGTCTGTTCGCCGGATTGCGGGTCTGATGGTTCGGACTTAGCGGGTCGGACACAAATTTCCACAATTCGCTGGGTGCGTTTGCTGACGGGGAATTCATGGCTGAGTGGTTTCGATTGTTGTGCATGATTGGTTGACTTTACACCCCGCCCCTTGTGGTCTCATCTGCATTCGCGATCTCTCCATGGCAATCCAGCGAAAAAGATGCCTATCCCGGCTGGCTCTTGAGCCAATTCGCCTCGGCGACGGCCCTCGGCATATTGCCGGAGCTGCGATAAAGATGGAGCAGGCGATTGTGAACAGCCCTGCTGGATGGATATTCCGCTTCTGCATTTGAAAGAAGAGAAATCGCCTTGCCCG
>Ga0187855_10002664_pt1 | contig 13384 bp, 11 predicted proteins | sample June2016WEW_8_10_2_FD_132969 | JGI IMG/M metagenome (GOLD analysis project Ga0187855, IMG submission 132969) | Peatland microbial communities from SPRUCE experiment site at the Marcell Experimental Forest, Minnesota, USA - June2016WEW_8_10 | ecosystem: Environmental > Terrestrial > Soil >...
CAGGCAGTACTCCTGCGTTCCGTCGAAGATGGGCAGCGTATTTTTCTCCACAAACTTGTCGCGCTCCGTCGCGCTCAGGCCAAGGGCGTTGCTGCCCCGCTCCAGGGCGAGGAAAAGCTTTGCCCCGTGATCATCGTCCCAGGCGCCCGTATTCACCGCGCCGCGCCTCAGTCCGACGATGATCGGGACATGCTCAATGCCCACCGGGCATTGAAACTCGCAAGCTCCGCACGTCGTGCACTGGAACACAGCCTCCTGCGCGTTGAATTTGCCCAGCAGCGGCTCCTCGCTCGCCGGCCTGTACTCATTCAGGTAGGCACGCACGCCCAGCACCACAGACTTCGGGTTCAGCTGCTTGTCGGAATTCGCGGCCGGGCAATGTTCGGTACATCGCCCACACTCCACGCACGAGTAAGCCTGCAGGCTCACAAGGCGGGTCAGATCTTTGCCTGAAACCAGCCCGAAGTCCTCGTCATCGGCGAGCGGAGGAATCCGCGCGAAGCCGCCGCGCGACAGAAACACAGTCGCAGGGCTCAGCAGCAGGTGCAGATGTTTGGTGTGCGGAATCAGCGGAAGAAAGATGAGCAGCGCGAGCGTGTGCGCCCACCACAGCCCTCGCACAGCAGCCTCGCCCGTCGCAAAGAACGCGCCCAGATACGTCGCCATGAGCGTAAAGATCAGAAAGGCGATCCATCCCGACTCTAGCGAGAGCTCGCCCAGCCACTTGGGCCGCACCACAAACCGCCGCACGAAGAGCCCGGCGATTGCGACCGCGCACAACAACGCGAACAACGCCGCGAGATCGAAGTAGACTCGCCCCACGCGGCCTGTGGGATCGAGAAACCCCAGCCCGAAGACCGCAAGGCAATGATTCAGCGTGACCAGCGCGAAGGCGCAGAACGCCCAGAAAACCAAGGCATGCGCGATGCCGGCAAGCGGTCGCTCGCGAATGACCTTGGCCTGCAGCATCACCTCCCACACAAAGTCCCACACGCGCCTGCCCACCGGCGCGAGATGAAAGTCCGCGTCTTTTTTCGAGTGGAGGATTTTGCCGAGGATAGGCCCGAATCGCCGCCAGAAGGCGTAGGCGGAAGCCACCGCTAGCACTACGAAGAGCAGCTTCTCCGCAATCGAGAACTGTTTCGGCTCAGCCAGCGTTGGGAGCAATGCAATCATCGTTGTGCAAACCAACAATACACGATGCGCCCGCAAGGCGTTTTGATCGACTGCGGCTCGACCGGTCCATTCTAAAGACAGGTGTCGGAGAAGAGTATCCTATCGATTGCGGCCGCATATCTTGCAGGCAGCACGATCGACATTGCACGGAGCTGAGCTTGCCCAAATATCTCGTTACCGGCGCCGCCGGCTTTATAGGCCGTTCGATTGCTGCGGCGCTCCTCGAGGGCGGCGAATCTGTTCGCGGCGTCGACAGTTTCATTACCGGCAAGCGCGAAAATCTGGCCGGCCTCGAAGCCATGGAGTTCATCACCGGAGACCTGGCCGATCCCGAAGTCTGTGCCAAGGTCTGCGCCGGAGTGGAAATCATATTTCACGAAGCGGCTCTGGCCTCGGTGCCGCGCTCGGTCGCCGATCCCGCGGCCACAAACCGCAATTGCATTGACGCGACCTTGAATCTGCTGGTAGCCGCTCGCGCCGCCCAGGTCTGCCGCGTCGTCTATGCCGGATCGTCCTCCGCCTACGGCGACACTCCGACCCTGCCCAAGCACGAAGCAATGACTCCCAGCCCCATCAGCCCTTATGCGGTTGCCAAGCTCGCGGGCGAGCACTATATGCGGTCGTTTGCACGCGTCTATGGACTCGAGACCGTCACTCTTCGCTACTTCAATGTCTTTGGGCCTTACCAGGACCCCACATCGCACTATTCTGGTGTCCTGGCCATCTTCTGCCGCAAGATGCTGGCCGGCGAGCAACCGACCATCTACGGCGACGGTGAGCAGAGCCGCGACTTCACGTTTATCGCCAATGTGGTGAAGGCCAACCTGCTGGCCGTGGCTGCGCCTGCGGCCAGAGTTTCAGGCCAAATGATCAACATCGCCACGGGCCACAGAATCACGCTTAATGAGACTTTTGAAATCCTCTGTGACCTGACCGGATATTCCGGCAAGCCGCTTTATGCGGATCCGCGTTCCGGAGATATCCGCGATTCTCTGGCTGATATCACCTTGGCGCGTGAGCTGCTCGACTACGAACCAGAGATCGATTTCCGCGAAGGCCTTCGCCGGACGGTTGATTGGTATCGCCGGGGCGCATGAAATCGAGACGTGTTCCAGGTGCGCACCTCATTCCTGCCGCCCATCGCCTCACGCTGACCTGTGACGCGAAACACGAACAAGCACGCCCAAGATGTGAATAATTCCGTGGAACACTCTGCGGCATGTTGCTTCGTCTTTAAATCCCTCATCGATCTGCGTCAAGAAGCGTCTCGGGATAGGGGTTTACCTTTCTTGGCGGCGACTCTCTCCATTCGTGAGGTATCTCGCGGCGAGCTCAGGCCGGACGATGCGGCCGGCTCTGGCCCGAAGGGCAGCACCTCGCTCCGCGATCTCGGGCGCACACTCTGGCGCCGGCGGCGCCTCATCGCCCTCATTGAAGGTTCTCTTCTTCTGGCCTGCATTCTCTACTGCCTCATCGCGCCTAATCAATACGAGGCGGCTGCGCGTGTCGAGCTGCGCACTTCGCCTGCGTCTTCGCTCAATCTCGAGGCCAATGAGCCGATCATCTCAGCCTCCATTCTTTCTGCGCCTCTCACTTTGGAGACTCTGGCCGGTGTTTTGCGCAGTGACCAACTTGCGTGGCGCGTCATTAGCGTGCTCAAGCTCTACCACGCGCGCGGCTTCTGCGGCAGCTTTGCCCGCCGGTTCCCGGGCTTCCGCGCCGACGCGCCTGCGCCCGACGCCGAAGCTTGGCTCATCGAGCGCTTTTCGCGGCGTTTGAAAGTGCAGACCGTGCCTCGTACTCTTCTGGTCGAGATTCGTTTCCGCTCGCACGACGCCGTTCTTTCAGCCTCGGTGGTCAACGCGCTGATTCGCGCTTACACCGACCAGGAGGCCGAATCGCAGGTCGATGCGACTCAAGAGGCTTCGCGCTGGTTGAGCACACAGCTCAGCGATTTGAAGGCGCGCGTCGACAGCGACCAGCAGCGGTTGGCCGACTTCGAAAGCCGCCACGGCATCGTCAGCACGCCTGAGGTGATGGCGAACGGCCAGCCGGGCGAAACCGAGCACAGTTCTGCGCTGGTTGAGATCGATGAGCTCAGCCGCCAACTTGTGGCTGCCACCACCGACCGCATCCTGAGCGAGGCCGAGTATCGCGCCGCATCGCAAGACGACCCGGAGATGGTGATCGCCGCCGACCCCCACCTGCAGGCTGAAGGCAACAACTTTGCCACTGCCGTCTTGCAACAGATTCATGCTCGCCGCAGCGATCTGGAGCAGGAACAAGCTCAATTGAGCGCGGAGCACGGGCCCAGCTTTCCGCGCGTGGTAGAAATCGGCCGCCAGCTGCAGGATCTCGACAAGCAAAAAGCGACCGAGGATGCAAAACTCGTCGACCGTTTTCGCAGCAACTGGCAGACCGCTCTCGATCGCGAGCAGCTCGTCCACAAAAGCCTGGAGCAGATTACCGGTGAAAGCATGAAGCTGAACGAGGCTACGACGCAGTATGCCGTAATGCGCCAGGAGGCCAACGCCAGCCACGACCTCTACGTGCGCGTGGAAGAGAAAGCCGAAGAAGCCGGGCTCGCCGCAGGCGTACACAGTTCCAACATTTCGGTTGTCGACTACGCTCGCCAGCCGGCGAAGCCCGTCGCGCCCGATCTCCCGCTTTATCTCGCAATCACTTTCTTCGCCGGTCTTTGGATTGCGGTCGGAGCCGCTCTCTTGCGCGAATCGCTGGCTTCTTCCGCGATTCGTTCTACGGTCGTACTGATTGCTTTGCTCAGTATCGGCGGGTTTCTCCGCGCGCAGCCTCCCACGCCGAACACCTCAGGTTTGCCCAGCGGAGTGGTCAGGATTCCGCAGGCTGAAGATAACAGGAGCGCGCCCAATCCCAAGGAGGCTCCGCCGATCTGGAACAACGGTAATTCCGGAATAGCTGGGGCATCTTCGACGGTCATGCCGCAGGCCTCGGGCCCCATGCCGAGTGGTATCGCGCCTGGCGATGTCCTCGATGTGAGCGAGTACCACACGCCGGAATTTCACTCGTCGCTGCGCGTCTCCTCCCAGGGTTCGATCACGCTGCCCATGATTGGCGAGGTACAAGTCTCGGGCATGGACGAGCAGGCAGCGGCTCGCGCCATCGGCGCGGCGCTGTTTGGCAAGGGAATGCTTTTGCATCCTCTCGTGACGGTGCTGGTAACGTCCTATGCTGGCCAGGATGTGAGTGTTCTTGGCGAAGTGGCTCGCCCCGGTGTCTACCCCTACACCTATCACCACCGTTTGCTCGACCTGATTTCCGCCGCTTCCGGCCTCTCGCCCAATGCGGGCCGCTTGGTGAACGTCTTCCATCAAGGCGACTCGAAGACCCCGCACGCCGTCGTGCTCGACCCGAGCGGAACCGATTCAACCTCGGACCACAACCCAGAGCTCACGCCCGGCGACACCGTGCAGGTGAGTCGCGCCGGACTGGTTTATGTCGTCGGCGACGTGATCCGCCCCGGCGGATTTGGGGTCGATCCAGTGCAGGGACTCACGGTGGTACAGGCGCTGTCGCTGGCCTGGGGCGCGACGCAAAACGCGAGTGCCAGAGCCATTCTTATTCGAGAGCAACTGGGCGGCCGCACCATGATTTCTCTCAACCTTAAGCGCATGCTGCGCGGCCAGGACCCCGACCAGCCGGTGCAGGATCGCGACATCCTCTACGTCCCCGATTCCGTGGCCAGGAGCCTCGCCAACCGCACCATGGAGTCTGCCATTCAATCCACCATCGGCGTCGCCATTTACTCCGCGCTGGTCTACTCGCAAAGGTATTAACCATGCGACAGACCGCGCGGTTTCTCCTCCTGGTTTTCGCCTTCACCGTGCCTTGGGAATACTCTCTCGACTTGGGCGAACCGCTGGGCAACATGGCCCGCATCGCTGGTCTGCTGGTTTTACTCGCTGCCCTCCCTGCCGTTTTCCAGGCCGGCCGCTTGCGTACGCCGGGTGCCTTGCAGGTTCTTACTCTGGCGCTCTTTCTGTGGTTCTGCTGTTCCTACTTTTGGACCGTCGATCCCGGCGCGACTCTGATCAGGATCCGTGCGTACTTTCAGGAGATGATGGTGGTTTGGCTGGCCTGGGAGTTCGTCGACACTCCTGCCGAACTGCGCAATCTGCTCCGCGGCACGGTTGCCGGCTCCTGGGTGCTTGCCATTCTTACGCTTGCCGCCTTTCGCTCGCCTGAGGCCCTTGCCGCCGGCCAGATTCGTTTTGCCGCCTATGGCCAGGATCCCAACGACATGGCCCGCTTTCTTGATCTGGCTTTCCCGCTGGCCGCGCTCCTGTTCGAGTGCGACCGCCGCTGGCCGGTGCGCCTTCTCGGCCTGGGATACCTGCCGATAGGCCTGATCGCGGTTCTGCTCACGGCCTCGCGCGAAGGATTTCTGGCGGCTCTGATTGCACTTGCCGGCTCAGGCGTGATTCTGGCGCACCACCATCCGCGCCGTGTGCTCGCAGCCGTCTTCGCGCTTCCTCCCGTGGCCGCCGGTCTCTGGTTCGCGATTCCCGCGGGAACGCTCGATCGCCTGGGCACTATCCCGGAGCAATTGCGCAGCGGCGATCTGAATCAGCGCCTCAACATCTGGTCGGCGGGATGGCGCGCGTTTACTCACGCACCACTTTTCGGTTCTGGCGTGGGTGCGTTCGTCACCGCCGCAGATCTGGCGCCGATCGATACCGCGCACAACACGGCGCTTTCTCTGGTTGTCAGTGGAGGGCTTGTTGCGCTGACACTCTTCTCGCTCCTGGCCGCACTGGCCGCCTTCTCGGCAATCCGCGGCCAAGGTCCGCTGCGGGTGGCTCTCCTGACGGCGCTGCTTGTCTGGGCAGTCACCACATTTGTCGCTACGGTGGAGGAAAATCGCACCACCTGGCTGCTGCTTGCCACGATCGCCGTTGCCGGGAGACTGGCTGACGAAGATCGAGAGCCGCTATGCGGCCGTTTTTCAACGCCCGCACCCGCGATTGGCGACGCTTCTCAATCTTGCGGAGGTGTAGCACATGATGTTACATTATAAAGGTTGATCCGAACATTTCGGCATCGAGGGCTGGAAAGGTTTTTCAAAACCGGATCGAAGGCGGGTATCCAGCCGCCGCATGAAACGCGGCTGCGCATTCTGCTCACGACTTTGAACCTGGCGTCGGCGCCTTCCGACATGAACCGGCCGGGATGGGACTGGCATCCGCTAAAGGGGAATCTGGAGGGGCACTGGTCGGTGACCGTGAACAAGAACTGGCGGCTGACGTTCAGCTTCGAAGGTGAGGATGCGATCCTCGTGGACTATCAGGACTATCACTAGGAGGCGACAAGCATGGCGATGATGTACAACCCGGCAAGCCCAGGCGAGCTGCTGAGGGAATTTCTCGGCAAGACGACCGCAACCGAGCTTGCCCGCCAAATCGGCGTGGCGCGCGCAACTGTTTCGCGCGTGCTCAACGGCCGAACCGCAGTTACCGTCGATCTCAGCATCCGCCTCGGCCAGGCCCTAGGGCTTTCGCCTGACTTCTTTTCGAAGGCGCAGCTTCAATACGATTTCTGGGTCGAATTGCAGAAGAAGCGGCCAAAGATCAAGCGGCTCGCGGCGTGAGGCGTGGCTGTTTCAAAGGAGGAGGAAGATGTGGAAGCCCTCTCGCCCCAATTTTGTTGCGGCTTTCGGCTGGATATTCGGAGCTTTCCTCCTAGTCCCTGGAGCCCTCGTGGGCCTCACTTTATTCCGAAAGCCTGTGGTTGATATCCCTGTCTCGCTTGCCAAGGGCAAGGTAACGACGGAAGAGTTCGGATCGAAGGGCAGTGAATATTACTCGATTCTCATTCGCGTGCAGAGAGGACCCCTCCCGTTCGCCGATATGGAATGCATGATGGGAGTGGATTTCGGACAGAGGTGTAACCGCGAATCATTACTCAAAGCCGACTGGTGGGTTTTCGATAAAGGTCAAAGTGTTGCCGCAGGAGAAGTCATCGAGAATGGAGGAGGAGCTTCGAGCAACCACACTCTAGAAAGGTGTCTTGGTCACTTTAAGGGCCAAGCCGGACATAAATATGTCCTTGAGGTTTTGTTTGTTGCAGACGGTACCCCTCTGAATGTGGCTAATCCGCATCTTGTCGTAGAAATCAACAAGCCCTGGGACTAAGGCAAGCACGCTGCTCATCGGTGTCAGAGTCGACGTAGATGAGAATGAAACCGTGCTGTCGGGACCTGTTGTCGTAGGTGTGTACACCGATTGTTTGTAGTTTTTCTCCCTGATCTGGCGTTGACGTCTCGCCAAATGTCGACGCTTTCTCAAATAAGAAGAGTAGTTGCCGCGCCAGCTAGGATCTCGACCGTCAACCGCAGCATTTTCCGCGCCGCTGTTTCGGTCGGCGCTGCCGGCTTGCTGGTCAAACTGATCGCCACCGGCAAGGAAATCGCGGTCGCCTCGGTCTACGGCCGTTCTGACGCTATGGACGCCTTTCTCGCCGCGGCGCTCATTCCCAGCCTGCTCGTGAACCTGATTTCCGAGTCGATGAATCAGGCTCTGGTGCCCACGCTGGTGCGGGTGAGGGAACAGGAGGGCCACGATCGCGCCGAGAAGCTGCTTTCCAGTGCCATGCTTTCGGTCTGCCTGTTGCTCGGCCTGGCGTCGCTCGCGATGGCGCTCGCCGCCCACGGCCTTTTCCCGCTCATCGCCTCGCACTTTGCGCCCGCCAAACTGGCGCTCGCCATCCGCCTCTTCTACGTCGTTTTACCCATCGTGCTTTTGACCGGCATCGCCACCAACTGCACCGCAGTTCTCAACACGCTCGACCGCTTCGCTCTCCCCGCTCTCGCGCCTGCGGTCATTTCCGTGGCCGTCGTCGCTGGAGCTTTGTTCTTTGGAGAGCGCCTGGGCATCTGGGCAATGGTCTACGCAACACTTGCCGGCACGCTGCTCCATGCGCTCATTGTTGCCGGCATGATGCACGCGCGCGGCTATCGCTTTCGTCTCCGCTGGCACGGCGCAGACGCCGCTACCCGCGAGGTCGCCGGCCAATACGGGCCAGTTCTACTCAGCTCCGTCGTCGCTTCAGGAGGACTTCTCGTCGACCAATCGATGGCCGCTATGCTTCCTGCCGGCAGCGTCTCAGCGCTCGTCTATGCCAATCGCTTTGTCAGCGTTGTCATCACGTTGCTCGCCGGCGCCGTGTCCACAGCCATTGTGCCCTATCTCTCGCGCATGGTTGCGCAAGGCGACTGGGCCGGCTGCCGGCACACACTGCGCACCTGGTTCGCGATCACGGCGCTCGCTTCGCTCCCCGTGGCCGTTTTCCTCATCGCTGGCGCTCGCCCTCTCATCCGCATCGCCCTTCAGCACGGCCAGTTCGGCGCCGGGGATACGTCAGTGGTCGCGGCGGTGCTCGCCATGTACGCGATTCAGATCCCTTTTTATGCCACCAGCCGAGTCTATTACCGTTTTCTCGTTGCCATGCGCCGCACCGATCTCGTGCTTTATTGCGGCGTGATCAACCTGGGCCTCGATATCGTCTTGAATCTCCTGCTGATGCGCTGGCTCGGTATTGCGGGAATCGCACTTGCCACCTCGCTTTGGACCATCAGCACGCTGTTCTATCTGTGGTTCTGGAGCAAAAGGCTGCTTGATCGAGCGTCTGCCCAAGGAGTGATTGCATGATCTTTTCTCGAGCCCGATACCTGTTCCGTTTCGACGACCTTTGCCCGACGGTGCGGCGCGAGAGCTGGCGGCGCTATTGCGACCTAATCGCCGAGTTCGGAATGCAGCCGATTCTTGCCATCGTTCCCCAGAATCGCGATCCCGGCCTTTGCATCTCGCCCTCCGATCCTGCTTTCTGGGACAAAATGCGAGATCTGGAATCCGCTGGCGCCACCATCGCCTTGCACGGCTACACGCACCTTTGCATAAGCAGCGGCCGCAGCTTGCTTGGCCTTCATTCCTCCTCGGAATTTGCCGGTGTTGCTGCGGAAACGCAGCGCGCATGGATCAGCGAAGGGCTCCGCATCCTGCGCAACCATGACCTTCACCCGCGCATCTTCGTCGCCCCGCGCCATGGCTTCGACACCGCTACACTCGAAGCTCTTCGTGCGGAGGGAGTCTGCCTCTTATCTGACGGATTCCCGCGCATGGCCTTTTCGCGCGGCGGCATCACCTGGATTCCGCAGCAACTCTGGGGCCCCGTCGAAAAGCCGAACGGCCTCTGGACCATCTGCATCCACCCGAATACATCAAGCGATGAAGAGATCGAGAATCTCCGTGTCTTCCTTGGCCTTCACGCCGGGCAATTCTCCTCGGTTGATCGCCTCCTTGCCGAATTTCCACCTGTGACCCTGACTCCCGCGGAGCGCGTCTATGCCTCCGTCGCGCTCTGGCGCGTCAAAGCTTCGCGAGCACGCACCCGCTTGCCACGAGTTGGCCGCGGCTCAAGCAGCTCTGCGTAAAGCCTCTCCCACCTATCCAGCACACTCTCCATACTGAATCGCTCAATGACCGAATGCCGCGCCCTCTGCCCCATCGCGTACCGCTCGGCGAGCGGCATTCGCATCATTCTCGACACCACTGCGGCCAAGGCGTCGACGCCCTCGGCGCACGCCAGCCACCCGGTTTCGCCATTGATGACAACTTCACGCGTTCCGGCGACGGCCGTGGCGACGCAAGGCAGTCCGCATGCCCCAGCCTCGAGCAACACCATCGGCAGCCCTTCGTAGCGTGATGCCAGAACCAATCCATCCGCGGCCTGCATCCAGCGCCGCACGTCTTTCTGAAAGCCGATGAAATGCACTCGGTGTTCCAGGCCCAGCTGCGCTGCCAATTGCGTCAGTTCTCCGCGTAGCGGCCCTTCGCCGAGGATCACCAACCGCCCCAGCTGCGGCACAAAGGTCAGTGCCTTCAAAAGCGTCGGATAATCCTTGACCGCTTCCAGCCTGCCGACTGCCAGCCAGAGAAAGTCGTCGGTGAGCCCCATCGCATGCCGTACTTCAGCCCGCACTTCCGCATCCGGACGCCACTCGTCGATGTCAATTCCGTTGGGCAGCACGGTCAGATTTTTCTCGCTCACCATCCCTTTCCCGATGTGCGCATGCGCCGCCGCCCGGCTCACTGCGGTGACGCGATCGGGCCACCAGCGGCTGAGAGCGTAACCCAGTCGGCGTCCAGCCTTGCCAGTAAACGAGGTGTGCACGGTGTCGACCAGGACGCGCATCGGCGCCAGCGCGCGCGACCACCGCGCAAGCCAGGCGGCTTGCGGCAAATGCGCATGCACCACGTCGGGATGCTCCCGCCACAGCCAGCGACTCAAGCGGATCCACCCGCGTAAGTCGGCAAGACCCTTGCGCATCCCCAGGGTCACAAACTCGACGCCGCCAGCGTGCAATTCATCGCGCGCCGCTTTGCCTTCGCCAGAGAGCGCTACCACGGTTACGCGCCAGCCCCGGTGGCAAAGCCCCTTGGCTAACTGCATCGCCTGCCGCTCCGCACCCGCAATCCGGTCCAGGCTGGGAATCATGACTGCTGCATGGCTCATCTCAATCTCCCCAAGACGCTATCGATCAGCTCTTCATAGGCCTCAATGGCGCGCCCGAACGCGAATTCGTTCGCGGCCCACTGCTTCTCAATTGCAGATTCGGGTGCATGCATATCTCTGCGCACGCGGTGAAAATCCGCGGCGGTCGAGATCCATCTCACGGTAGGCTGGGTTCCGGCAACAGCCGGAGGAGCGAGATTGGCCAGCAGTCCCGCAAGCGGAAAACCAAAGCAAATAGCAAACAAGCCAACTCCAACTGCTGAGTTGATGCAATGAAAGAGTGGCCGCCGTGCGGAATCGATTCCGCATCCGCGACAATTTGTGTAAGCAAATGGCTGGGGGTAGCAGCGCATCTCAAGCGTCGGCTACGGTGGCAGCCGCCGCAAGGCAAAGCGCAGGCAGAACTATGGTTCGATCAAACTTGTTCTTGGCGAATCAGCTCGACGGCGGGACGATGCTCTATCTTATGTAAGCCAAAAACACAGCTGGCTGGCATGCCGGAAAGGATTCGTCTGAGCGTGTTCCCGTCTACAACGCAGAGCGCTTCTGAAGAAGTGGCTCCAAAGCTGGAAGGAGAATGTGTACTGCAAGCAGACATCTTTCCTGAACGATTGTCAATACTGAAATCTCACTTAGCGAGAATGAATCTTAATTTGCTTCTCGCTGCTCCGAGCGCAAAGTTGCCACGCGTGATCTAGACCACAGCGTCTGATTCTCGCGCGCCACAATCGTACCGGGAAGAAAAAATGCGTGATCGAACCTCTGCCCGGGGCGCAACGCGTGCAGCGCCGCAGTCAGCGCTTCGGCAAGACTTCGCGACGAGATTTCGCGTGCCGTCCATGCGCCTTGCCGGCCGCGCAGCAGATCGACGACCCCGCCCGATGCGGGCATGGCAACCAGGGGCAGACCAGCTGCTGCGGCTTCCAACAAGGCGTTTGGCATGCCGTCATAGCGCGACGACAAAACAAACAACGTGCAGCCCGGGAAATAGGTATAAGGTCGATCGATCCTCCCCAGAAACCGCACGGCACTTTCCAGGCCAAGGCGCGCGCGTAAGCCTTTCAACTCCGCCTCTTCGCGGCCGCCGCCTGCAATGACCAGGTCCGAACAAGGAAATTCCATGCGTACTTGAGTCAGCGCTTCGAGCAACAGATCGAAGCCCTTTTCCTTCGATAGCCTTCCCACGGCTAGCAGGTGCGGTCCCGGTCCGGCCCACAAACTCTCCCCATTTTGCGTTGCGCGAATTGCATCCAGATTCACGGGATTGGGCAATACGACGAGTCTTTCCGGACCGATCCGGAGCTCTCGCATCAAATCCTGCGCCATGGATCGCGACTGGCAAATGATCCGGTCAGCGCGCCGGTAGAGGATGCGATAAAGCAGCCGCGTGTAACGCGGCACGCCGCCCGCGCCCAAAGCCCACGAAACGGTTCCGTTCTGCCGCACGAGCACGGCAGTTTTCGCCGGAAAGAACTGCCGCAGTAACAAGACGAGAAAGCTGATCTCCGGAGCGCCCGTGAGAATCACGGCCGGCCGAAGCCGCCACACCAGCCGCAGCAACGGTATCGCTCCGTACCTGGCGCGCTTTGCGCTCAGAGCGTGTGCAGCTACCCAATGCGGTAATTCAATCGCCGCAGCATCGGCCGCCATTACCAGACCCAGATGAACCTCGTATTTGCGGCGCGACAAGCCGCTTGCCAGCAGCGTCATCACTTGTTCGGCGCCGCCTGCACCTAAGCGCGGGATGAGCAAGAGAATTCGTGTCCTGTCGCCCACAGCCGCTCCTGAAAGAAAACACATTGTGGAGGAATGAGCGAACCTTCTTTTGTGTCGTTCGTCACGGTCATCGAGGTCACCGAACCCTACACTCAGCATTTCTTCTTCCTCACGATCTGCTGAGGCGCGCAAACTCCTCATGCAGAATTCAGGTCCGGACTCGCTTCACCCGCCGCGCACGATTCTTGTCGGAGTCACACATCCGCAAACCTGCCTCATTCTTGGTGCGCGCCTTCGCGTTCTGTGCAAAGCTGGTTTTCGCGTCCTGCTGGTTTCGGGTCCTGGGGAATTGCTGGATGAAACCGCCGCGCGAGAGTGCGTTGAGCGCGTCGCCATTCCGATGCAGCGTGAGATTTCGCCGATCGAGGACTTGATCTCGCTTATGCGGCTTTGGCTGCTGATCGTGCGCCGCCGGCCCGATCTCGTCGAATTCAGCACGCCGAAGGCCGGGCTTCTCGGCTCATTCGCCGCGATGCTGTGTGGAGTGCCGCGGCGTGTGTATATGTTGCGCGGCCTGAAATGCGAGACGGCGACCGGCGTCAAACGCCGTTTACTCTTTGCCGCCGAATGGCTGGCTGCGGCGTGCGCGCACGTCGTACTTTGCAACAGCGCGAGCCTGCGTGCGCAGGCTCTGGCTCTCGGTATCGCCCCGGAGCGCAAATTGCGCTTACTGGGTGAGGGAAGCAGCAACGGCGTCGACATCGATCGCTTTTCGCCCGGACCGAGCGAGGTCCGCGACAAGCTTGGTATTCCGCATGAGGCAAAAGTCGTCGGTTTTGTCGGAAGGCTGACCTGCGACAAGGGTCTGCCCGATCTCTTGCAAGCCTTCGAAGCCATTCTGCATGCTGAGCCGGCCGCTCATCTTCTTCTCGTCGGGTGGTTC
>Ga0187855_10002667_pt1 | contig 13379 bp, 13 predicted proteins | sample June2016WEW_8_10_2_FD_132969 | JGI IMG/M metagenome (GOLD analysis project Ga0187855, IMG submission 132969) | Peatland microbial communities from SPRUCE experiment site at the Marcell Experimental Forest, Minnesota, USA - June2016WEW_8_10 | ecosystem: Environmental > Terrestrial > Soil >...
CATTTCTCACGTGTGGCTCGATGATGTGGCGCACGCGTTCGTGCGTGCCGTGTCGAGACTCGTCCCGGCACCCTTGCAGGCATGCGGACAGTCTGTCGAGGGCGGGCGCCGGCACGAGTGCCGGCGCGGCACGCAAGAGTGCGCGCGCCACGCCATGACCACGGATGTCTGTGAGAAATACGGGTTAAGGCTGTGCCCGTACGCCTGCGCCGAGAACTCCGCGATGCGCTGCAGGATATCGAGGTGGTGGGCGATCCTGTTCTGCTTCGCGCTTGCGAGTTGTGCCATCTATTAATCGAAAGGGGAAATACTGCTTGAACAAACGCACGGGTCGGGAAGTCTTGTTGGTGGAGTAAATTGAGATACAGGACTAAAACGTGCTGTCGCCACCAATCTGCGGCTGACTTGGGAATGACATCGAGTAGCCTTTCGAGCTTGAGCCGCGGCAGGCAGACGTCCCGTTGTTGGCCAGCAAACTCAGTCTTCGTTATCAGGAAGGTAGTCCTCTGGCTGATAGAGCCTTAAAACTGTTCCGGGGCCTGCCAATTTTCTCTTGGCGAACAACGGCATTAATTGCCATTGTCTCTAGGCAAAACGACGCGGGGCCAACCCGTTTTCATCGGTTCAACGACCCAACTTCCGCCCATTCATCCGGGCGAAGCTCTCCGGGATGAGTTCCTTGCCCCTCTTGCCATGTCCGGGCACGAGCTGGCGCTGGCGCTGCGCGTACCAGCCACACGCATCCATGACATCGTCAATGAGAAACGCGGCATTACCGCCGACACAGCCATGCGCCTGTCGCGGTATTTCGGAACCACGGCCAAGTTCTGGCTCAACCTGCAAGTCTCTTATGAGCTGGAGGTCGCCGAGGATCGATTTAGCAAGGCCGTCATGCGAGACGTGCTGCCCAGGACCGCCGCCTGAACCGCAGAATCAGTGGCGGCCCCCTTCCTGCGCTAAGGAATCGTCGCTTTCCGGATATAGTCCAGACGCGGGAAGTGATTGTCAAGGTAGACATTTCCCTGCCGCTCGATCTCGACTCCGTCCGGTCCGCTACCGCGCGGCGGAATGTCTCCGTAGCCGCCGTAGAGCCGCTCGAGCACGTCCATGCCGGAGACCACCCGCCCGAACGGAGCAAAGCCTTCGCGATCGAGGGACAGGTTGTCGCGCATGTTGACGAATACCTGCGTGGTGCGGCCGGCCGTCCCGGAGCTGGCGAACGTGAGCGTGCCTTTGCGGTTCTTTTGCTTGACCGGATCGTCGAGAATCCGCAGCGACGACCAAAGCTGCGCCACCTTCGGCTCGCCGTTGATTCCGAACTGTATGACGAAGCGTGGCACAACGCGATAGAACCGGTCGCCATCGTAATATCCGGCCTTGACGAGCTCGAAGAAACGATCGGCGCCGCGCGGGGCCCAGTCGCGCGTGACCTCAACGGCTACCGCGCCTTTGCTGGTGTCCAGGTTCACGCGGTAAATGTCCGGGGCGTGCGCGGGCTGCGCGGATTTGGCGGGCGCCGAGGACTTGGTCTCCGTTTGAGAGCACGCGCTCAGGAGCAGGCACCCGAAGGCCACGATGCTACGGCTTGAAGTCCATCGCATAGATCTCAGAAGTAACACAAATGGCGTCGTCACAACGCCGCACAACATGAGACAATCACCGGAAAAGGGCTTTCATGAACACATTCACAATTCCTTTGGCGATTACACTGTCTGGTGTTGCAGCCCTGGGCGCTGAACCCACCCTCAACAAGGAAGAGCGTGCACACATCGTCAAGCTCCTCCAGGATTCCCAAGCCGAGTTCCTGGGGCTGGTCTCAGACCTGACCGATGCGCAATGGACCTACCAGCCCGCGCCGGATCGCTGGTCCGTGGCCCAAACGGCCGAGCATATCGTGCTGGCCGAGGGCCTGCTGTTCTCCAAGATCGAGGAAGCGCTCGCCAACCCGCCCAACCCGGACTGGGAGGCGAAGACCCGCGGCAAGACGGAGTTCATCGAGAAGGTGATGCCGGATCGCAGCCACAAGGCGCAGGCGCCCGAACCGGTTCAGCCGCACGAGACGTGGACGCGCGAGGAAACCATCGCGCGCTACAAGGCGGGGCGCGCGAAGACGTTGAAGTTCATCGAAGAGACGGATCTGCCGATGAAAAACCACACGTCCGAACACCCGTTTCCGGTGTTTAACACGCTGAATGCCTACCAGTGGCTTCTCTACATTCCGCTGCACAACATGCGGCACGACCAGCAGATCGTCGAAGTAAAGGCCAGCGCCGGCTTCCCGCAGCCGTGAACGTCACAAACAAACCCGCACTACTTTGGATTCGATAGCAGTGCCCAGTTCCCGAAGCACAGGCTCCGGCAATCGCGACTGGGCCATTTCGAAGAGCTCGCTCTCCTCGCGGCGTATGTGCCGGCTGAGAAGCTCGCACAGTTGCTCCAGCAGCGCGGCCGATGGCGCGGCGCGCAACTGCGCGATCAGACACTCGAACTCGCGGTGTTGGGCGATGAGTTCGGCTAGCAGGGGCAGTTCCCCCAGGCTTTTCTGCACGGCCGGAAAGAGGATCTGCTCTTCGATCTCGAAGTGGTTGGCCAGCTCCAGTTCGTAGCGGTCTATGGCGCGTTGCGCGAGCTTCGCGACGTTCGCCGCCGAGGCATCTTCGCATAGCGAGCGGCGGGTGAGCACGCACAGCGCCAGCCCGTTATGGTGCTGTTGCGAGAGCGGAATCAAGCTGGGATCGCGCAGCATATTCCTGCCTGTTACTATAGCGGAAATGAACTGGAACGATGCCGCCGAAGACCTGCTGCAGCAAGTACTGGCGCAAACGCCGCGCCCACTGCGTGAGTCGGCCGAAACGCAGCTTCGCGAAGCCGCCGAGCGCTCCGCGGAGGACGAAGGCAAGAACCGGGTCGGCGTGGAGACGGTCATCGCCGCCTGGATCGCCACCACGCCCGAGGCGATTCGGCCCGACTTGCCGCGCCAGATGGAGCGGTTCGGGCTGGACCCGTCGGAGTACGCGCATTTGCTGTAGCGGAAGCGAAGCGACCCGGGGCTGCAGCGAGGCCATTTCGCTCGTAGATGCCCGATTTTTGCGCCGGCTCATCGAGCGTGCGCGTGGTGCGGTATATTTCGGCGGTGGATAACCGTGGGACAGCCACGGTGATATCGAGACCCACCGCAAGCTAGCGGCCCAGCCGGACCCGGCCACGGGGGTGAGGGCTCGTCAAAGTGCACAACGGCGGGAACCACAACAGCGTCAGCTTGTCTTACGGTGGTGCCAGGCGATGGTGTGAAGGGTGGCTTCGTTTTCCGGCGCGACTGACGATTTCGGATTCAAGTTGATAGGCTCGACCACACCGAACTGACTGCCATACCGCGGACGCGACTTCCGCCTGATCCCGCAGGTCCACGCCAATTCACCCCATAGAGCTTTCTTGAAAAAGGCCAAAACATGAATAGCCGCCGATGAACACCGATGAACGCGGATTGAGAACAACTGGATTATCGGCATTGATAAGCGGCCCAAGGTAGTTTCTGGAGCTTTTCGGCGTCCTTCATAGTGTGAAAATAGAGAGATGAGGATTGGAATTTGCGTGCTTATAGCCTTGGCTGCCGCGATGACGGCGGCGCCGGAACCGAAGCCGGAAGAGATCGCGCGGAGCGTGATGCAGGCTATGGGCGGCCAGGAAGCCTGGGCGCGGGCGCGTTTTATCCGCTTCGATTTCATCGTGAAGATCGGCGGGCAGGAGTCGATCACCCGCTCGCATCTATGGGAGAAGCAGACCGGCCGCTGCCGCCTGGAAGACAAGGCCGGGAATGGGGCGCCGGCCGTGGTGCTCTTCAATACCGGGAACCAGCAGGGCACGGCATATGTATCGGGGAAGAAACTGGAAGGCGAGGCTGCGACGGCAGCGCTGAAGGGCTCCCAAAGGACTTTTCTCTACGACCTGTACTGGCTGGCCATGCCGTGGATGTGGCTGGATCCGGGCGTGCATTTGAAGTACCTGGGTCGGAAGACTCTGAGCGGGAGCGAGTTCGACGTGGTGGAACTGACTTTTGACGAGGGAGGACCCCGATCGGGTGACCGCTACGACGCGTACGTCTCTCCGAAATCGCACCTGATGGAGCATTGGGAGTACATCGCCAAGAGTGGAGAACGGAGCGCGTGGGACTGGCAATATACGACAACCGGCGGTATCAAGCTGGCGAGCGATCACACCAACAACGAGAAACGCGCCTCGATCGGCATGGGCGACGTGCGGGTGCTGGACAAGGTTGACGATGCGTTCCTAACGGACCCGGGGCGCAGGCTTGTGCAGTTAGGAAAATAGCCTTGTCGGCGGAATCTGTGGGTTCCGGCGGCAGGTCGGCGAGAGAATGCCGTGAGAAACCTGCGGAACTTGCGGCAGGTTGATTCGAACGATCTCTGCTGTTCCTCTGAGTCAGAGTGATAGAGCAATGGGCCTCCGTCCTCGACCAAATCAGCGAGAAACTTCTCCACTGGCACCTTTCTCATCCAAGGCGTTTCGTTGAGATCAATGATCTCGCCACCTAACACATGAAGCGTCGGCGGCGTCGCTCCGCAAGGATTGCACGGCCGCGCATCCCCTGTCGTGCGTATGCAGTTGCGAGGGCCGAGCAGGGGCGGCGCGTAGAGACGGGGGGGTTTAGCCATAGCGCGACTCCCGGCCAGGGTTTTGAGAAATGCCCAGAAGGCTGCTTAGGGGAGGGAAATTATCGTTTGAATCGCTGAGGTGAGTTCGAAACGTGTCCAGACTGGGGAGCCATACTTCTCCACGACCAACTCTCGGACTTTCGGGTTGACGCCCCGCCACTGTGAACTCGCGGGAAATGGCCAATGCCGCGCGAAATCGGTTCTCTCGGAGTTCGCCGAGTGTCCGTCCGTTGGACCGAGCGCAGGCCTTTCGGGCGCGTGTCTCACAGTCTGCAGTGAGGGTGCGCGTTCGGTTAACTGGCGGTTCCGCCCCAAAATGGCGCCATTACCGTACTGGATGCGAGCTCTTATCCTACAGTCGACTGTCTGAGGATTTTCGTTCTTTGACTCCGCACCACGGGCAGAATTGCAGTTGGATATCAGTCAATGCCCACCTGGCGCCACCGACCACGGCGGCAGCGGTAACCCTGGCTCGATCAGGCTCAAGAAATCGATCGGACAGTCTGTTCCACTGGTGGCAAGGGATCGGCCTCATTCGGTTCTTACGGACGTTTTACTAGTCGGTTCTCAACGCCTGCATCGGTTCAATGGCTGCGGCACGCACGGCTGGTATGTATGCTGCTAGCAAACCGGTCGATGCCATGCCCAAGCTGATCCAGCCTAGGACGAATGGATCGCGAGGCCCGACGCCATAGAGCATCCTGGCTATGAGCGGACCCGCGGTGAGCACGGCGCCTGCCCCGATTGCGATGCCGGAGCCAATCAGAACAGCCGCATCGCGAAGAATCATGCGCAAAACTACGGCGCGGTGGGCGCCGAGCGCCATGCGTAGCCCTATCTCGCGCGTGCGACGAGCAACGGAGTAGGACATGACTCCGTAGAGCCCGAGCACTGTGAGAACAAGCGCTAGTCCTGCAAACGACGAGAGCAGCGTCATGGCAAAGCGGGGAGCGGCAAGCTGAAACGAGAGCAATTCCTGCATGGTTCGCACTTCGGTAACGGGTATGTTCGGGTCCATCGATGCGACGAGCTGGCGCATAGTGGGTTCAAGGCTGACCGGGTTGATCGAAGTCCGCACAACCGTGTAGAGACAGCACCACGTAGGGAGTTGGCTCGCGGGCAAATACATAACTGGCTGCATATCCCGCTGGGTGACCGAATGTCGGACATTCCCGACAACGCCCACGATCTGGCGCGAAACGGGCCGACTCGTCCTTGGCGTGATTTCTTTGCCAACCGCGTCCTGACCGGGGAAGAACCTTTCTGCGAAGTCCCGATTGACAATAATCGCCTGCGGAGAATCGATTGTGTCCGTTTCGGAGAAGTCCCGGCCCTCCAAAAAAGGGATCTGCATTGTACGAAAAAAAGCGGGAGAGATCGCTGTAGCCTCGGTTACGGGGCGCGTGCCTTCGACGGGCAGCCTTCCCCTGCTATCGAATTCGAGGCTGAACATGTCCTCCGTCATGGGTAGAAGCATGGTGCCCCCCGCCGATCGCACGCCTGGTAGAGCGCGGAGGCGCTCGAAGTAGCGGCGATAGAACGTAGGCCTCGAGTGTGCATAGGCCAAGTCGGGTGTTTCAAAGGTGAAGGTGAGCACATTCGTGGGATTGAAGCCCTTGTCAGTATGCGTCAGCGTGAGGTAGCTGGATATGAGTAGCGCAGCGCTGGTGGTGAGAAGGATGCCGAATGCGACCTGCAGGACAATCACAGTTTTACGTAGCAGATCGCGGCCCACCAAGTTTCCGCGGCTTCCCTGCTGGAGGATGCGGGCCAGATCCGGCCGGGATGCGGTCACGGCTGGCAAGAGGCCAAAGATGAGAGCGGAAAGCAATGAGGCGAAAAGCGCGAACCCTAGCACGCGGAGATCGATCCCCGCATCGCGGGCGCGTGGAACGCTATCGCCAAGGAGGTTAAGGACGGCTGGCGTGGCGATGTACGCGAGTGCGCAGCCGACGGCGGCGCCCAGAACGGCGAGGACGAGGCTTTCGGAGAACAACTGGAGGACGATTTCGCCCCGACCGGCTCCCAAAGCGACGCGGACGGCAATCTCCCGTTGACGATCGCGCACGCGGGCGAGCTGAAGATTAGCAATGTTGCCACAAGCCACGAGCAACACGAGCACGACGCTGGCTAGGACTACAAGGAGCAGTTCGCGCCTATCGCCAAGCACAGCCTCCAATTCGGATTTGACGATGGCGGAGCTGTACCGGGTATTCGTGTCCGGATATGCCTGGGCCAGCTGCGCGGCATTGAATTTGATGTCCTGGTTGGCCTGCGCAATGGATACGCCATCTAGCAGACGTCCTATCGCATCGATTCCCCTCGAGCCGCGTTTGGCGAGGAAGCTCTCGTCGACAGCGAGGCTGGTCCAGAAGGCCGTACGCGGGCTGTTGACGGGAAAACGGAATGACGAGGGCATGACGCCAATGACCCTGAACTGTCGACCGCTGAGATCAATATAATGGCCAATTATGGATTTGTCGGTGTTGAATTGAGAAACCCAGAGCGCATGGCTGATAAGAACGACTCGGGTTCCGACCTTCTCTTCATCGGCGACAAAGCCGCGGCCCAACTCGGGACGTACCCCCAGCATGGGCAAAAGATCCCAGGAAACGGACATACCCAAGAGATGCTCGGGCCGCTGGGCCCCGGTGAGTGTGTACTCCTCGCTGGTGAACGATACGAGGTGGCTGAAGCTGTGGCTCCGCTGGCGCAAGTCAAAAAAGTTAGGATACGATAGGCTGTTGGTCAGAGTCCGCTTCTCGTCGTAGGAGTAAACCTGGACCAGCCGCTGCGGTTCAAAATAAGGTAACGGCCGTAGCATGACCGCGTCTACCACGCTGAAGACGGCGCTGTTGGCGCCAATTCCGAGCGCAAGGACCACCACCGTTGTGAGTGCAAAGCCAGGCGACTGGATCAGTTTGCGAATTGCGTAACGTAACATCACCCCCCCATATTTCTCGGTGGGCTTCCCGCGCTAATACTCGAAGGGACCTTGCCATCGAACGCGGCTGACGCGCCGCGTCGTTACCAGCAGGACCGGAACGAACCGGCGTTCAATACGATCCACTCCAAACCGCCTCCCCAGCCGCCTGCTTCGAGATCAGCCCGTGCGACCGGCTTTTTACGCAGCGACATCAAAGATCGTGGGGTCGCGAGCGAAGGTTCTTTTCGGAAAAGCAGATTGAGCCCAAGTTCGATTGTACCGTTACCCGTGCCCACAGTCGTCATCAGCGATTAACTCTGGAAGTAGGGAAGACACGGCCGGCGTGGTGCGGTTTATGGTAGAGCTTTTCGCCACCGTTCGCCTGCGTGTCATGGAACTCATCACGATTTTAAACCGCTGCCATCGCTTCCGGGGATTTGTTTTATCACCACGCCCGGTTCAGCCTGGACCATAAGAGGATCGAAGTTTCCGTGCGGCCCCGCAAGGGCTCCGCCGCGATTTGTTCGCGCTGCCGTCGGCCGGCCTCCGGATACGATCGACTCGCTGAACGGAGTTTCGAGTTCATTCCTTTCTGGGGTTTTCTGGTGTTTCTGCTGTATGCCATGCGGCGCGTCGAATGCCGCCGTTGCGAAGCGGTCGTCGTCGCGGAGGTCCCATGGGGGGACGGCAAACGTACCCTCACCAAGGCGTACATGCCCGGGCTTACCTTCTGAAGGAAGCATTTCAACAACTCTGGGATTACAACTCCCCTGCCTGGGCGGGAAAGTTCCTGGATGAATGGTGCCGCCAGGTCATGCGGTCCCGCATCGAACCCATGAAGAAAATCGCTCGTTCATTGCGTCAACATCGCCAGTTGATCCTTCTGGGCTCAAAAACAACTCTCCAGCGGCGTGGTCGAAGGTCTAAATAACAAAGCCAAAGTCACTATGAGAAAATCCTACGGCTTCCGCACCTTCCGTGCGCTCGAACTGGCCCTCTATCACTCACTTGGCAAACTTCCAGAGCCCCGATTCAACCCCGATTTCTTCTGACGAACCGGAAAATAGGGCACGGCCACCACCCGACGCGCGTTGCCCGGCAAGCCCGGCTCAAGGCGCCAGGCGCCAGTATCACCGCCAGCCGGGCGAAGTTCCCGGCCGTGACCGGAGAAGCGCCCCAAGAGTGCGCCTCTCAAAAGGGCGCCCGCGGGAGAGCGCAGCGCCCTTTCTGATTTCACAATCCCACGCGGCCCTTCCGCCCGGCGGGGCGAAACCCGGAACTCATTGAAACAAAAGGTGAAAGAATTTGGTTCGCGTGGTCACTGGCTCAAGCGCCGTTTGGTTATCTAACGTATTCCCAGATCGATCTACAACGTTCAAGGGGACTTCGGCATTGATCTGGTCCGAGAGCCCAAGCACAGCCAGGTGGTGCACCGTCGAGGACTAACACGGTTAATATCACGTCGCGCGATTCGGAAGCAGGGTCGAACAGCCAGTTGTCCGCCAGGTCGCGCCAACGATGGATACTACGGAAGACCGCTCGCTGACGCGCGCGGCTCCGATCAGAGCCACGAACGTGACTGGTCTTCCAGCCCCACGAAATCATATTTGTGCAAATGGTGTACTTAGTCACCGGTATTCGCTACGCCCCCTGTTTACCGCGTGAATCTTGCGTTCGGTGTACCTGTTAACACTAGATAACAACCTTTTGACACGGGATAACAACTCTCAGGAGATCTCCCGGCTATCTGGGTAGCGTGGCAAACATCAGGCGAAGCTTTTCCTGCCCGGGATGCTGTCGCGAGAACAAACAACAGGTAACAGCATTGCCTGTTAACGGTAACTATCTATTGAGAATATTGCTTCACCACCCGAACGCAGTAATTCTAATTAATAGCAGGTCGCCTTGTGGCGCACTGGCTGGAAAGAAGATATATGAAATCGATCTATTACCCTTTTACTCGGGTTGCTTTCGCCCTCCTCCTCGCGGTTCTGTGTGTAGGCGGTGCGTCGATTTGTTGCGGTCAAGCGCCGCCGGTGCCCAGCGAATATCAGGATCTCTATACTACGCTCAGCGGCGACATCAGCGACTTCAATACGGCAATCAGCGGCGTTTGGACTGGATCCACATATCCGGTTCTCTATACGGGAGAGTTGACGAATGCCAACTCCAATAACACGGGGTTGCTCACCTCCAATGGCATGCAATCGGTGCAGAACGACCTAAACTTCCTAAAGGCTTTAGGAGTTCAAGCAGTTGCCGTAGAAGTCAGTTTTCCCGCGTTGTACGAGCCGTTTTATTCCAGCCAGACAGAATATCAGCAATACGTCACTTATTATGCGCAAGTGGCCGCGGCGGTCCGGGCGATGGGCTTCAAACTGATCGTCGAAAGCCAGAGCATGATGCCCAGCGGTATCGCATCGGGGTGGGGCCCGCAGTTGACGACGTTTTACCCCACTCTGAACTGGACGCAATATCAGGCGGCCCGCGCACAGGCCGCGCAAGTGGTGGCGCAAACGATGCAGCCGGATTACTTCGTACTTCAGGAAGAGCCCGACACCGAGGCCACGCAATCCGGGCAAACCAACGTTGACACCGTCGCCGGATCCATAAGCATGTTGGACCAGACCGCCAGCAGCGTACTTGCGGCGGGGGTGCCGAACATGAAAATAGGCGCCGGGCTGGGCTCGTGGCTCAGCGGGTTTCAAGGGTTTATCCTCGGCTTCACCGGCCAGCAGTGTTCGTCCACACAGCCTTGTGTGACCGTCCCGCTGGACTTCATCGACATGCACATCTATCCGATCAATGAGTTAGGATCGCCCTCCAACAGTAACTTTTGGCAAAATGCCTTGACCATCGTCAGCATGGCCCAAGCGGCGGGCAAGCCGGTGACGGTGTCGCAGACGTGGCTGCGGAAGGTCCGGAACAGTGAATGGGGTGTGCTGGACGGGGATACTCAGGAGTCGCGTGAGGTGTTCAGCTTTTGGGAGCCGCTGGATTCTGCTTTCCTGCAGACAATCGTGAACCTGGCTAATTACTCCCAGATGCTTTTCATGAATCCGTGGGACACACCGGAGTTCTCGAGCTACCTGACTTACGCGTCCAGCGACGACAGCATGTCCCCCGACCAGCTATACACCGGCGAAACTACGGCAGCGTCTACGACACTGCTGCAAGGCATCTATAGCCCCACCGGGATGGCCTATTACAGCGCGATCGTCTCTCCTCCGGATACGGTTCCACCATCGACGCCCACTAATCTGGTAGCCACGGCGGCGAGTCCGACCCTCGTGAACCTGAGCTGGAATGCCTCCACGGATAACGTGGGTGTAGCGGGGTACAATATAGTGCGCAATGGCGTACAAATCGCGACGAGTGCGCTGACAACTTTCCAGGACACAGGGACTGCCGGATACACGACCTACACCTACCAGATTCAGGCTTACGATTTGGCTCCCAACGTCTCGCAACCGGCCAGCGTTACCGTAAAGACGCCGTCTTCCTCGGCTCCGGATCCGCCTGCCAACGTGGCGGGAACCACAATCTCCGCCCAGCAGATCAACCTGAGCTGGTCGGCTCCCACCAGCGGAGTGATCCCGACGAGCTATCTGGTCTTCCGCGGGACCTCTTTCGCGAATATGACCCAAATTCAAACGCTGGGTGGCTCTTCGATTTCCTACAATAACTACAGTCTGGCGGCGGGGACTACGTATTATTACGGCGTAGAGGGCGTGACGAACGGGCTGAGCTCCGGGATGTCGCTCATCGTTGTCGGCACCTTTGCGCTACCGACCGCGCCAGGCAACCTGGTGGCGACTGTCAACTCAGGCAAGCAGATCACATTGACCTGGTCGGCTTCGACCGGCAGCCTGCCGATCAGCAGCTACAAGGTCTTCCGGGGAACGTCGCCCTCCAGCCTGAGCCAGTTGGCCCAGACGACCAAGACCTCCTATGTCGATACCACCGTGATCGCGGGGACGACATACTATTACGCAGTAGAGGCGGTCGACTCGAAAGGGGACGTCTCGCCGATTTCCGGGACGGTGGCGGTGACTCCGCCTGGGCCACCCTCTGCGCCCACGAATGTGACGACGACAGCGTCGTCGGCCAAGTTGGTTAAAGTGGCGTGGTCCGCCGCCGCAAGTAACGGCCTGGCGGTCGCCAACTACCACGTCTACCGGGGCACTTCATCTTCCAGCCTGAGCCAGTTGGCCATCACCACCAGTACTACTTATTCGGACACTACTGTGAAGGCGGGGACGCTCTACTACTATGGCGTCGAAGCAACAGACACGGGCGGAGATGTTTCGCCGATGTCTGCACTGGCGTCAATCACTACGCCATCGATGCCCTCGGCGCCAACCGGCGTGACGGCGACCCCGGTCTCCAGCAAGCAGATCAGCCTGACCTGGACCGCTTCCGTAAGCGGCGGCCTGCCGATCTCCAGTTACCACATTATGCGGGGTACTTCGCCATCCGCCTTGAGTCAAGTTGGAACCTCGGCCAGTACTTCGTATAAGGACAGTACGGTGACGGCGACGACGACCTACTACTATGCGGTATATGCGGTCGACTCGGGCGGAGACGATTCTGCGACGTCGGCGCCCGTCTCGGTAACCGCTCCGGCGCCACCCGCGGCTCCCACTAATGTAGCTGGCGCGGCGATCACCCATAGGCAGATCAGCGTAACGTGGAGCGCCTCGGCAAGCGGGGGCCTGCCCATCGCCACTTACCACGTCTACCGCGGAAGCTCGTCTTCCAATCTGGCCGTTGTTAGCGCAATAACCGCGCCAACGACGTCTTTCACCGACAACAGCGTATCGCCCAACACAACCTATTACTATGCGGTACAAGCGATTGATTCAGGAAACGATACTTCCGTGACCTCGGCTATCGTGGCAGTCACCACGCCGAACTAAACGGCGCCGGCTTACCTCGCAGCCTGTGGCAGACGCACTCGCGGACCCAGCCCCGTGCCGGGTCCCCTGGGCGTCCTGTCAGCCAGCGCTGTCTGGAACGCGCAGCTACGCCCGTACCGACGCGATCTACGGGTTCCGCGCGTCCATGGTGATCGGGCAAATCTACTCCGGAGCCACAGTCTCCTACAAATCCCTACAGGCTGCTCTGCTTGCGATCTTCGGCCACGATAGCATGCCCCGTATTAGCTCATTCGCTCGAGTGCGTATCGCCGCCGCCCACACGCAAAAGATCGATGAGGCGTTGAAGGGCGCACCGCGAACTTGCCCGACGGAGACGACGCACGCCACATAAATAGCGCCCTGGTGTATACTGGACGGCGAATCGGGAAGCAGAGTGTGCGTCCCGCATCGGAGATATTACATGCGACGATTTTGCCTGGTATTCGCGGCAGGGATTGGGATGTTGTCCTCGATCGGATTCGCCCAGGAGACGGCCGCCGGACCTTACAAGGTGCTGAAGACGGCAAAGGTGGGCGGGGCAGGCGGTTATGACTACGTCTATGCAGACGATGCCGGTCGCCGGCTGTACACTCCGCGCCCGGGCAGTAGTGCTGCCCGGATCTCGGTTTTCAATTTAGACACGCTGGAGCCGGTTGGCGAAATCCCCAATGCGAACGCGCGAGGGGTAGCTGTCGATCCGAAGTCCAATCACGGATTCGGAAGCAGCAAGCCGGTTGTAATGTGGGATACCAAAACGCTTGCGACGATTAAGACTATCGATGTGGAGGGCGGTCCGGACGGCATCCTATTCGACCCGTTTAACGAGCGGGTTTACGTTTTCAGCCACAGGGCGCCCAACGC
>Ga0187855_10002669_pt1 | contig 13371 bp, 19 predicted proteins | sample June2016WEW_8_10_2_FD_132969 | JGI IMG/M metagenome (GOLD analysis project Ga0187855, IMG submission 132969) | Peatland microbial communities from SPRUCE experiment site at the Marcell Experimental Forest, Minnesota, USA - June2016WEW_8_10 | ecosystem: Environmental > Terrestrial > Soil >...
GAAAGCAAAATCATTCCATCCCGGTGAAAATCGGGATCCAGGTTTTTTCTGATGCTGCGCGCGTAAAACTAAATCTTTGTTTTCAGCATTAAAAATGCCGGAATTTGCTCAAATCCCAGTTTATCCCAGAATCCCTTGCTGGTATCGGTGACGGTAACGCTGACCGTCGGCGCGCCTCTGGTTTTCAATTCTTTTATCGCGGCTTTCACCATTTTCGTACCGATGCCCCGGTTTTGATATTCCGGATGCACGGAAAGCAGGTGAATCATTGCCCGCGCGCCGTCATAGGTTGCGCGGATGCAGCCGACGGCTCTTTCGTTATCTGTGGCTGTCAGGAAAACCGCGGCGTGGCACTGTGCCACTCTTAACATCGCTTCCGGACCGTCGACGTTCGGATAGCTGTATTGCTGGTTCACTTTTAGTATTTCAACAAGATAATCGCCATCTTTGGGTTCAAAAGGTTTTATTAAAATAACCATGAAAAATTCATCCTAATGTCTTTGTATGAAGGGAGTAATCGTGTAGTCTCCCTCCCTCGCAAAGGAGGGGCTAAGGGAGAATTATCTAACCGCTTGTCGAAAAAAAACGGGGAAATGCGAACAGCCAAACACAAAAACGCCGCCTTGCTTAAATCATATTTCGGCGGGAACGCCGTTTTTCGGCGACTTTAAGACGGGCAATTGAGCGGCGCAGCGCGGCTTCGGCATTAGCGGCGTCGGTTTCCGCGGTGCGGTTGGTCAGTTTTTCCTCGGCGCGCTTTTTGGCGGCCTCGGCGCGGGCTATATCAATCTCATCGGCGCGTTCGGCGGCGTCAGCCAGGATGGTGATCCGGTCGGGGGTCACTTCCAGGAACCCGCCGGATACCGCCAGCGAATATTCCTCCGTGCCTTTGCGTACCAGTACTTCGCCCGGCTTAATCATCGTCATGATGGGTTCGTGGTGCGGTAGTATGCCCATGTCACCTTCAACCCCCGGCACCATCACGATATCCGCGTCCTGAGAAAAAACCAGCCGTTCCGCGGTTACGATGTCCACCCGGATACTCATTATTCCGTTGCCCCCATCTTCGCCGCCTCGGCGACAACATCATCAATCGTGCCCTGCATAAAGAACGCCTGCTCCGGCAGGGCGTCGTGTTTACCTTCCAGGATTTCTTTAAAACCGCGCACGGTTTCTTCCCGCGCCACGTAGCGTCCGGCGCGGCCGGTGTAGGCTTCCGCCACGAACATCGGCTGGGAAAGGAAACGCTGGATTTTTCGCGCCCGGGCGACGGTCACTTTATCTTCTTCGCTCAATTCCTCGATGCCGAGGATGGCAATCACGTCCTGTAAATCTTTGTACCGCTGCAGCACTCTTTGCACCTGCAGCGCGACATTATAGTGTTCCTGCCCGACAATCGCCGGGTCGAGGACACGGGAAGTAGAGGTCAGCGGGTCGACGGCCGGGTACAAACCCTGCTCGGCGATGGACCGTTCCAGCGCGATGACGGCGTCGAGGTGGCCGAAGCTGGTGACCACGCCGGGGTCGGTATAATCGTCGGCCGGCACGTAAATTGCCTGGAAGGAAGTGATGGAACCTTTCTTGGTTGAGGTGATGCGTTCCTGCAGTTCGCCCATTTCTGTGGCCAGCGTCGGCTGGTAGCCCACGGCGGAAGGCATGCGGCCCAGCAGCGCCGAGACTTCCATCCCGGCCAGGGTATAGCGGTAAATATTATCGATGAACAGCAGCACGTCCTGCCCTTCTTCGTCGCGGAAAAATTCGGCCATGGTCAGACCGGTCAACCCGATGCGGAAACGCACGGCCGGCGGTTCGTTCATCTGGCCGAAGACCATCACGGTCTTGTCGATGACGCCGGAGGCTTTCATTTCGTTCCAGAGGTCGTTGCCTTCGCGGGAACGTTCACCGACGCCGGCAAATACGGAAAAGCCGCCGTGTTCGGTGGCGATGTTGCGGATGAGTTCCTGGATGACGACGGTTTTACCGACACCGGCGCCGCCGTATGCGCCGACCTTGCCGCCTTTGGAGAACGGCGCTACCAGGTCAATGACTTTCAGTCCGGTTTCCAGCAGCTGCGGGGTGGTTTCCTGCTCCACAAACGAAGGCGGCGCCCGGTGAATCGACCAGGTATCGGTCGCTTTCACTGCGCCGGCGTTATCAATGGCCGTGCCGGTGACGTCGAACAGCCGGCCCAGGCAGCCGCGCCCGACCGGAACCTTAATCGGTAAACCGGTATCAATGACTTCGGTGCCGCGCGCCAGGCCTTCCGTCGGGGCTAAAGAAAGGCAGCGGACCCAGTTGTTGCCCATATGGTCCTGTACTTCCAGGATTAATTTGCCGCCGGCGGTATTGATTTCCAATGCGTTAAACATCCTCGGCAATTCATCCGGCGGAAATTCCACGTCGATGACCGTGCCGATGATTTGAACTATTTTTCCTTTAGCCATAAAAACCTCCGTCTTCCCTCAAACCCCTTAATTCCCCGATAAAGCCGCCGCGCCGCCGCTGATATCCAGCAGCTCCGTCGTAATCGCTTCCTGACGCGCCTTGTTGTACATCAGAGTGAAATCCTGAATCAATTCGCCCGCGTTGTCTGTGGCGCTGCGCATCGCGACCATCCGGGCCGATTGCTCGCTGGCAATTGATTCCAGAATGGCGTGGTATATTTCCATTTCGACAAACCGCGGCAGCAAAGCGCCCAGCACTTCTTCCGGTGTCGGCTCGTAGTCAAAATCGCCGCTCCTGGCCTGGGCCACCGCCGGCGGTTCGATGGGCAGTAACCTCTCGATGACCGGAGTCTGCACCATGGTGGAAACGAATTTGGTATAAGCGACGTAGACTTCATCCACCAACCCGTTGGTGTAATCGTCGATGATAATGCGTGAAATTGCCAGCGTGTCCAGCAGGGTAGGGCGGTCGCCCAGTCCGGTGAATTCCGCACGCGTTTCCCTTCCGTACCGCCGCATGAAATCGATGCCTTTCCGACCGACATTGACGATGGTTACCGGCGCTTTTTGGTTGATAATAAAGCTGCCGGTCTTCCGGTTCAGGTTGGTGATTAAACCGCCGCATAAACCCCGGTCCGGGGAAATATGCACGACAGCGATTTTTTTGACTTCACGCCGCTGTAGCAAGGGGTGTAATTCGCCGGTTTGCGGTATCACCGCCAGATCGCGGATGACCTGCCGGATTTTCTGGTCGTAAGGCCGCCCCGCCGTGCCCGCATCCTGGGCGCGCCGCATTTTGGAGGTGGCAATCATCTCCATAGCCCGTGTGATTTTGGCGATGCTTTGCACACCGCGGATTCTTCGGCGAATTAAACGTATGTTTGCCATTATCCAACATCTTCAAAAGGAGCTTTGTCTGCGGCTCCCGTATTCGTTATTTAAAACCCTGTTTGAATTCCTGAACGGCGCCTTTGAGCGCTTCCGATGTAGCCGTGCTCAGGTCTTTTTCTCGGGCGATGGCGTTGACGATTTCAGGATGCCCGGCGTCCATGAATTTGTACAAACCGGTTTCGAATTCGCGCATTTTCGCCAGCGGCACGTCATCCAGCAGGCCGTTAATCGCGGCGTAAAGGATGATGACCTGTTTTTCCATCGCCACCGGCTGATAGAGCGGCTGCTTTAAAATTTCCGTGATGCGCTGTCCGCGTTCCAGTTGGGCGCGCGTGGCTTTATCCAGTTCAGTGGTGCCGAACTGGGCGAAGGCTGCCAGTTCGCGGTACTGCGCCAGTTCCAGTTTTAACCGGCCGGCTACTTTGCGCATCGCTTTGGTCTGCGCCGTGGAACCGACGCGGGACACGGACAAACCGACGTTTAACGCCGGCCGTACGCCGGAGTTGAACAAATCTGACTCCATATACATTTGTCCATCGGTGATGGAAATAACGTTGGTCGGGATATAAGCGGAAAGGTCGCCGGCCTGGGTTTCGATAACGGGCAACGCTGTCAGCGAACCGCCGCCGGATTCATCGTTCAGCCTGGCGGCTCTTTCCAGCAGACGGCTGTGCAGGTAAAAAACATCGCCCGGATAGGCTTCGCGGCCCGGCGGGCGGCGTAATAACAGGGAAATCTGCCTATAGGCCCAGGCATGTTTAGAAAGGTCGTCATAAACCACTAAGGCGTCTTTGCCGTGTTCCATGAAATCTTCGCCCATGGCGCAGCCGGCATAAGGCGCCAAATATTGCAAAGCGGCCGAATCGGCGGCGTTAGCCGCTACGACGATGGTGTGAGCCATCGCGCCGTAGGATTCCAGCGTCGCCACCACGCGGGCTACTTTGGAGGTCTTCTGCCCGATGGCGACGTAGATACAAATTAAATCGCCGCCTTTCTGGTTAATGATGGCGTCTAGGGCAATCGCGGTTTTACCGGTGGAACGGTCGCCGATAATCAATTCGCGCTGGCCGCGGCCTAGCGGAATCAGGCTGTCGATGGCTTTAATCCCTGTTTGCACCGGAGTATTCACGGATTTACGTTTGGTAACGTCCGGCGCGATTCTTTCCAGCGGCAGGGTTTTATCCGTTTTAACCGGGCCTTTGCCGTCCAGCGGGCGCCCCAGCGGGTCCACCACGCGCCCGATTAAGGCTTCGCCGACGGGCACTTCGGCAATCCTGCCGGTGCAGCGCACTTCGTCGCCTTCTTTAATGCCGGCGTAATCCCCGAGGATGATGGCCGCCACGCTGTCTTCTTCCAGGTTCATGGCGATGCCGATGACTTCGTTCGGGAACTGTAAAAGTTCGTTGTATTTCGCGGAGGCTAAACCATTGATTCTGGCAATGCCGTCGCCGATTTCTGCCACGACCCCGACGTCATACATCGCCAGGGAAGTGCCGAATTTATTGATTTCCCGCTTAATCGCGGAAGCGATATCCTGTCCTCGCGTTGCCATCTACACTGTACCTCCCCCGTTAGTGCCTGAGAAACTACTGCGCAACCCCACCCAAATCCTTGCGGAGCGCCGCCAGTTTGCTGCGGAGGCTCCCGTCAATCAGTTTATCGCCCACGCGGATAATAATCCCGCCGATAATCGCCGGGTCAACTTTCGGCCGCAGTTGTACCGGTTTACCGACGATTTCCGTGATGCGCTGGGCGATTTTCAGCTTGTCGGCGTCGTCCAGCGGAATCGCAGTGGTGATTTCGGCAATTTCCGTACCTTCAATCCCGCGGTAGTTATCTACTAAAGCCTGGTATTCTTCCGCGATATCGTCAATTGCCGCTACCTTGCCTTTGGTGGCCAGCAGCAGCACCAGTTTTATTACCAGCGGATTGATCTCGCCGAGGCGCTGCGCCAGCGTTTTGGATTTCTCTTCTCCGGTGATTTTAGGATTGGCAATCAGCGCCGCCAGGGCGCTGTCTTTCAGCAGCGTCGCGACCTTCCGCAGGTCCGTTTGCCACCGGTTCAAATCTTTTTCCTGCAGCGCCATTCGGAATATTGCCTGCGAATAGCGTCTGGCGTATGTGTTAACGGTCATTTTGTCTTCCCGTGATGTTAATTCTTCTTCAGGTTGGCGCTTTCATCCAGCACCTGGTCGATGATTTGCCGGTGCGCTTCTTTATCCAGCGATTTGCCGATGACTTTTTCCGCCGCCACCACGGTTAAATCGGCGAATTCCTGACGCAGTTCTCCGATGGTCTCATCGCGTTCGCGCTGAATCTCGACACGCGCTTTTTCCACCAGCGCCTGGGCTTCCTGTTTCGCTTCCGCCTGGGCGCGCTGCCGGGCTTCTTCGCCGGTGCGCATGGCACGGGCAATCACTTCCTGCCCCTCTTTGCTGGCGGCTTCAATTTTCTTCTTGAATTCCTCTTCGGTCTGTGCGGCCTGGGCCTTTACTTTTTGCACTTCTTCCATGCTGTCCTTGATTTTCCTCGAGCGTTCGTCCAGCATCTTCATCACCGGTTTATAAGCAAAGAAATACAGCAGCAGCAGCAAGATGATAAAATTAACAACCTGAGCGGCAAGGGTCCATCCACTAACGCCTAGTCCTGACATATTTTTCCCCCTGACGGGTGCATTATTTTGTAATAAAAATTAGCCTTTGGTCACGAAAATTAACAGAATGGCCACGACCAGCGCATAAATGGCGACGGCTTCGGCCATGGCGATGGCCAGAATCATGTAGGTCATAATCTGACCGCGGGCTTCGGGGTTGCGTCCGAGCGCATTCAATGCTCCCAGACCGACCAGACCAACGCCGATACCCGGACCGATGGCGCCCAAACCCATGGACAAACCGGCGGCGAGTAATCTCCATGTATATTCAGTCATTATGCACCCTCCTTCAGGTGTTAACTAAAAATTTACCAGGTTATTTTTCATGCCCTTCTTCCCCGTGGGGCGACGCAGCCATGGTGGCAAAAACCAGTGTCAAACCGCTGAAAATGAGTGCCTGCACCACGCCGACCAGCATCTCGAAGATGTAGCCGACCTGAATCAACCCGAAGCCGGCAAAGCCCAGCAGGAAGAACAAAATCAGGATTAAAATTTCGCCGCCGGTCATATTCCCGAACAACCGGAAGGTGAAACTGACGATGCGGATAAAATAACTTATTAATTCCAGGAAACTCACTATGATATCGATGAAACCGAAACCGATATCGCCGAACGCGCCTTTAAATTTACCGGTAAATAAATGTCCCCACCCTCTGAAAAAGCGGCCAACATTAATAAACTGTTTGATAAAACCGAATTTACCGTCCTTCAGACCGTAATACGTGACGAAGCAAAATGAAATCAGCGCCAGCGCCAGAGCCGTGTTGATATCCGTATTGGCGCCCCTTAACAGCGGCGCGCCGTGGTAGGTGATTGAAGTGAAACCGGGAATGAGGTTCATGAACGCGTTTAACAGCACAAAGAGGAAAATAGTCGTAACAATGGGAAAGAACCGGCCGCCGTATTTTTCTCCGGCGACGTCTTTGCAGAAGTTGTACATCCACTCGAGGATGGCTTCTACGGCTGCCTGCAACCTGCCCGGTATCAGTTTGGCTTTGCGGGTGACCAGCAAAGCAATCAATACCAATACCGCGACCGTAATCCAGGACGTGATGATGGTATTGGTTACCGGCAGTGGCCCGATGTGGAAAACAACTGCGGCAGGCAGCTCAACCGTCGGCGCCGGGATTGATTTCTTACCGAAAGCGCCGCTGATAATACCGAAAATCGAAGCCGGTATGATGGCGACCAGTAAAATAATAAAAGTGACTAAAGGAATGGCACAGCCAAAAAGGCCGCATCCGATTTTTTTGCCCGGTTTTTGTTCTGCCACTATTTATTATCCTTGTTTTTCTTGTTATTGTCGGTTTTCTTCGCTTCGTCCATAAACGGTTTTATCATATTGTAAACGCCAAGCGCCGCCACCGCAATCCCTAAAAATAACCCGATAATTAACCACAGCGGGCTGGTATTCATTTTCCCGTCCAGCCAGTGTCCGCCCCAAATCCCCAGAATTATCGCGATGGCGATATAGAATCCCATCCCGAACAGCGACAGCATCGGCAGCCATGGGTATCGCATATGATTAGAGGATAACAAATAACTCTATTCCGGTCAAACTTTGCAAGCCTTTTTTCGATGTAATTTATTACGCATTTATTACGTTGGCGTACGCCAACAACGTTAGGTTGAAAGTTACAAAAGAGTTACAATTTTCCCCATAACGCCGGGGATTATTGGCATTTTTTATACCCGAAAAGCCCGGAGAAGTCGCCGTTAAAGTCTTTGAGATAGGCGTGCATGTCTAATACATCGTTTGTATCGGGAGCGCCGGTATTCTTGAATTTGGTTAATTCCTCCTCGGTCAGGTCGGAAATAATCTCCGGATTTTTACGGTCGTTGACCGCGGCGGTAATCATATAACGGCTGTGGCAGGCGGAGCAGGTGACTTGCAGGAAATAAAGGTCCTCGTGGCTGCCCAGGATTTTAACGTCGTGTGCCTCATAATTTTGGCCGCAGCTCGTGCATTTCACGGAGGTCATCAATTTTTTTATGATGCGTTCTTCCATAATCCCTGCACTGCCGCGCTTATTTTATTTCAGACTATGATTGGCGCTTGCCGAAGTCGTCCAGGTCAATTTTATTGATATACTCGTAAAAAGCCGAGGCTTTTTTCTTCATTTCTTCGTCAATAACCTGTTTTTCCTGCGGATTGGCCGGCGGGCCGGCTTCTTCTTCCGCCAGTTTTCCGGTTTTCTGGTCCAGCCACACGCCGCCCCGGTCCAGGACATCTTCCTCGACATAAATCGGCACTTTGACCCTGACGGCTAAAGCGATGGCGTCGCTGGGACGGGAATCAATTTCCACCTGTTCTCCGTTCCGGTTGAGGACGACTTTGGCGAAATAAACGTCCTTTTGCAGGTCGTTGACTACGATGTAAGTCACGGTGCCGCCGAGTTCACTGATGATGGAGCGCATCAGGTCGTGCGTCATTGGCCGGGGGACGGACGCGCCCTGCAGTTTCACAGCAATGGCATCCGCTTCGGATGCCCCGATCCATATCGGCAGGTAATGATTTGTGTCTTTTCCCTTCAGCATCACCACGCGCCGGTAATCCGTAACACAAAGACGTATGCTTTCAACAATCATTTCTATCATTTTTAAGCCTCCGCTCATCCACCAGCAACGATTAAATTTTAACTCTATTACGAGGGACTGTCAAACTTAGGATGCGTGTATTCTGCCGCTTTAGCAAATATATTATTCCGCTGCGGACAAATATCCTGCAAAATATCTCCGGTACTAAAAGCCGGTATCCACTTTAAGGATTGCCAACAAGATGAATCCCCGGGGAAGAAAAAAGTTCTTGATTCTTGATATTGGAATCTTGATTATTTTTCATTATGTACTTGACAAAATTAATAAATAACTCTATTATATATTAATAAAGTTAAATAAAATATTGAATTAATTAATAAAAACACCGTAATTAAATTGATAAAGAGGAGTTTCCCAAATGCCTAAAGATTGGCAGGAATTGACCCGGCTCACCCGCGGCGCCCCGCTTGCCGTTGAGAAAGTCCGTCTGGTGGACAGCGGTATCAAAATCGAAGGCGATTTCGAATTGCCGGCGCTGGCGCGTCTTTCCGCCGAAGATCAGGTCTTTGTCATTGCCTTCTTAAAATGTGACGGCTCCATTAAAGAAATGGAAAAAACATTCGGCATCAGTTATCCCACGGTGAAAAGTCGTCTCAACCGTATTGCCGCGCAGTTTGAATTCGTCCAGAACATGCCGGCCCCTGTGCAGGAAGATGTACTGGATAAACTGGCGCGCGGCGAAATCACCGTTAACGACGCGATAGAGAGGTTGGAAAAATGAGCATACCGCCTTGCCTGCTGCACATCAGGGTGCACAACGAAGAACACCATTTCGGCATCTGGCTGCCTTTATTTCTGGCCTGGCTGCTGCTGGCAATATTGGTCCTTGCGTTCCTGCCGCTGTTCCTGATTCTGCTGATTGTCGCGCTGCCTTTCGGCTGGGGCGAATTTGTGCTGCTGGTCGGCCCGCGGTTTTATAACATTTTATGCGCCTTAAAAGGGCTCAAGCTGGATGTGGATAAAACCGGTGAAAAAGTTGAAATATTGTTTGTCTAGCCATGTGGAGGGCTGAAATGACTGAAAATCAAAAGAAAATTCTGGAAATGGTGGCCGATAAAAAGATTACCGTTGATGAGGCCTACCGGCTGATGAGCCTGATTCAACCTTCTCCCGATTCCGCCGGCGGCGCGTCCGGGGAAAGAAAGCCTTTAACAAAGTATATCCGGGTCATCGTGGATACCGAGCACCATTGGGAAGGCGGCTGCGACCGCGGCCCCCAGCACGTTAATATCCGGGTGCCCGTGGCTTTAATCCGCGCCGGTGTTAAACTGGCTTCGCTGATTCCACCTGAAGCCTATAACGAGGTGGATGAAAAAATGAAAAACCGCGGCATCCCGTTCGATTTGCGCAACATGAAGCCGGAAAACGTCGAGGAATTAATTCAATCCCTCAACGACCTGGAAGTGGATATCAACGGCGCCCAGGAAAAAGTCCGCGTTTACACGGAGTAACCAGTTTTCAGTTGTGAGTTTTTGACAGGACTTTAGCTTTTGGTATTTGTTTGGATTTTGTAGTTTGGAATTTGGATTTTTTCAGGAGGTTACTATGGGTGGTTATTTCAGGATTCTGGCGGCAATCCCCTTTTTCTTTCTAAGCGCCTGGTTTTTAATGCTGCTCTGGGGAGTTTTTTCCCCGCAGATACATGTACAAACCATCACTTACGTGCAATCCATGCTGGTGACGATTACCCTGTGGCTGGCCGTCGCGCCACTGGCCGCCGTCGGCAGACACCACTGGCATTAGCCCGCCTGGCATCAACAAAGCGATGAAACACCAATTTGAATTTTGGATATTGATATTTATTTCGGATTTCGTATTTCGATATTAGTATTTGCTTGATTTTTGATTATTAAAAATTATACTCCGTTCATTTCCATTATCCGGTCGATACGGAACGTCCTGTAGTCCTGGCGCAGCTCGCAGAACGCCATCACACCGGTATATATCTTGCCCTGGAATTTCATTTTCCCGACGATTTCCGGCCGGATGACCCTGACCGATTTTTCATCGTTCGGTTTGAGATAAGTGATTTTCAACCTGGTTTTGTTTTTTATCGCTTTTGCCAGCACCTCCATTTTATCGTCCGCCGGATTGGACTGTTCGGCCCTTTTGTACTGATATTTGGTCAAAAAGTCAGTCACTTTGAAATCCGTCCAGATGTGTTTCTTCAGCAGCGGTTTTATCAGCACGATGCCTTCCAGTGATGTGCAGCGGCTTAACGCCACGTAGGTCTGCCCGTGGGCAAAGGTGCCGGTTCCGATATCAATGATGACGTTATCGAAGGTTTTACCTTGGCTTTTGTGTATGGTCACCGCCCAGGCCAGCATCAGTGGGTATTGGGTGAAAGTGCCGATTACTTCCGAAGCCAGCTGGCCCTCGTTGATAAAACTGCGGTAGATTTCCCAGGTAAACGGTTCGATTTCGACCGCGCTGCCGTCGTTCAAATCGGCGATGATGATATCTTCGCCTTTGTTGTTTTTAATCAGCCCCTTGACTTCCCCGATGCTCCCGTTCACCCAGCGCCCCTGGACATCGTTATTCAGCATCATGATTTGTGCCCCGGGTTTGATTTTCAGGTCGATTGCCGTGGGCAGATTTTCCTTACCGAATTCCCCCTCAATTTCCCCGGAAAAAACCAGCGCCGGCGCCGCCAGTTTCGCCAGCTGTGCGGCATTGATGGTTTCCGCCATGGCGTTCGTCGTCGTCAGGTAAACGTAAAATTCACCCGCCGCCGGAGTGAAATCCGGATTGACCCGCTGCCGCAATAATTCCAGTCCTTTTTCGCTGATGGTGTTGTTGCGCACCGAATTCAGCAGGTCGATGAATTTCTGGTCGTGCTGGCGGTAGACTTTTTGCAGCTCCACGAATTCCATTTCGAAAGCATCGAAGACATGTGCGCTGTAAAAATAGGGCGTTTTGTACAGCGTTTTGAAAATTTCCCTGTCGCTGCCGCTCACCACCGGCGAAAGCTGGTACAAATCGCCGATGAATATCATCTGGATGCCGCCGAACGGTTTGTTCTCCAGCGGGCCGTTCAAACGCAGGAACTTGTCCACGCAGTCCAGCAGGTCCGCCCGCACCATCGAAATCTCGTCAATAACGATAGCGTCCAGCTCTTTGTAAATCCGCTTGCCTTCTTCGCCGTGCCGGAGTTTCCGGACGGTTTCCGGGGTGATGCCGGGCCGGAATTTGAAAAAAGAATGGATGGTCTGGCCTTTAACATTCAACGCCGCTACGCCGGTCGGTGCTAAAACCACCGTCTTTTTGCCGGTCGTCCCGCAGAAATAAGTCAGCAACGTTGATTTCCCGGTGCCGGCGCGTCCTGTGATGAACACGCTTTTACCGGAATTTTCCATGATTTCCAGCGCCTGCTTGAATTCCGGGTTCAAGTCGATTGCCGGGTGCTTCAGTTTCAAATTGCTCATCTTTACCTTAAACCAAACTTTACCATATTATGGGAGTGATTTGTAGAAAAGATAATTGTGGAACGAGAACTTGATCAATATGAATATGCATGAATTAAGCTTAAATAACTTGTTATTTGGGGTTAGGGGAAATGAGGTTGTCTACAATCTCTGGATTGTCGGGGCTCGCCCGACAATGACAATGAAAGAAAACAGCTTCACGCAAAACGTGAAGCTGTTTTCCCCTGTTCGTCGTTCCCGCGAAAGCGGGAATCCATCGAATGTTGTGCAACACATAATGGTCTGTTAATGTGAATACCTTATCTTTATTTAATATTTAATGCGTTTTTCAATATTCTAATTTGGAATTTATTTGATTATTGGATATTGGAATTTGACTATTTGGCTCACCACAGGAATATTTTTCTTAAAAAACTTTTAGTTGTTCCTCTTCCGCAGGTATTCATCAATCCCTTTCACCAGGCCCTCGCGTTCTTCTTCGGAAAGGCGTTGATTGTTTTCCAGTTTCCGGATGCACCCGTCAATTTCTTCCGAGGATATCCTCAATCGTTTGAGCCTCTCGTTTTGCTGTTTAATTGTGGCGTCAATCGCGGAGTAGTCAAGTCCCAATCCCATTCTTTTATCCAAAAATTCCAGGGCTTTCTTATGTGCCGCGGGGTCTTCGCTGGTCATAAGATAGAAAGGCACCGGTATCCAGAGGTTGGACGCCGATACGTCTCTGTTTTTGGCCACCCACAGCAGGTAGGAATTCAAAGTGGGACGGCTGCCCGGCGGTGTCTCAAAATTCATCTCCCGCGATAACTGAAAGGGGCTTAGAGCCTTTTTGATTTTCGGTGAACTGAAAGTCGCCCATGCTTCTCTCGGCGCGGTATGGGCGGCGGCCGTAATCATCCCGCCGATGGCGTACATTTCCTTGACATGGCAGTATTCCTCGGCGACATCAACTATCAGGTTTAAAAATTCGTGCCATTCATACCTGGGAATGGCGCTCCGGAAGATGACCAGGTTATGCTCGCGGCTGGCATAAAATGTGCTTTGGGGGAATTGCACGATGTCATTTTCGATGGTGACCCCGCCCAGCGGAAAGAACTCCACCGGGTCGATTTCACAGAAAGGCTGCGCCCCGAGGCTGTTGATGAGGTAATCCGTGACCCGTTCCCCCAGCCGCGCCGTATCCGATTCCCAGCCGATGACCATGGTCGGTTTCCGCAGCTTCGGCTGCGCAGAAAATTTCAGGGGTTCGGTCATGCTCCTTTATCCTTGTTAAAGAATTCGTCAATATGTTCTTTAAACCACTGTTCGTCTTCTTCGGTAATGGCTTCCTGTTTCGTCTGTGTCACCAGTTTCCGCTGCTCCAGCC